>ERZ761584.167-NODE-167-length-25437-cov-26.593373_pt1 | contig 25437 bp, 19 predicted proteins | sample MGYA00512168_ERZ761584 | MGnify/ENA primary metagenome ERZ761584 (study PRJEB28899, sample SAMN03785564) | bioreactor sludge metagenome | biome: EBPR Sludge; feature: EBPR Bioreactor; material: 0.22µm filtered reactor supernatant | place: Saint Lucia: Queensland...
CGTACTCTGGCTTTGCCGGGCCGTTGGTCTGCATTCCGCCCTTTGCGTATGGACTATTGAACATATCGTTGCTCCTCGTGTTTTCGTTTCGGATGTTACCTTGGCCCATTCCAATAGAGCCTCGTACTGCGTTCAAACCGCTACGGCTAATCATCGGTGCTTACTCCAGCTTCTTTTAGGGTTTCTTCCAAGCCTTTGTACAAAGCATCCAGTTCTTGTTCGTAGCGGGCGTATTGCTGCTCTATCTGGTCACGGCGTCGTACGTTCTTCGGGTCTTTGAGATCGCGGTCACGCTGACCTTTCAACCACTTGTTGTAATCGGGCACACGGAAACGCCCACTCAGCAGGGAGTTAACTTCGTCCTTGGACAGCGACGAGGCGTACGGGTTCGCTTTGATAGCTTCACGAATCCACGCGTCACTCTTGCCCAGGCTTTGCACAGCAGCAATCTTTGCCCGCGCTTTGCGCCAAGCGTTTGCGCGCTCAATCAGGTTGTCCTTAAACTCCGCGCTAGTCTCCGTAACCACACCGTCCTTCTTGCTTACGGAAGCACTGGCCGTGCGTGTAAGCTCGTCGATCACTGCCTTGTAATCGCCCGCGATCTCGCCTGCGCGCTTGCGCACGTCAACAACACCCACAGTGCCGCCCGTGTTCATGATGACGCGCTCAAGTCCGGTGTGCTCGAAGTCCCCGGTAGCCTGCTTGTACACGCGCTTTGCAGCACCAGGAGTAAACCCAAGCAGCATTTCCTTGACGCCCTCTTCCCAGAACTTGCGAACGTCTTTAGCGTCGCGGGCGTTTGCACTGTACCCTTCCCCAAGAGCGCTGGCACCAAGCGCATCTCGCGCAGCAGCCGGGGCCGTTGCAAGAGAAGTAGTAAGAGCGCGTAAGAGTGGGGCGTCACCAAACAGTGTGCCGCCAAGAATCTGCCCCATCTCGTCCCAGTCCTCTCGCTGATACGCGCTTACCACAGCACCTACAGGGGACGGGTCAAAACGCTGGGCGGACGCGTACACGTATTCGTCGTCACTTGCTTGGCGCAGGATGACCACTTCACCAGTCTGGTAGTCTGGCACAAGCTCACGCAAAGCCGGGCCGTGTGCCTTCTGCGCCGCAGCGCCTGCCTCTGCCTCTTTGCTTGCCTTCTCCACGTCCTCTTCGTCATCGCCACTAGCTTGAGCAGCAACAGCCGCAAGGTATCCAACGGACGCGCCAGACGCAATGAGCGCGCTGGTAAGAGCGTGGACTGCCCCCGCCTTTACACTGAGCACCAGCAACTCTTTAGCTGCGTACTTCTTGGCAGCAGCGCCGGGCATGCGCCCGTATTCGGCAGCAAGCATGGCGTGATTGGAGAAGTTGCGGATAACGGACGCAAAGAACGTGGCGAACGGAGCTACCCACCCGGAGTTGCTGAGATACCGGGCAAGCGGGGCTTCGCGGGTGAGGTTCGGGGTGGTCATCTTCGTGTGCTCAATCGCAAGCTCCATTAACTCTTCTCGCGATTTGTCCGGGTACACCTTGCCCAGATACTCCATCCGGTTGTAAACCATCATGATCTTTGCCGCCTCGTCAGAGAACGACATAAGGCGAGACGCAGGATCAAGCACCTTGTCCTTGGCACGCCCCAACTTCCGGCCAAGGCGGTAGCCAACGGGCAACAGTGCTTCGCCGGGCTGCAACACGAAGTCCCTCAGCGTACGCCGCGCGTCGCCAGCCAGAGCGTTGTTGACAAGCAGCCCACTGGAAACCATCGTTTTCACGTCTGCGTCAAGCTGCTCATTCTCGATGGCTTTACCAAGGATCGTGCCGCCAAACGCCGTGTACCGCGCACCCTTAACTGCGTCAAAGAAGTTCTTGTACGTGCCCGCGTACATAGCAAAGTTGGATACGTGCTGCACGGCTTGGGCGGTGTGGTCCAGAGCAATCAACGCCATCTTTGCTACCTGCCCAGGAGCAGACAGCAGGCGCCACCCGCCCTCGCCCAAGCTCATGCGAATCTGCCTGCCAACAAGGTCGCCCAAAGCAGCTACTGCCAGAATGTCTGAGTCTTGAATCTTTACCCAGTGGTTCTGCAACGGGCCGTAGTACAGAGGGTCGCTATTCTGTAGAAGGGTGTACCCCCGCTTCCGCATAGCAGCGTCGTTGGTGCCCTCTGTGTTCGGAAGAACTCGTCCACCCTTCAACCCGCGTTCTTTGTACTCGGCTAGCGCCGTGAACTTCGACAGGATAGTGGCTTGGTTGTCGATGCTAACAAGGAACATGGAAGCCGGGTCTTTGAACTCTCCCCACAACTCGCGCAACCAGTCAGGCAGCTTCTCGCGGGACTTGTCCAGCGCGGAGTCATCTACCCCAAGCGTAGCCTTTCCAGTGTACGGACGGTTAGGGGTGTGCGGAGCTTGCACTTCCAGCATGGAGTTGGCGTAGCGCACAGCAGCCTCACGCAGTTCTTGCGGGTCGTTCTTGGCCAAAGCAGCAAGGCGAGCAATGATTCCGTCCGGTCCTTCCAGTGGCGTGTTGCGACCAATGCCCCACTTACCGGCCATGTCCCGCAAGTACGCCTCAGCGCGTTTACGGACAACGGCAGCAGACTTCTTGGTGGGGTTCTTGGTGTGCGGTTTGCCTTTCAACTGGCGCACCATAGCTGCCACGTCCTGCTTTTCCGACGCCTTGGCGCGCTTCTTTTGGGTAAACTCCCCGAGCTTGTTAATCACGTCGGGCGAAGGAAGCTCCAGGTCTTTGATGGCAGCCGGCAGCACGTTGGCAATAGGGTCTTTACCCGCGCGTGCCAGCGCTTGCGCTTGCTTCTTGAACGAGCCCGGATCAAGCAGCGTGCCTGGCGTGTGGTGGAACATCTCGTAGTCACGGTGAATCCACCGCCCAAGGTTGTTGATGACCTTTGGAATCTCTTCTTTCTTCACAGCACCAAGAGCAATCAGACGCATAGAGCCATCATCCAGCAACTCGCGCATAGCGTCTACTGTTGCGCGCAAGTCCGCTGGGATGCTGTCAGCCAAGTCTTTCTTTCCGGCAAGGTACTGCCCAATGTTGTAACGGTAACGTACCTGCTTGTGCTCCGGCATGCCGGCAATCGCTTCTGCGATCTGCGCGTTCATGGCTTGCGTAAGCACGTCACCTTCCAGACGCAACTGGTTGGACACGCCCACGGCACGCTCACCCATAAGCTGGGCTTCCTTGGATGCCGTGCCTCGCGGAGTAAAGGCAGTAGCCACAGCACCGAGGAACCTGTTGCCCACACGGGTAGTGGCGTCACCTTCCGGCATTTCTGTTACAGTGTCTGGGGTGATTGTACTGTCTGCACCCCGAATCATATTGGATACTTGCGCAGGCGCTTTAGTCCTACTGCGCGACAGCGCGGACGACGGCGCTGTGCCCTTAAACCCGGCAGCAGTTCTTCCGTATCGCACTGCGTCCAAGATGTCCACGTCGGTGATGCTAAGAGCAAAGCGCTCACCAAGCACCTTCTTGGCAACCGTTGTGTACACGTCACGCAAGTACGACACTACATCTGAGTACAGTCGCTTGATTGTACCCGACACACCTTGCCCGGACTTTACCCGCTCGTACACACGTTGCGCAAAGTCCGCCAGCAGTTCTTCCCGCTGCTTATCCTTGGCGCTGGCGTTACCTGCCATAGCGCGCTCGACCAGCTTGGGGTACTCTTTGCTAACGGTAGCTGCGGCCTCTCGGGCAGTGCTATCGCCCGCTTTTGCCAGAGCAACAACACGGCTAGCAAGTGACGACACACGCGCAGGATCACGCTCCCCTGCCAAGTGCACACGCGCCTCGTGCAAGAACGCACTCTTAGCCTCTCCGGGCTTTACTCCCTCCATGTTGAAGTACACCTTTCCGTTGTACTGGAAGGCGCGCGGTCGAGCACCAGTATCTCCTTGCTCTTTGACAGCCGCCTCTACCTTGGCGGCAGTGACGGGATCTATGGCGGCAAGGTCTGCATCACCGTCGTACACGACAATGTTGGCGGCTTCTTTCTTTGCTTCACTGGCCTCTTTGTCAAACATACCGCCAGAGAAAAGCTCGTCAAGCAGAGCTTGCTTAGATTCAAACTTTGGCTTGTTCGGGGCGGGCGTAGCAACGTCCAGGGCCGGCGCAGGGGCCTCTGTCGTGGTGGCGGGAGTAGTAGCTACCGCAGGAGCCGCAGGTGTGGGAGCTTGGGCTACCTGGGCTTTGCTGGCTGCTACAATCTCAGCAGCACGCTCCGTTGCCATGCGCCGAAACTCGGCTGGCTTGGCTACTACCTGCTTCTGGAACTCCGGATCTTGGGCAGCACGGTCTTGCAACTCAGACAGCGCTTGTACCATAGCGTCTTTGTCGGAGATGGGTTTGTTCGTAGCGGGCGCTTTCGGAGCTTTCGGCGTCTTCGCCGGTTTGGTACTAATTGTCGGTACTTGTTGAGAAGTAACGTCACTTTGTACCACCGGAACAGGGGTACCCACTGGCTGCGTCACGGACGTGGCAGGAACGCTGCTAGCCGGCTCTGTGGGCGCTTCTGGCGTAGTGGCCTGTGGGGTAGTAGCGGGTAGGGCTGCCGATTGATTCTGTGGTGTTACAGCGCGTACTTGTCCAGAAGCCTTAGCCAACCATGCTGACTGCCCGCGCAACAAGGTATCTGCTAACGCAACTACGTCGGCGTCGTTGTCCCCCAGCTTTGCAAGACGCGTTTCCAGATCACGCAACTCGTTGCCGTAACCCACAGACGCGCGGTGCTGCTCCAGCCGCTCCCGTACTTCGGCACGCTTGTTGGAGATCAGCGTACGCGCGTTGTCGGACAGATAAGGACGTTCAGGCGTTTGCAGGATTCCCTGCTGCTTGCGCTGTTCGTCTTCTTGAAGAGTCAGGCGAAGCTCTTCGTCCTCTCGCTGGAGTGCGCGCACAGTACCATCATCCAGACGATTCGCTTGACTAGCTTCTCGCAAGCTAGCTAGACGCCTGTCAATGACAGCACCCGCGTCGGACAAAGAAAGCTGAACTGGAGACAACGGGGCCGAAATAGGCGTGACCCCTTTCTGCTCGCTCGTCCGTTCCTTTACATCGGGCGCCGCCGAAATTACACCTACGTTTTGTTCTTCTGTATTGACTGTCTGTACAGTAGGCTCTTTGATGCCCTTATCCTGTACAGTAGGGACAATACTGTCCCCGGACAGTATAGTAGGCGTACGCTCGGGCTTACCGTCAGATAGTCCTCCCGTGCGGGTGAGCGCTTCTCTAGCAGCAGAGGCCCCAAGACCCGCAGCGCTGTTGCCGTAGCGCACGGCTTCTGCTAGATCACTAGCAATACCAGGAGCAGCAAAGCCAACAGCAGTAGGGGCACTGGTAAGCATGGCCGTGGCTGCTGCTTGTGGCACACCTTCCAAAGTGTCTCGGTTGCTGCCCGTTCCTTGCGCAACCACGTTACCTGTGATTACGTCAAGCGGCTCTTCTACCAGAGTCTCAGAGCCAATTTCTCCTGCAATCTTCTTTCCAAAACCACCAGTGGCCATCTTGCCGGCAAGAGCTTCGTCAACAAAGTTGCCACCAAAGCGGGACGCCAGACCAGCCGTAGCCGCCCCCACAGCACCTTGTGCCAAAGCTGCGCGCTGGATGCGCTCGCCCTTTAGCTGGGCGTAAGCGGCATCTTGGCCAATCTCTTTTGCCAGTGCTTGGTAGCGCTGGGAGCTTTGGATAATTCCCTTGTCCCACTCGGCGTCAAACTCAGACGCAGCAGACGTACCGCCCATACCACCAGAAACAGCAGCAGCGCCGCCAATGACGCCAAAGGCTTTGGCAGCAGGGGCAAACATGCCCAACTGGTACAAGCCCTCTTGCGCAACGCCAAGCGGCTCGGAAGCTCCGGCAGCCAGCGTGTCGAAGAACCCTTCCGCCTCTCCGGTCTTAGCGCGGAAACGCTGCTGTGCGGCAGGCAGAGGATACCTTTCGTCTACCAACTCCTGCACAGACTGCGCGTAATCCGCTCCCGCACGCGAGAACTGTGTAGGATCACGCCGTACTCCAGCACCCTCCATCAAGCGCGCGAGCACCGGGTCGATGGGCTGGTTGAGCACGTCAGCAGCCACACCGCCAAGAGTGGCAACCCCGCCAATGACGGCACCTGCGACTTGCGGAGCAATGTTGACAGCAGGGCCAGCAGTAGCCTCGATGTTGCGGTCGCGTGCAAAGCTGCTAGCAGCCTTACTGCGGCGGAACCTGCCGTCTGTACCCCACACACCTTGCTCACCTTGCTCGGACAGAGCTATCTGCGCCTGCTTGAACTCAGCGTCTTGGCGCTCTTTCTCTCTCCGAGCAAAGGACTCTTCGGCAGTCTCGCGTGCAGACACGGCACCTCGCGTACCTTCCGCGATGCGCGCCGTCTGTTTGGCTTTTCGCCACGAAGCAAAGTCAGGCACTTCCTTGGCCTGCTTACCCTCGCTCTTGGCCTTGCGCCACTCGTCAAAAGACACCATAGGGTTTAATTAGCTCCAGCGTTGTTAAACCTTGTTTCCAGAAGGTACTCTTTGAGTTCTGCCTCAGATGCATCCTTGTGCTGTTTCTTAAGATCAGCAAGAGCACTCTTGAACTCTGGTGTTTTGGTAACGTCCTTTTGCTTGTTCGGAGTGGGCGCCTCTGCTTTAGCAAGACCCACCAGATTGAGCGCAACCGGGCCGCCGTTCATGGCAGCCAGACGACTCTGCGCCTGTGCCGGAGTCAACTTGCCCTGTTCCAAGTCAGCCATCACAGACTCTTCGCTCTGCATCAAGGCCCCGCCAATCTTGCCCAAGCCGGCGCCAACAGCGTCAAGCAAAGACGCGCCCTTGCCAATAGCCCCAACAACTCCCAACGCGGACGGACCGCTTTGGGCTGCCGGTTCCGGGTCACCCCGCCGCAGACGGAACTCCGTGGCAATAGCCTCTCGCTTGCGTCGCTTGGCCCCTTCAATGACAGCGGGATCAAAAGCGTCACGAGACGACACACCCAACTGCTCCGGTGTCATACTGTCAACCGCAGCCATAGCGCGAGATTCATCCCCCGCCAGCTTCATGCGATCCCTTTCAGACAGCCCTCGACTCATCAAACTGCCGTCCGTTGGGCGCAGATCCGTCTCTACACGACGTCCCGTAGTGCGATCAATGTTTACGATGTTGCCGTTTGCGTCCACACCAGAGATCCAGCTAGGCCCCTCTGGCTTGGTGGGGTACGGGGTGAACGGAATCTTCTTGTCCTCATATCCAGTGAGGTTGCCCTCTGCATCAAACTGTGGCTTGCGCTCAATGGCACCACCGGCACCCGGAAGGTTGATAAACTTGGACATCTGCGACTCGATCAGATCGCGCTGTGCCTTAGCTGCTTGTGACGCTGCGCGAAGCATGTCAAGCTTTTGCTTGGCTTCTCGTTCCGGGGCCATCCGTTCGTACCTGCGCGCTTCCGCCTCTTCGTCTTTCTTGGACTGCCACAGGTAGTCGGCACGACGCCGCTTCTGATCTTCCTCAGCCTCACGCCTGCGGCGACGATCTAGGTCGTAGTTCTGGCCAATGTTGATAAGGGCGTTGCCTACACCCTCGTACGGGTTAAGATACTGGGGCATTGGGCACCTGTCCGGGCATTGCGTTGGTCGGTTGTGACATAGCTTTCTGGATGTCTGCTTCGGCTACTTCGTACGCTTGGGCAAATGACTGCTCCATAGGAACCTGTGCGCCGTTGACAGCAGCAATAGTGTAGATGACTACAAGCACTTTGGTCAGCCCGCCGTCTTCGTCGAAGATGCCTTCCGGGGTGAGCGACACCCCCGTAGATTCGATCTCCTTGACGATACGCATAATGACAATGGCTGCCATCTTGCCGATAGCAGTGCCTACGTCCTTCGCGCCTTGCACAGTTTGCACAATGCCTTGTGTGCCTTCAGGCGTAGCAAGAAACGCAAGAGAAGAGTTGAACAACAGATCGCTGTCGATCTCCTTTTCACTCATCCCAGAGAAATCGTCGGAGCTTTCGGGCTCTCGTTGCGCCATCAGTCCTTTGTTAACCATGTTATGGATTCCCTTGGCGAGAGTTTGGAACAGTCCACGGCATAACCGGAGCCTGCCCCAACTGCTGATACAAGCTACCTTGCTCCATCAGCGGGTTGTAGATCGGCGCATCCGGACCCTGTCCCTCTGCAAACTGGAACCGAGGACCGCTGTACATCTGACGGTATGGAGAGATGGCCCGACGGTTGCGCATCACCTCTCGCTGGTAATCGTCTTGGCGCGTCTGCATCTCGGCACGAAGACGTTCACGCTGGAGCAGCGCGTCCTGTTGCATCTGCTCACGCAGAGACTCGCGGGACATCTGATTTGCTTGGCGAGAGCCACGGCTGTTGAGTAGACCACCGGCAAGCTGTACGCCAGCCCCGATAATCGTATCCCAGTCGATCTTACCGCCACCACTGGAACCAGAAGCGAATCCGCCCCCACCACCGCTCGTAGAAAGCTGTGCCATAACTCGTTAACCTCCGAACAAAGAGCGGAAGAAGTTAGCGCCCGGACCCGGCACTTGGCCGGTAGCAAACTGGGCAAACCCAAAGAAACCTTCCGGATCAGCCATGAACTCAGGATTACCCATACCACCAAGGATGATGTTCTGGTAGAATTCCTGCATGCCACGGCCCACGCCCATCTGGTAGTTCATGTAACTCTGGCGCATGTCAAGGTCAGCGTTCTGGCGAGCCAGCGAACTGTTGTACAGGAAGCCATCGCCAAGCAGGGCACGGCCATAGCCGAACTGGTCACCCGCCAAAGCGCGGTTAAAGCCAAATTCGTCAAAACCAAGCTGGCGCTGGTTGGCAAAGTTCTGCTGGCCTTGGAACAGGCCACCATACAGGTCCATAAGGCCCATCGACATGCCGTGCTCGCGCCCGTACGCGCTCTGCTCGCCCTCGAAAGCCAGACGCTCACGCTGAAGCTGCAACTGTAGCTGGCGGTCAGCTTCCTCGGCGCCAGTCATATCGTACACAATCTGCCCACCACCTTGCGCACTCTGTGCGTTAAGCTGCGCTTGCAAGTTAGCAGCCTCTTGCGCATTCTGTGCGTTCATTTGCCCGACGCGGGTAAGAGTTTCCGAATCCTGAGAAGCGATGGGCAGCATGGAATCAATCGTCGCACGCTGAGCAGCGCCTGCTTGGTAGCTGGTATCAGCCGCACCACGAGCCATCGCCACTTCCATCGCGTTCTGCTTGGCCTGCTGCATCAGCGGGCTCTTCAGGTCGATGTTCTTCTTAAGCTGGCCCGCAACAAGGTGCTCGTCAGGCGGGATATACTGATACAGACCTCCCTGCCCAAAGCCTACGCCGGACATAAGCCCACCACCCTGCGTGCGTTGGTTGATGTTGAAGTTAGGCGGTGCGTTAAGAGGGGTCTGCATATCTAGTTCTCCGTGCGCGCCGGGTTGTAGTGAACCAGCAACGCTTGCAAAATGTGAGGCGGCTCAATGGCGGAAGTAGATTCCCCACCAGTGGCGGTGCTGCTGTTCTTCAGCTTGAAGTACAGGGGCCGCCCACGAGTAGCGCAGTTGACCATCTTGGACCACGGAGTGTAATCTGTACTCAGCGTTCCGGCAACGTTGCGCCCAGCCGGGGTAAAGGTAGACCCAAGGCTCATGCCCGTGTATGACATTTCTTCACCGTACTTTGTTCCAAAACCAGCAAACAGTGTGGTATTGTTGTAATCGAGTCCGTGTATCTCGATCTTGCGAATCTGGTCGTAGTCGAACGGCTCCTCAAGAAACGACAGATTGATCGTCGCCCGAGTCGGGAAGTCCTGCCCGTCAAAGCTCCACCCACGTTCAAGCTCGAACACATACTTGAACAGGTCTGGATCGTTGTCAGCATTTGCGCTGTCTGCCAAGCGATTCCAGTGAGCGATATGGGTACGCTCTGTTCCCTCGTTATCCAGTAGACTTGAGTGAGCAATAGGCAGCAGCGGGGAAAACGCCCCACCAAAATTGAAACCGTACCGGCTAAGCGTAAAGCGAGGGGTATCTTCTGACGTGTTCATGTTCATGGACAAAACGTACCCGTCGTCAAACCACACGCGGTACTGGTTCTTTGCACGAATAGTGTGCGCAAACAGAGGGCGCTTTGCGCGCCTCGAATCCAGCCAGTATCTGTTACCACTCAGTCGTTGAGAAATCCACGGACTGATCGGGAACGAAAGGGGCCGCCCAATGAAGTCACCGTACACGTCTGTCTGGTCCACAGAGCGGATACCGTACTGATCGCAGTAGAGGGTGTACTGCCCAAACGCAGCTACGGTGTACTCAATAGCCCCGGAGTTTGGACTAATGGATGCTGTGTAAAACAGGTTGGTAGAAGACGAGGCATTAGGGTTAAGAACGATACGATCTATGCTCTGCGAACAGAACACCCCAAGGCTAGTGTCTGCAAGCTCAGACAGCCCTGTGATCCTGCCAACAAAAGAGAACTCGCGAGCGCCTTGGAGCGGATCAAAGTTCTCTGGCTCTGGGCCTGCCTCTCCCACCTTGCTAAGAAGGACGTTTCCACTCTCATACCCCATAGCTAGGTAGTTACGATAACTTGCAATGTGACGTGGCTTGTCTAGCTGCGAAGCGTAAGCTGTGTAAATCTTTCGGAAGTACGTGTTGTCGTAACTGAAAGCCCTTCCCAGACCAGTACACCCGTAGATGGTATCCCAATCAGGGTTTAGGAAGTAGTTAGCAACCAGCATCTGTACACGACGATCAGACGCCACCACATCCGCGTGGCTTGGCAGGAACGAGCCTTTGACAGAGGTCACTTCAGCAATAGCAGAGCCTCCAGAAACAAGGCGGATGTCCTCTCCCGGCTTCAGGTAGTTTCGGGTGTTGTTGTCCACGAAGCCGTAGACGTGCATCACACCTTCTGCTGTACCGTCAGACCACGAGCCTTTGGTCACACTAATGCGTACAAGCTTACCTTCAAGCTCAGATGCGTTGTCGTAGAAAAACACCTTACCGACAGGGCGGAAGTAGTGCACCGTGATAGTGAGGACGTCCCAGAAAAGATAGGACGTAGCTGCCGTAGAGCTTACAGCCATTGGCGTCATGGTTACGCCAAAATCCGCAGAGTTGATATCTGCCGGACTAAGCGTACCAACTCCCCACTTGTCGTTAGCCCCACCAAAGCTGAAGGTCTTAGCGTTGGCGGAGGTAGCGTTGGTAGTAGCGCTTAAAGACTGTAACGCCGAGCCTTTGTTGATACTACCAGTAGTTGTAAGCTGCACCGTGTGAAAGTACGTGTCGTTTACGGCAGAGCTAGAGTTGTAGAAGCACCTAGCTGAGACCGTAATGCCCGTTACAATCACGTCCTCAGGGATTGAAAAGCCAAAGTTCTTGAACGTATTGGCCGTCCCGTCTCCCCACTTACCGGCAGAGTACGTAAGGTACACGCCAGTCGTGTTTGCGGTAGACAGATCGTGCCCCCCAGTAAGAGCAACTTGTCCGTTTGTTATTGGATCACCGGGAAACAGGGCAGCGCTATTGATGTATCCCTGCATCCCAGACGACTGAGAGAACGATGCTGCGTCATTGGCCGGATCGTACGTCACAGTCTGGATCTCGTTGTTAAGCTGGGCTACGGTAGTGGACAGCGTAAGCTCTCGTGGAATGATGGTAGAGCTACCATCCTTGAATCCGACCTCAAGCCCCATGTCTACGGGCTCCCAGTCGTTGTCAGACGTACGGCTACCTACACCTTCCTCTAGCCCTTTGTACAACACACCGCCCCACACAGGCTCATCGTCAGTAGCACTTGTACCCGTAAGAGTGGAGATGTACTTCCAATAGGCAACAGAGGCTACTGCGTACTCCGGATTTACGCGGTCAATGTTCAAGACGGTGTTCGTAGTGAGCGTCGCCTTGTTGGTAAAGCGTACAAGCAGCTTTGCCACAGCACTTGTGGCCAGCGTACCAGACGTGCTCAGGGCTCCGAAGTCTCCGTACAGCCACTTGTAATCAAGGATGATACCTTCTCGTCCGTTACTCCCATTACGGAATACGTTACCCACAAAGAACTGGGCATCTGCCGTAGTGGTCGGTACGCTCTGAGTGTGATCGTACACGATATAGATGTACTGGCAATCGGCCAGAGCAAACACGCGATCCTTGTAGTACTGAAGACCGTACGGAAAGACATCTCCCGGCAACCCGTCAATGTCCGCTCGCACGTCCTCTTGGCTGACCAAAGAGCTAGCCAAAGCCCCCTCTTCCGCTACGCGGGCAAGGCTGTTGATCTTGGATACGCTCCAAAACACCGTGTAATCTTCGTCGTAACCCACCACATCAGGATTACTGAGGCTGATTGCAGCAATGCCAGTCTCGCAACGAACGGGGTCATCCGGAGAGAAGAAGACTTTCCAGTACTCGTCGTTAAGCGCCAGTCCTCCGGTGACTGTTACAGCCTCTACACTTACAACGGTTGCGTACACGCGCGGGTCTGCGGAATCTAGACCGAACTCAAGCTGGATGCGCGCGCCAACAGACACGCCTGTCGCTGTCTCCAAAAGGGCAAGAGTTGTGTGTACATCGCGATCAATCAGCAGGTAGTAGCCGCTAGTGATTGCGGTGCTCGGCCCACCGTCGTAGCGCTCGAAGCCTTCGATCTTCTTGTACCCACTCTTATCTACACACTCGTAGTTCAGGCAGTCAATGAGACGTCCCGGTTCTACAAACAGAGGCGGGGTGACCAGATCAAGGCCACCGTCCAGCATAACTACTTTGTGGCGGTGCTGGGTATCGTCCGAGAGATTACCAGTTACGGGCATCGTATCCTACCTTAGTCTCTGGGAGAAGATCACGTACCATCTCGTATCCCATCTTGTTGTAACGATCCGCAGCAATCTGGGCAATTCGGTTGATACCATCAAACTGCCCGTAGTACAACAGAGCACGCCACGCAATAGCATCGTGGAAACGCGCCGGCAGCCCAGTCGGTGTGTCTGTAGCAGCACTAAACTCCTGAGGAGTCTTGGTGTACTCGAAGAAGACGTGGTATCTATCGTCCATTGGCGGGTAGAACGCCAGATTTCCGTCTGGTGCTACGGTAAACTTGCAAGGAGTTGCCACCGCTACAGGGCGATCATATCCATATCGCAACCACTTGTTGTACGGAACGTACTCAAGCTTATCGTACGTAACACTACTAAAGCTTTGCCCAGAAGCGTACTGCCTGTCTGAAAGAGCTACGCTGTCCACCTTAATCTCTGCTACATCGGATAGACCATCCACACCAGCAGCACCTGTTTGAGAAAACCCATACGTAGACCACTTCTTGAAGTAGCACACAGTAGTACCGTCGTCGTTGCTAAGACGATCTCCCGGCTCGATCAAGAAAGAAGTGTCAAAAGATGCAATGGTTAGCGTAGCCTCAGCAGTACCAGCAGCGAGCGTGCCAGTAACTGGGGTTGCCATAGACACCGTAGTAAGTACGGCATCATTAGCCCGGTTGTGTAGGTTCAGGGTGATCGAAGTGTAATCACTTACGGCATTGGTTGCTCCAGTAGCTCCATACACCTCCATAGCTGGGCGAAGCGACAGCACGCCAGCACTTTGCATGTATTCCCAGTCTCGCCGTTCCGTCTGGATGTCAACCCACGCTTGCTTAACCCACTGTTTGAACTTGGTGTACAACAAGTCCGATGGCGAAGTCCACGTATCCGGGGAAGCGGTAAGCTGGTCTAGCGTGCTTCCCGATTCCCGTAACGCGAAGTTAACCAGATCAATGTAAGTCGCCATCGGTGCTCCTTAGTTGTAGGTTTTAGCCCTGCATGTTGAAGCTATGATTCTGGGCGTACTCACGAAGTTTCTTGTCGCTGGGCCAAAAGCCAAACTGCTTGAGGAATCGGCGTTTCGGAGCAAGCGTAGCCTCTCGACGCAGGCCCATGTACTTATCAGGGCACGGGCACGGGCCGTCATCCCGCCAGATAAAGCCTACCGTGTACCGAGGCACCCACCGTAGCCCCTTTTCCAGCACGTTCTCGTCTGGGTTAACAGCCACAAGACGCATGTGCTTCAGACTCTTGATGTAATCAGCCGTGATCGTGGGGATTTCAACTTCCACTTCAAACGGGATGAACACCTGATAGCCATTGTGATTAACGCGGCAGTGCGTATCAGGCTGCCCAGAGCTGTTGGACACAACAATGCGTGACATGCCCTGACGCGGATTATCTCGCGTAGTCTCGTCGGCTGCGGTAGCGTACGTGCTAGACGTAGACTCCGTGACGGCAAGGATGCGCTCGATTAGATTTTCTTTGGTCCATTCCGGCATGGGACGCAAACCGTAGATGCTAACCGCGTCCTTGCGCAACTGCTGGATGGTCTTCTCTTCAAGCTGCTTCTTAAGCTGTTCGCTCATTGGTGCAGGTTCCTTCTCAAGTTTAGGTATTGTGGTAGCGGGGATAGGATTTGAACCTATGCCTCAGGCTTATGAGGCCCGCGAACTGCCAGACTGTTCTACCCCGCGAAAAGAAGGGGCAGAGGGTTTTTACGCCGCACTGCCCCAAGGTACATAAACTACTTGTGTTACAGGGAAGTCTGACCGTTATAGTCAAACGCCACCGTACCAGCCTGCGGGACACCAAGGTTGATGTACTCAAGCTGGAACGTCAGAGCGGACGCAGCAGTACCAGAAGTAACAGAACCAAGAGTGGCCTGAAAGTCCTGAGCAGCCGTAGTCACAACGGAGTCAGTAGCAAACGCTGCCGTGTTAGTACTGGTACCTGCCGTTTCGTCGTTGCGAAAGGTCTTGCCAGTAGTATTGCAGGCAGTCTGAAGCGGATGCGCAGCAATGACGCAATCATCGTCATCGGTAGCGGTACCGATCTTACACGGAACCGTAGTACCCCACGAGGCGTGGAAGATGCGGAAAGCCGTGATATAGCAGTTTGCCGGAAGGCGGGCCAGCTTCAGCACATCTCCGGTAACCGGGGCCACACCAGCGGGGTAGGTCAGTTTGCCTACAACCTGCACCACACCGCCCTTACTGTCTACGCCTCGGGCCGGGGGACCGACGTACACATCACTGTAATAAGTTGCCATTGTTCAGTTCCTCCTAGTTGATTAGAGCGCGGTGACCGCAGCTTCGCCGCGAATCAACCAGTTGTCGTTGAGAATCTTGGAGCCGAAGTAGTACTTCCAAGAGATAAAGCCGCGCTGACCAAGCTCGTCACCAACGGTCGGCTTCGGAGCCTGCGCAAACGGACGGCCCGCGTTGTCGCCCTTGACAGCAATCGAGGTAAACGCATCCTCGCCGAACATCACAAACGGGTAAACGTCCACGTTCGAGCCAGTGTACTCCATACCGTTCGTGGTCGAGCTACCGCCGCTGGTGACCTTCGAGAAGTGGTTCGTCAGGATGACGCGGTGACCATCAACAGCGCCAATTTCGTACTCAGACACCGGGGTGTACGAGCCGTAGTTGACAACCGAGACAAAGCCATCGCACTCTTCAAAGTCACGACGCAGATCGGTGTGGCCGACGATGATATAGCCCGGCTTGATCGGCTCGGTCGAGAAGTTTGGGCCGGCCTTAATCATCTTCGACACGCGCTTAGCGTGGTTACGGTCCAGCGCACGGGCCATGTAGCGCACCATGTCAAGATCGACCGGGGTGTTCACGTCGGTGCGGGCCGAGCCGTTCGAGTAAGCGACGGAAGTACCAGCAGTGATCGTGTTCCACAGAAGCTGCTCACGCACCGTGGCGCTCTGCTTGGCGTGTTCCTCAATGACCGGATTCAGCCAGCCCTTGATGTCCAGCAGGTCCGCAGCCTTGTCGGTGTAACGCGACACAGCACCGTACTGGTAGATATCCGCAGTCACGGTATCCCACTCGATGTTGTTCGCAGCGGGGGTCACGCCCTCGGTCAGAGCAGTGGTGCTCACCGGGAACGGACGAAGACGGCGCCAGCGAATCTGGTCACCGGCGCTCTTGGGCAGCATTTCAGCCTTGGCAAACTTCTCCAAGACAAGCTGGGGTTCGACATTCTTCAGGAACTGGGCGGCTGCGTAGATGCCTACGGTTTCGCCAAGATCGCCATAAGTATTGTACTGACTCATATGTGTTAACTCCTATTCGATTGTTTTTGCAGTAGTGCGAGGATCGCATCTGGATCGTCGTAGAACTTGTTGAACATCTGTTCTTGGGTGAGCGTGGCAGCTTTAGGTGTACCTGCCGGTGCTGCCGGAAGAGGGGCCGTCTTTGCAAGTTTCTGCTGACGTGCCTGATCTACCTGCTGCGCCTGAGGGTTACCGGCCACAACGGGCTGCTGCTGTACTGGCTGTGCTACCTGCTGCTGTTGCCCAAACATCCTTTCCATGTCATCTGCGTACAGCTTCAAAAGACGGATCGAATCTGCTGCGTACGGGCTGTTGAACATAGCTTGCGTACCCGGAGTCTGCGAATCCAACCACATCTTCCAGTAAGGATCACTCGTCACTTCTCGCCAGTTCCAGCAGGTCGCTTCAAGTGCTCCAAGCTGCTCTTGAACAAAAGCTTCTTGGCGTTCGTACTCAATTGGCTGGAGCTTTTCCTGAACTTTGCGTTCCGCTTCACCAGCCAGCTTGCCTTCGAGAGCCTTAAGCTTCTTATCCAGAGCTTTGTACAGAATCGGATCAGCCTCTTTCAACTGATTCCAGACATCATCCACCTCGGCATCGGGTTCGTGTTCCGGCGCTTTCGGTGCTTCCACCTTCTTCTTCAATTGATTGAGTTCGTTCAGAACACGACGCTTTTCGGACGCTTGCTCCTGATGCCGCTGCTGCCAGAGACTGGCCTGCTTGGCTAGGTTTTCCACGTTCTTGCGCGCCGCTTCGGGAAGCGTACTCAACCAGTCGTTGGGGTCAGGCTGAGAAGGGGGCTGTTCGGCCGCAACTTCCTTGCGCTCTGCCTCTTCACTACCGCTCGACGACTGAGGAGCGGGTTGTTCGGGCTGTTCTGCTTCAGTAGCTTCCGGCGCAGCCGCTTCTGGGGCGGGGGCCGTACTACCCTCCGGAGAGAGGTCGCCACTGTAGAACTGCTCAAAGAGCTTGTCCCGATCAATCTGTGCGGTTGGACCGGCACTATTTCCAGAAAGTTCCATTTGTTCAGTCTCCCTTGGCGATTATCGCCCTCAGTTCTTCCATTTTGCCACGGATGTAGCGAATCTCGCCACACGTAGCGTACCTTTCCGTCTCTGTAGTAGCCAGCCTCTCTAGCTTTTCGTGGCGATGTGCAATCTCCCGTTCCATGCTAGTTAGAATCTCCGCGATGATTTGACTTTTGCTTTGCATACTCGTCCTTTAGATACCACTTCCGGTCTGTTTCTTCAGCTCCAGTTCCTTGTTCGTAAGCGCTTGCTTGTTGGCGTCCAGTTCCAGCTTGGCACCAGCAATGAACTCCTTGATGCTAAGGTCACGCTCGTTCTTTTGCGCGTCTTGCGCCAGCTTGGCGTACTCAATCTCTTGCCGCCCACCCGCTTGAATAAGTGCAGTGTCACGCTTCAACTGCTCCTTGACCAAACCCGACTGCGCTTCAAGCACACGCGCGTCGTTCGCCTCTTGCTTGGCTGCGTACTGCATCTGCGCCTGCTGGAAAGCCTGCTCACGCTGGAACTGCAAACGCTCGCGCTCAAGAGCAATCTTTTCCTTTTCCACCTCGATACGCGCCATGTCAGCTTGCGCTTTAAGCACTGCCGGATCGGGAGGCTGATTCTGTGCCTGTTGCTGCTGTTGCTCCACAAACTGCTGAACTTCTTCCGCGTTGCGGACGAGCTTGTTGCTGGGAAGCTGCATATTCGTAAGCAGAGCCTTGGCTGCCTCGTCCAACTTTACGACCTTCTGAAGCTCTGGGTTCTGGGAAGTCTGGGCAATAAGCTTCTCAAGGTTGATGATCTCCATGTGCTGGCGAAGGAAGCTAGTGGTTGTACGTACGTCTACTTCGTAGCTGCCCTTGATCGTTTCGTCGGGGTTGTACTGCATGTTCCAGTCGTACATCCACTCAATAACCTTGGACGTGATGTTATCGTCCCACTGCTGGGCTTTCTCATGCAGAACCGAGGTACTGGCTTTCGCCACGAGCGCCAAGCCTGTAGCACCAGACGACAACTGAGGGGCGTCCATACCTCCAGCCAGCAGGGGAATAGCAGCCTCCTCGTCCGCAAAGCCCTTGGCCATCTCTAGGACGTTGGAAAGCTCTTGCTGACGGTTAGGAACCTCGTGGAACTGGATAGCTTGGCGAGCATCCACACCAAACTGCTTGGTAAGGAATACGTTCCACGGCTCGATATCGTATCGTCCGTCACGGTTCGGTTCAATCAGACTCTTGTCGATTACAACCTGCGGACCGGAACTGATCTTGGCGTTTTCTACAATCACATCCCACATGCCCTCGGCTACGCGCTGCTGATCTTCGTTAAGCAAAGGCAGCCCAAAGCCAAAAATGCAAGAGGGATCATCTTCCCACACATCTACGGCATACGGCACAGAGTCCGTCGTCTCAAGGTTGCTCAGCTCCATGCGGATAATCTTGCCGGAGCAGACCCACACCTCAGCCCAGAACGACTCAAGCTCTTCGGAGTCAGGCGGAAGGTCAATGCCCATCTTGCACAGGCACCCACGATCAACACGCCCGTGACGTTCGATCACCAACCACTTATCCTTGAACAGATCGGAGTTCATGAACGAATACGGAGGAATCTGGCTCTGCGCCACGAAGTCTTTCTTGTTCTCGGTCAGGATGTCTTGAATAACGTCCGGGTAATATGCAGGATGCTTTTGCAGTCGCAGAAGGTCACGCTTGCTCATCGGATGAATCTCGATAGCGTCCTCCGCACACGCGATATCCTTGACCGTCATGTCCGGATAGAACATCCACGGATCAACGCGCTTCACGCACGGGATGTACTCCGGGGTAAGCTCGGGGATACGCACCACTTTCTGCTGGCCAAACTCATCAAGTGTCAGCTCTTGGCGCCAAATCTTCTTGAGCTTGCCAGAATTGATCGGACCTTTAAGAATACCCGTGCCAAGGATGGCCATGTCGTACATCGCAAGCTTGCACTCACGCATGTAATCCGTAGCTTCTAGCTGGTCCTCAATAACCTCTTCCATCTTTTTGACGGCAATAGCCGGATCGACATTCGTGTCAATCTCAGGCACCTTGTCTGGCAGCAGGCCCCAGTTCTTTTCGCCACCACCAAACTGTGCGCTGATAAGCTGAGAGACAGCCGTCTTGACCTTGGGCTTGATGATATTCAGCCGAATCTTCTTGCGCCCACGCAGCGACGCACTCTCTGCTCCCGGCTCCGGAAAGATGGGACGGTAGATAGGCGTAGCTAGAGAGCCCATGTGCAAGTCACGGGAGAGCGTCCACTCGTTTTCTTTCTGCGAACGCTGGTGCATACGCTGCCTAAGCGTCGTCTCAATCTCTGAAGCAAGCTGGTCCATTGCCTGCTGCTTCTCGTTCTGTAGACGAAGTGCTTCAGCCTCGATTGCTTCGAGAATAGCTTGTGCTTCTTCTGGAGAAGCTTGTACCGCGAGCATCATAGCATCGCTTGGTACGTTAGAAATCAAACCGTCTTCCATGCGAAGCTCCTGCGGCAGTCTTTGTGGTTGGCTCTACTTGAGCAATACGATCTTTTGTCATGATTCCGTAGCGGGTAGCGTCCATCAAGTGGTCGTTTGTCTTCTTGATACGTCCGTTCTCGTAGATGTACGTCATGAACTCCGCAAACCACGACGGTAACGATTTGAACACTTTGAGCTTTCCGGTACTTAACAGTTCCCAGACGGCGCCCACACCGGATTCCACGTTGTTGTTGGCTGGAATGATCTGTAGCCCCAAGTCTCGGTAGATTTGCATTAGCTGCGTACCGTCTTGCTGGTTACGTTGCCTAGCTCCGGGATCTACAGCACCTGCCATCCATCCCTTTGACTTGGTTTTGATAGCAGCAGCGTGGATAATGGGTTCAGAACGCTCCCCTTTGTACGCATCTGTAATCCAAATCTGCCCAGAGTCGGGGTCTTGCGCAAAGAACACAGCAGCGGTACAGTTCCAGCCTACGTCCATGCCGTACCAGCGGCGGTAGTGCTTTGGAATCTCAAACGGATCACACTCAATGTCGGTACGCCCGAGCGGGTACACGTTACCTTCGCCAAAAGTCGGGATACCTTTAGCCACAGCGTCCCGCAACATAGCTGGAGTGCCTTCCAGAATCTGCTTCTTGGCGTCTGCGTCAAGGTGGGGCACGTCATCCCACCCAGCCATCACCACAACACGGCTAGGATTATCAATTCCCTCTTCCAATTCGATGAATCGCTCGCTTTCAACAAAGCGGGACTTGCGACTCAGGCTAAGAACCAGTGGAGTCAACCCCTTTTTGGGGGTAAACGTGGTAATCATGATCCCGCCCGTGGTCATTGTGCGCAAAAGGCACTCGCCGTATACGTCTTCTGGGCACTCTTCGTCCAACCACACCACGTCGCGGGCTGTGCCGAAGAAGGATTCCACACCACGGTCGTAGGACTTGAATCCGATGGTCGTATTTCCGCCAGAAACGTGCTTGATCTGCGCAATTTCCACGCCGTTTGGCACGCCTTGCATAGACCACGTACGCAAAATGTCGTCAGCAGGTATCATACCAGTACCTGGATCGCCCAACGGGCCGAGCAAAGCGTTCTGCATTGTGTCTCGTGTGGTTGTCTTGTCCTTGCCGGCCGCCCAAATCTCCACGGGCTTGTCAAATCGCTTGCCTTTCCACCACGACGGATACTTACCTGTAGCGTGGCACGCCACTTCAAAGGCACCCGCAGTGGTCTTACCACAGTTGTGCACAGAAATGCCATTTGCCAGCAGGAAAAAGTTCTCGGGATGGTCGATAGAAATATCCCATACGCGCTCGTACCGCCCTGGTTTTGGAGACAACCGTACAGCTTCCGGGCGAGAACGCTCCCCTAACACACGTATCTTGCTAGCATCGGTCTTGTATTTGTGGACTACGTAGGGGGCTAACTCGGCGCAAACGCGGGAGATCGCGTGGGGATTACGAACAATAGCGCTAAACACAGGTCCGTTCTTGTACTTAGACCTACGATCTGCGCGGATAGACACAGGCTCTTGCCACAGCGCCAGAACTAGGTGAGCAAATGCGGCAATTGCGGATTCCGACTGGTTGTGAAAGCATAGGCTGCTTCCATCTTTTCCGTGTGTGAGGCTACCGTCAGTGTCGATTAGACCCGCCACGAAGTTCAGCGCGGTTTCTCGGTCCCATGTCTTTACTGCGGCTATGTCCACAACCTTTTCGTGGCAGAGCTTGTCTCGACACCACGCGTCGTAATACGGCTGCATGGCCGCAGCGTCCGTGCGTATCTTCCAGTTGTAGTTCTTTTCGTGCATCTTTGTGGGTGCAGGTGCGCCAAGAATCTCTGCCACTTTGCTCGGCACGAGAGAATCCGCAGACGATATGAAGAGAGTCTTAGAGTTTCCGCAAGTGCAGCACCCGTCACCTATAAACGCTGCCAAAGCGTACGCCGCAGGAAACGACACGTCCCCCAGTTCGCTAGCTACGTACACCCTGCGCGCTAGATCGCGTTTACCGTACTCACCGGCAACCTTCTGACACTCTGCGTTTGTATCAACGTTCCAAGCGTACGTATGGGCGTCTACAGTAATTGTGTCCAAGACGTGCTCTGGAGTGCACCGGAAGTACTCTTTCCCTCTATTTTGCATGGATACCGTGTGGCGATAGCCGTTGTCGTACACTGCGTGCACGTACGTAGGTTCCCCGTAACGGTCGTATACAAAATCTCCGGCCTTGATGTTTTCGATTGCAACAGGCCCGGCAGGGGTAGCTACAAGAGTGCCTTCTGCCAAGCAGCGATTCGCCGCCATGAACACGCGTTCGCGGTTATCTGCTCCAAGGTCGAAGAACAACTTGTGCTTTGGATAGTTCTCAATGCCCAGCTTGCCAGGAGTAAACCACTTGGCAGTACCGGAAAGTGACTTTCGGCGCTCTAGCTCTGCGACCTTGCGTTTTAGGTCGAACAACTCCTCTCGACTAATAGCCACGTTACGCTCCTCCGCTCAACTTGGTGAGCAGAGATTGCACATCTTTCTGCAATTCCTCGTCGGTCAAGGCGTCGATGGGCTTGGAAATACTGTCTGCTACCTCACTCTTGTCTGCCCACCCGTAGCGGTTCTTCATGTTCTGGAACCACCCGGTATAGTTGAACTGCTTGTTGTTGAGGTTCACACGTCCCATCTCCAACCACCACGCCTTGGCTACGCCCCGCCCATCGTCCACGGCTTGGCGAAATCCAGGGTCAGCCCCGTAGAACCTACGGAACGTGGTCATACTCATCTTGAGTTCTCGGCACACTTCTTCATCCGAGCACCCGCTGGCGTACTTGGTGGCTACTGTGACTTCCCACTTTGGCGGTAGCTTCAGCACGTCACCACTCCCCACTAGCCATACGCTTTGCCAGACGTTGAGCGCGCTGCCCCACTTGGGTAGCCCACTTGCTCTTGAGCATGTTCAGCGCTGCTTGCTTGTAGTCACCTGCGCAAATGCACGCCAGCGTGTTCTTGAAGCCGGCCAAACGCGTAGCGCCCAGGTTGAACGCCATGTTGGCAACCACGGTCTTGCGGGGGCCATCAAGCGCATCGAACACAGAGCACACCTTACGGGCGTCTTTGATAGCTTGTTCCATGTCAGCAGACAGCAACTTCATGGCGTGTTCGTGTGTAATCACGTCACCTTCTTTCACACCGCCCGTGTGACCGACACCAATAGTCCACACGCCCGCCGTACACTTGTACGCCTTCAGGCGCACGCCCTCGTCTCGCTGTAAATCTTCCAGCAATACCTGTCGCCATTCCATGTGCGTTTTACCTCGTCCGTAGTACAGCAACCATCTGCGTAGCCGTTGTAGTGCTTGTGTGCCCAGCTACGTGCGTATTCATACTCGTTACTCCTCAACACTCGCAGCTACGTTGAAGATGTGATTCAAGTCAAGCTCGCTAAGAGCAAAGTACCCAGCCATGTGCTGCACGCAAGTGTGGCTCTTGTTGACGTACGGAGCCGTGAACCAGTAGTCTTGTGCGTGACCCTCTAGATGCTGGACGTAATTCTCAAATTGCACACGCAGGCCAAAGTCTCGAAGCCCGTAAAGAAACTGCGCCATTGATACGCGAGTAGCAGGAGCGCACCTAGGTGTTACTTGTCCAGTAGCAGCCTCACTAGATACTAGGTATCCATACGGGCTCAGGTCCATACCTACTAGATTGCTAGGAAAGGATACGTGTGGAAACTCCTTACGCAACTCAGAAGCACTACTAGGGAATGTATGTCCGTCTACAATTTTAAGCAACTCTGCGGTCATGGCTTAGTCCTGCTCGTCATCAGCAGCAATCAGTAGATTGCGCACTTGGGCGTTTGTAAGAGAAAGTGCTGTCTTTAGGGAATCAAGGTATCGACTACCTCTCTTTACAGTAGGAGCGCTAGTCCAAAAATCCTTCTCGTTGGCGCCAGCCGTAGTTAGGTACGTATCAAACGCAGCCCTAAAGCCGTTACGCCTAAGGGCTATCTTGAACTTATGCGCGTCAACTGCGTCAGGTACAGCTCTCGGAGGAAGTGGACTGACTACCCACTGCACCCCATCCCATCTGACAGTCTGCGTCGCTGGATCATGGGCCGGTGGATCAGGTCTCACAGTCCACCCCTTGCGCGTCAGTGTCGCGATAATCTCCGCATCGTCAGTGACGCGAGGCGGCTGGCCGGGATAGTCGAGTGTGGTCATCCGTTGATTCTCCATTTACGCATCTTTGCGTGGTGCAATCGTCTTATTTGATAGTCAGCGACGGCCACATCCCAGACAGATGCCTCGCAGAAATCAACTTGCGAATGGAACAGCGCGCCGCCAGAAAAGCCGCACCCTACATACGCGCCGCCGCTGTGGGTTACTGCATTACCAGACGCTGTTCCTGCTGATGCCGCGTTTGCTACCCACGAAATCCCGCTGTTTTCGCGTTGCGATAGCGTGCATCCGCTATCTGTTGGCGGTGTATATGTGCTATTGGCATCGACGCCAGTGTAAGTCCCTGCGAAGTTTGCGCTATTTCTCAGGTTGAAAATGGCGCCGGCTGTTCCGGACGTCCCGTATGTCAGCAGCACGCGATAATTGGATTGAGTGGCGCGCCGGTTGATCACGCAAAACATCGTATTTGGGTCAGTGCCAGACGTCGCTCCGTGCGTCATCGCATCATCTAGGCCATCAAAGCGCACGACATCATTGCCGCCCTGAATTGCAGTTTTGCGTAGCGGCCTATTCCCGCTTGTGCCTTGAGTTGCGTGACGCGAATTTCCGCTCTGATCCTCCCACCTCGCCACCGCCCCGTCAGCAGCAACCAAACTCCCGCCGCTCGTCGCGTCATAAAGACTCGTCGGGATCGACGCATCCAGCGCGAGTTGGCATCCCTGGATCTCGCGCGGCTTGAGGTGTCTCATGCGTCTCATCACGCAAACTCCAGCAGCACGCCGATCAATCTCGCATCCACGGCCAGCGTGTCATCACCGTGCGCCGGGTCACGCTCGATCTCGACCACGCACAGATTGCCAGCCGATACCGTGCCGGCCGGGGTGATCGCAGACGTGGCGCTCGTCTTGTGCGCGTCGTTTGCCGCGAGCAGCGTGTCGGACACAGTCTGTGCGGTTCCCTGCGCCGCATCGAGTGCTGCGTCATCCGCGTAGCACGTTGCCGAAGCCTGCCAGCGGACGCCCCCGGAGCCGGATGCAGCGGTCCAGTGAAAGGTCGCGGTGAATGTAGCGAATCCGCTTGGCCATGCAAACGCCACCTGAGCCCCCTCAGAGGTCGCGGCGTCAAACGCAAGATAGTCTAGGTTTATGTCATTGGTGGCTAGTTCCTCGCCGTCAATACCCGCGCCATTGGTGACGCGCGGAATTAACTCACCGGCGCCAAACCAACGCTGCTTGGTAAATGTTGCCATTCTGCCGGCATCAAGCGTCCCTGACACAATCGCCGATGCGTCATAGTTCTGCTCGTCATTCTCGGACGTGCCAAACCACACAGTGCCACCATCTTGCGTGTAGAAACGCAGCAGATCAACTCCAGAAGCACGAAGCGTGGGCGCTGTGCCTCCTGACCACGTAACGGACACAGGCCACGTAATCGTAGCGCTACCTCCGTTGGTCAGTTGCAAATACGCAACACACGCTTTACCAGAAGCAGCCGGGTTGGAAAACGTAAACGTCAACGCACCAGTGATGGTAGCCGTAGCGTAAGAGCCTGCACTCCAGTCAACAGTGGTGTTGGTGTTGATAGAGCCAAGAGCTTGCCGGGTAAGGCCCGTGGTCATGGCAGCGTCCACGACCTGCTGAGTCGTAGCCTTTACGTTTGCTGCGCTCT
>ERZ761584.168-NODE-168-length-25319-cov-6.300150_pt1 | contig 25319 bp, 58 predicted proteins | sample MGYA00512168_ERZ761584 | MGnify/ENA primary metagenome ERZ761584 (study PRJEB28899, sample SAMN03785564) | bioreactor sludge metagenome | biome: EBPR Sludge; feature: EBPR Bioreactor; material: 0.22µm filtered reactor supernatant | place: Saint Lucia: Queensland...
GCGCTCGGCAGCGGAGATGATGCGGGGGTGGGCGTGCTTGAGCACCGTCTTCCACGAGGATGAGTGAGGAGGCGTCAGCTTCAGCGTCTCTGTGAAGTACTCCCAGCGCTCCGGCCGACCTTCCTTCAGCAGGCCTGGGTTCGTCAAGAAGAGCCTGAACGCCTCGGCGAACGCCTCCATGCAGTTCGGCTCGTAGCCGGAGATCTCCTCCTCGTTGTTGATGACCTCATTCCAGGCCTTGCGCTTGGAGATGCCTCGAGCGCCTCCGAGCACGTGGTCGACGTGGTGGCCGAACTCGTGGCAGATGACGCCGTACGGAGTGAGGTCCGCCTTGTAGCCAGGGTACGTCCAGGACCAACCAGGGACGCGTGTGGCCACTCGGCACTTCTTGACGCTCACCGCGATAGCGCTCTGCCCGTCCTCGATGATGTGAGCCCCGAACCAGTTCGGTCGGACGAAGCCTCGACGGAAGCGGTTCGCTTCCTCCATAGAAGAGAATAGGTGGTGAGGCTGTGGCAAGCCGTGAGACTCGAGCCAAGAGCGCGCTCGCGCTACACCCTCGGCGAAGAGGGCGCCCTTGCCCAGGGAGGGGTGCAGCGAGATCGTCATGCGAGCTCCGTGTCTCTGTCTCCGTACACATTAGTTAGAGACATGAAGCAGTGCACCCTTTGCTTAGAGACTAAACCGTTAGAGGACTTCAACAAGCGCAAGAAAGGAGCGAACGGTCTCCAGCCACGTTGTAGAGCGTGTCAGAAAACTGAGGCTCAGCATCACCGTGCTACCAACAGTGACTACTACCGAGAGAAGAACGCGAACCATCGTAAGGAGATTCGAGAGCGATTCGTTCGGTGGTTGCGCGAGCATCCTTGCGTCGATTGTGGTGAAGCTGATCTGGTTGTGTTAGAGTGCGACCATATAGGTTTGAAGAGAGAAGCGATAGGCACGATGATCAACCGGAACTGCTCTTGGTCAGCCATCGAGAACGAACTCTCACAGTGTGAGGTTCGCTGCGCGAACTGCCATCGTCGAAAGACGGCAAATCGCAACGGCGGATGGTTACGAGAGCTAGCCAACCTTCAAGAAGGTCGCTGAATGCTCTGATGTGAGCACGTTGCTCACGTTGAAAACGACTTCGCCTGTCTCAACCCAGAGACAACGAGTTCTCTCGTAAGTGTGTTCGCCTTCGACCGACGTCGTGGTATCGTCCAGGACAAGCAAAGTGCTCTTGGCAGGAATGATGAGCGCGTTGTTCGCCTTCACTTGTTCAATGAAATCGAAGGTCGCATCACCCCAAACAACACTCTCCACGAATGCTGTGTACACCTGTCCTGAACGCCACACTCAAGGCTAAGTTAGCCTCACGCCGAACGGAGCGCAGCGCGAGCAGCTCGCGCGTCGTACGCGATGACCTGAGCGCCGGTGTCGCTCTCGAACGTGATGGCGCACTTGCCGTTGGGGCGCTTCTTCACGCTGACCAGCTTCAGCGTGCCGGTCTCGAACTTCTCCGCGTCGGCCTGCGCTTCGACGCCGGTCGGGAGCGGGCCGATGACGAGCGCGCCGTCCGACTCCTTCGCGAGCGCGATGGCGCCGGCTCGAGCCGTGAACGCACTGCCGCGCTTGTAGCGGAAGCTGTGCGGCTTCTTGTCCGTGCGGGTATAGTCGACCGTGCGGATCTTCTTGCCCTTGGCCGGCTTGGCCTCGGCGGTCGTGGAAGTCTCGATGACGGCTGTCGTGTTCTCGTTGCTCATGATTTCATTCTCCGAAGGAAGGGTCTCAGGGTTGCCTGAGTGCTTCATAGGTCAATCGTCTCACGTCGTCTGCCAAAGATTACTCTTGAGAAGTTTTCGTCTGCGGGAGGGGGAACTCCGGGTCGAGCAGCGCAACCGCGCGACGGATCTCCTCGGGAGTGCCGCGCAGCTGGAGCCAGAGCTCGTGCTCGCCGTACTTGGGCTTGTCACGGCAAGCAAACACGTGGGCCCGACCCTTCTCAGGCCGCGCGAGCAGCTCCTTCACGAGCTCCTCTGTCTTGTTGAGCCTGGCCTGCTCTAGCAGGTGCGTCGCGTGCCTAGCGTCGTTCGCCTCCCGTCGCTTACAGATGGCGTCAACGTACTTGACGACGAATTCGCAGATGGACTTGGGGTCCATGGCGTTCGGCGTGCGCTTGTAGTTGCGCGTGACGTTCACCAGGTTGTCGAAGCCCGACACCTTCTTCACGTGCCAGCCTGGCTCGAACCTGACCTCGATGAAGTGCCGAGGGGGCTGGCTGAGGCTGAACGGTGGGTAGCGGACCTTGAGGGCGAAGCTGATGATCGGGTAGTCGCTGCCGTCGTGGAGCTCCACTCCGTTCAAGCAGTGGATCTGAGGAAGCTCACCCTTTTCGATGTCGAAGGGTCGGACCGTGACCTCGAACCCTTGAGCGAGCAGCAGGTGGTACACCTCGGCGAACAGGGCTCGAGCAGCGTTGATGGCCTGGTTCTTGTCCGTGTACGTCGACGCGTACACCGGGTGCCTCTTGTCCTCGCTCATGATCCCATTGTACCATGGCTAGGAGAGAAGCGAACCAGAAGATCAGAAACAGATGGGGTTACACTTCTTGCAGCTACAATGTAACAGCAGGCTGGACGGCATCGGGATGCCCCTCGCAGCGTAGTCCTTGGCGATCTGGTCGAACGCGCAAGGCGGCTCGTAAGACACGTTAGGCTGCCACGTTTGGGCCGCTCTAGCGCGCTCTAGCACGCAGTCGGAGCACGGGCAACGCGGGCAGCTCATCCCCAGCTCAACGCCTCGAACGCCGTCCTGATGCGCTCCTGTAGGTCCTTGGGGAGCACGTCGACGAGGACGTAGGTGCGAGCCTTGAGCGGGTTGCCCATCGGGCCTCCGGTGCTCTCTTGGCCTCGAGGTACCGAGGGCGTGGCGACCTTCAGCACGAAGGGTGCGGTGTGGTCTTGAGCGACGATGGGGTCCTGGAGGGTCCGGACGTGCTGGACGTGGGGGTCGTTAGTATCCATGCCTCTAAGATAGGCTCACTTCGCGAACCGGATGATGATCATGAACTCCAGCGCCCAGATGAGCATGACGAGCGGGACGTACGCGAAGAACAGCTTCTCGATCACACCCTCTCGAGGATCTTCAGGGCCGCCAACTGGTCTGTCAGCACTTCCATCGTCTTGCGCAGAGCCTTCAGCCTCTGCTCCACAGCAAAGAGCTGGGCATGGCCGTCGGTCTCCACCACTTGACGTTTGAGGCTCCGAGCGTCCAGCATCAGCATGTCCGCTGCGTGCTGGACGTTCTTGATCGTGTCTTCGAGAATTCGTTCTCTCGCTCTCATAATGGGATTCTCTCACGACGCGAGCGACTCTCGTTCTCTTGTCCGCTCGCCCGGACTCGAACCGGGAACCTCGACCTTATCAGAGTCGCGCGCTGACCAGTTGCGCCACGAGCGGGTGGTTGCCGATGAAGGACTTGAACCTACAACATCCAGAATCAGAATCTGGCGTTCTACCAGTTGAACTAATCGGCAGCGAACAGGGTAGGATTCGAACCTACGACATCCAGGTTAACGGCCTGGCGCTCTTCCATAAGACTGAGCTACCTGTCCAAGTTTGTTTCTGTACGTACGCGTTGAACGACGACTTCCCTTCTTGTTTCCCCAGTTTCTGAAGTTTGGCGTTAGACCATGGCAGTTGAGGCAGAGCACTCGAAGGTTAGAGCGTTCGTTGTTCTTATGATCGCCGTCGATGTGATCGACTTCAAGAATACATGCTCCATCTAGACGACGCTTGTTGAAGCCGCACTGTGTGCAAGCGTAGTTGGCCTCGATTAGAAGTCGCTCCCGACGCTTTTGGTGTCCCAGCTTTTCCCACGGAACTTTGGACCAATCGAGATTGGTGTATCCGTTCTTTCCCTTGCAGCCGTAGTGTGGATTGTTCGCACCTGAACGATCAGGCTTCTTGTAAGTCGGATCATGTGTCTGTCGCCAATGAAGTGACCGACCGATCTTTGTCTCGAACTCTCTTGAGCAATCCTTACAGATGAGCACTATCAGATGTTAGTGCACTCTGCAGTTGAGCCGCCTCCGAGGGTCGAACTCGGAATCTTCCGCTTACAAGGCGGGTGCGTTACCATTGCGCCAAGGCGGCAAAAGGGTGCAGCCGCCCCGAGAGGAGGGCGGCCGCACGGTAAGGAATCGTAGGTAGGACTACTTCTTGCCCTTGGTTTTGGTTGCCGCCGGCGGCGGCTGCCCGCCGATGACCGCGTTCGGGTTGAACGCGTACACGATGTGCTTCATGACCGGCGGGTTGATGATCCTGAAGTTGGGCGTGAAGTTCGGGTGATTGCGCAGGCTCTTGGTGAAGTTCGTGATGAACGACACACGGAGCTCGGCAGGGATGTCCGAGACGAAGTGCCCGAGGTTCGTGGCCTGCTCCAGCGTCCACAAGTTGTTCTTCGCGTGCTCGACGAGCAGGTCGATGAGGGTGTTGAGCTTGTCCTGCCCGAGCTTCTTGATCTTCGGGCGGGTCGTCTCGTATTCGTCGAGGACGTGCTCGGCGTTGAAGCGGGTGTCGCGCTTCGCGAGGAAGTCGACGAGGTCGGAAGACGGTTCGAGGCCGACGAGGCCGACCGCGAGGGAGTAGGCGAAGCCCTTGCCGGCCGCGTCCTTATCCATGTCCATCTCGTAGATCATGTTGGCCTTGTACACCGAGTCGAGGCGGAACCACGAACGGCGCGAGGGCTGGACCGAGCCGGGGTTCGCCTTCGCCGGGTCGAGGCGTGACGGGCGCTCCTTCAGGAAGCGGAGGAGGTCGCCGTCGATCTTCCCTTCCGCATGGTCGAAGAAGTCCTGGTCGGTCGGCGCGAGGTCGATCACGAAGAAGCGGTCGAGCAGCGCCGGATCCATCTCGTTGACCTGGTAGTTGCCGCCCGTGTTGACGGCCGCGAACACGCGAGTCTCCGGATGGAACTTGTCACCCTGGAAGTCGCAGCGATCCAGCGCGTACTGGAAGCAGGCCTGCATGACCTCCTGCGTGGCGCGGTTCAGCTCGTCGAGGAACAGGCCCGAAGGCGTGTGCTTCGCGATGGCGATGAACTCGGGCGGGCAAAAAGCGGTGATGTCGTACATCTTGCCGTCCGGACCCTTCACCATCGTCTGCTTCGGCAGGCCGACCGTGTCGCCCTCCGAGCACTGGCTCATGCGTCGGTCGAGCAGGCGGATGCCCATCTCCTCGCAGACCTGCCGGACGACCTCGGACTTGCCGATGCCGTGGGCGCCACGGAAGAGCACGCTGATGTGCGGGGGGAGCGCTTTGATGACCTTGACTGCCGTCTTGATGTCCATTTTTTCTCTCTGGAGTTTGTTAGCCGACCCTCTCGCCGGCTGACTTTCTTACTGTACCCGAGCCTGCTGAGAAGCGAACCGTTTTTTTGGCTCAGGTGTTCATCACGTACTTGAAGAACATGAGCACGCCGTAGACCCCGAGCATGCCGAACACGACGGCGGAGTACTCGCCGAAGGCGGAATTGACGAACGACACCACGAGGGCGCCCAGGATGACACACGCGACGACAATCGAGAACCTCATGGTCTAGACTCTACCTTGTTCTCTCCACAAGCGAACCGAAGTCGGATGCCTGAGAGTTGAACTCAACGGCTTGGCCTTATAAGAGTCAGCCGACTACCCGTGCATCCGTTGTGGGCATGGTGGGACTTGAACCCACATGTCTTTCGACGGCGGATTTTGAGTCCGCTGCGTTTGCCGTTTCGCCACACGCCCGTGATCCGATCATACAGTGAGTGGTGAGGGAGTCGAACCCGTCAACATCCTGGTTAAGAGCCAGGTGCTCTACCAATTGAGCTAACCACTCGTAGGAACGCCCGGACTTGAACCGGGATGCCCACTGAAGGGCGCCAGGGTCTGAGCCTGGTGTGTCTGCCTTTCCACCACGTTCCCTCAGCGCTCCGTACGGGACTCGAACCCGTCTCACTCCCTAGACAGGGGAGCCGCGACTCCCGTCGCGTCACGAAGCATCAGCACCCCCGGCCCGGTTCGAACGGGCGACCCGCTGCTTAGAAGGCAGCCGCTCTGTCCAACTGAGCTACGAGGGCAGACGCAAATTACGCACATAGCGCTTGCGTCGCGAAGTCGATGCTGTGTTCTTGTTCTTGTAGGTTGGTGTGAGTGCGTGACAGTTGGGACAGATCAGACGAAGATTCAACGATGAGTTGTCGTCAGCGTCTCCTGAGACATGATCGAGCTCGATTGGAATCGGTCGACCCTGCCACTCTGTATTCCCGCACACCTCACATCGATGACCTCTTACTTTGATGAGGAAGACCCGACGAGCTCTGTCTGTTCGAAGACACTCAAGGGTCGTGTGAGCTCGAGCGTAATGAGCAGCGAGTTGCTGCTGTTTCTCGAACACACGTTCACAATACGCACACGCGTTCATGGCGTCCCTGGCAGGGTTCGAACCTGCGACCTCTGGTTTCGTAGACCAGCGCTCTTTCCAGCTGAGCTACAGGGACTCGACTCGAGCAGGCCGGGAGGGGTTCGAACCCTCGTCTTGCGGTTTTGGAGACCGTTGTTCTACCAGTTGAACTACCGACCTAGGCGTTTCGAGCGCTTAAGTCGACGCTTAAGGCTCGTATCACTTCCGCCGACCAAGAGGATCGAAGTCCCCTCGATCGGCAGGCGCCACCTTCGGTTTTCCCTGGTACCCATGTGAGGTTCCTAGATACTAGTCTTCGACGGAATCCGCCGCCATCTCGAGGTCAGGATCTTGCACTTGGACGACGGCCGCCATCGCCACGTAGGCGACGGCGTACTCCGGCACTTCCTTGTTCGTGAAGCTGTCGTAAGGCTTGCCGTCCACGTAGATGTGGATGGTGACCTCGCGGGGCGTCTCGTCCAGGACCTTGACCATGATCAGATCCTACCCTCCCTGGTTGAGAAGCGAACCGTTCAGGTTCGCACGAGGATGCACTGAGAGGCCGTCCCGTCCCACTCCCAGGCCAACCCGGCCAGAGTGAGGCAGGAGGTCACGAGGTGGCCAACCTGGACCGCGTCGAGGCCGATCTGACCGTGCTCCGTCGAATCGACCGGGCCGTACCGCAGCATCAGGTCGTCCCCGCGTTCGAGCCGGACGGCGTCCTGCCGGTGGTAGAAGCAAACGCCCTTGACCTTGGCACGCTTCTTGACTGGCATGGCCACGATGTCCGTGGTCAGCTCGTACCCGGCGCACGAGCCGCAGCACGAGAAGTTCTGGCGGGCGACGAGCCCGGCCTTGCGCATCATCTGGAACGCGACGTTCAGCTTCACCTTGTCGATCATGTGTCCATCTTACCTTTCTCTCCCGACAAGCGAGCCATTTCCTCTTGAAGAATTTCGGTTCGCTTGTCATCGCGAGCGTGGTACGATGCGCCGCGTCGAGCCTCGGCCACCCGTGCAGCCGAGGCGTAGCGAGCGGTCAGCTCCAGCAGCTTCTTCGCCTTCTCAGGGTCCATCACTCCGCGGCCTCGTCCATGTCGTCCTCGTCCTCGCCGGACTCCTCGACGACCTTCACCGCGAGCCGACCGCCCTCACCCATCTCGATGCACTGCGGGTCGATGGCCGGGCCGAAGCGGTCCTTGTCCTTGCGGAGGACGCGTTCGCCGTGCGTCGGCGACTTCTTGTCCTTGTCGAAGCCGAAGTGCAGGTGCAGGTCCACCGCGTGCTTGACGGTGTTGTCGCCGACGAACACGCCGTTCTTCGTGACCTGGTGCACCCAGCAGAGCACGCCGAACGTCTCCTTCGCCCACTTGATGAGCTCCTGCGCGCAGTTGATCGGCGTCTGCTTCGTGCGCTTGCCGGTGTCGTACTTGCCGTCGTCGAGGCACTGCAGGCTGTCGACGAACACGAAAACCTTCTTGCCCTTCTTGCACTTCTTCCGCAGGTCCTGCGCGTGCGCGATGACGTCCTGCACGAAGAGGTCGCGGGCGATGACGAAGCCCGCCTCGAGGCGCAAGCGCTCGCAGGCCATCTTGACCTGGTACTCGCTCTCCTCGAGGCAGTTGTACAGCACCTGGTGACCCTGACGCGTGAGCGCGTCCGCGATCGTGCGGATCATCGTCGACTTGCCGACGCCCGAGTCGCCGGTGAACATGGCCGCGATGGACGGCGTGAAGCCTCCGCCGAGGAGAGCGTCCACCCAGTCCAGACCCGTCGCGAGCTTGATGCGGAGCTCCGCGGGCACTTCGATCGAGTTGATGTTGGTGCCACGCGCGATCGAGTCGTTGAGGTCGAGCAGCTTCATGTTCCGTCCTTGTCGAGAGGTGAGACCTATCTTACCCGGTTTTGAAGAGAAGCGAACCCTTTCAGGGGAACACTTCGGCGGCGGAGACGAGCGTGGCGGTGTCAGCGATCTGCGCGCCGTCGAAAAACGAGAGCGACTGGCTCCCGTCCTTGTGGGTGTGGATCTCGAAAGCCACGATCCCGCGGATGGTGCCTGTCGCGTTGTCGTAGGTCGCGAGCGGCATGTCCGGGCTGATGCGCCCATCGGCGAGGATGGCGAGGAGCTCGGCGACCGTGATGGTGTTGTCCTTGTTGATCATGAGACCATCTTACCTTGTGCTCTTGACAAGCGAACCGTTTCAACGGACGAGCGGGACGTAGCTCCTAATCCAACCCGGCCGGGACCGCTCCAGCCGGGTGGACGGCAGGCCGCTGCGCAGGTGGACGACAGGGTGCGTCAGGGTGCGCGTCTTCGTGGGGTAGGAGACCGCGACGGAGGGTGGACCCGTGACCACGAACGCCTCCTCAGAGGCTTCGAAGCCGAACGGGAACCACACCTCGCCCGTGCGGTCCTCCTGAGGGAGGACCTTCACCGGCATCAGCGCTTCCTCGCCAGGCGCCAGACGCGGCCGGCGCCCTTGCCGGTGCTCTCGAGCTTGCCCTCCTTGACCTCGAGCCAGTAGAGGCGGCTGTAGGCCTGGCTGACCGGGATGCCGGCCGCTTGGGCGAGCTCCTCGGTCGTGGCCATGCCCGCCTTCTTCTTGGCCCGGCCGATCGTCGCCAGGTGCGCCAACATCAACTTGCCCGCGTTACGCTTGGTGTCGCTCATGAAGACCACTCTACCCGAGCCTCTCGACAAGCGAACCGTTCAAAGAAAAAAAAGAAGAGAACCTTTCGGCTCACTTCTTTTCTATCCGTGCTACGAGTTGGTGGGAGAGGCGGGACTTGAACCACGCGACCTCCGGCCTATCAGTGGCCGACGCTCTACCCTGAGCTACTCTCCCTTGGAGCCCACCCCGGGATTTGAACCACGGGACCTTCAGCCTAAAAGGCTGGTGCTCTGACACTGAGCTAGGCGGGCATTCGGGATGCTAATGCGTTAGTTTCTGATCGTGGATCACTTTTGTAAACATTGTCAGAAAGTTCAACCCGAAGATAACTTCACACTTCGTTCGAAGGGCGCGTCAGGCTGGATAGACAGCGAAGGACGAAAGCGTTACGTCTACTGTAAGAGCTGTCCTGGTAGAACAGTCAGACGACTTCTCGAAGGCGCTCGCAAACGAGCCAAGGACAAAGGTTTGGAATGTACTCTGACGATGGCAGATATCAAAGTTCCTGAACGATGCCCGGTGTTAGGCATCGTTCTCAAACGTGGAGTCAAACTTGGTCAACGTCGCGGACCCATTGATGAATCTCCATCGTTGGATCGCATCGACAACTCCAAGGGTTACACGCCAGAGAACACAGTCGTTGTCAGCTGGTTGGCGAACCGCTTAAAGAACGCAGCGACCGTCGGACAGCTCCGAGCGATCGCTGATTTCTACTCGCGCTTCAGGTCAGATCAGAACGAGTCGGTTCCGGGCTGAACGTACGACTGCGTGTTGCACGACGAGTAGTGCTTGTTGAGCAAGCGCTGGATCGTGCGGGCCTGACGGCCGCTGAGGGTGAGCTCAGCGCCACCGAGCTTGACCGCGAACGAGGTCGCGTTCGAGCTGTCGGTGTAGATGCTGGCCGCGAGCTCGTCCTCGCGGTTCGCGGTGAAGCTCTCCCCGCCGACCTGCGCGGCGAGGTTCGGACGCGTCTGGATCGACGCGTGCTGGTTGGCGTACTGGAAACGGCGGTTGCGCTTGGTTCGGGACATGTCTTGCTTTCTTTCTTGGCGGCTAGCTTGGCCGCCGCACGCATGACAATCTAAGGCCTCACCAGCTCTCGCTGTTGAAAAACGGCTCTTAGTGCACCGAACCTACGCGAGGACCTCGAACCACTTCTCGAGCTTCTGGCCGACGTTGAACATGAGCGTGAACTCCTTCCCGCCACGCTCGAGCGAGATGAGGTGCAGCCAGAAGCAGTCGCCTCGGTAGCTGTCCTCCACCCAGTACAGGTAGGCGATCTCGTCGTTCCTGAGGTCACGCGGCCAGTGCGTGTCCCAGTCGACCTTCGACCTGACGACGCACGGCGCGCGCATGTCAGCGATTCGCTTCCCAATGAAGCTTGCGATGACAGTTCGAACACAACACAGTGCACTTCTCGATTTCGAGCATCAACTTGTCCCATCCACACTTGTTGATCATCTGAGACACTGCGTTCTCCTTGTCATCGTTCTCGTGGTGGAAGTCAAGTGCCGCTGGGTGTCGTTCCGGACAGCGAGCGCAACCAAGAGAAGCCTTAAGCTGTTGAACTCGATCATATGTCTCGCGGCGCTTTGTCCTCTTGTAATCACGCACATAGTCGATGTTCGCTAGACGCCAAGCCTTAAGCAGTTCGTTGTGAGCGAGCCGCTCTTCGGGCTTCTCATTACGTTTGTCGCGAGCGACCTTTTGCCACTCACGACAACGTTCTGGATGCTTCTTTCGATAATCGCGGTAATATGCTTTTCTCTTTTCAGGATCGGTGAAAGCCATCACCGATACATACTACTTCTTCGTCTTTTTCACTCCGTACTTGGAACGCGACTGATTCCGTCGCGCTTCGTTGCTCTGTGAGGGACCGACGGCTGCGCCGCAATCCTTTGCTCCACGGATCAAGTGATAACGAACACCGGGGAGATCTTTCACACGACCTCCACGAACCAAGACGGTCGCGTGCTCTTTAAGATCGTTTTTTTCGCCCGGACAGTACACCGTCACCTCGACGCCGGTGGTGAGGCGCACGCGGCAGACGACGCGCTTGGCCGAGTTCGGCTTCTTGGGCGTCATGACCCACACGCGAGTGACGGTGCCCGACTTGATCGGAGCGCCCTTGAGAGCAGGGGCCTTCTTGCGAGACTTCTGGCGCTTACGGGCGCGACGTACGAGTTGATTGATTGTCGACATGTGCTTTGATTGTACCTTCTACGAAGCCGAAGCTATTGCTTGGCGTGGTCGGGGTGAGTGCTATCTGGGACTTCAGAGATGTCGTACGTCAGCGTGGACGCCTTCGTCGCGTTTGCCGGGTTGGTGATCTTCTTGCCGTCGCGCCCCATCTTCTTCATCTCGACAACAGCGTTCGCTGCGACGAGGGTGTCGACGAGGGCGTAGATGTTTCCGTCGCTTCCGGTGACCTTGAACATGCCTCGATCCTACACCCTCGCGGGCAGCAAACGTTCTCTCGTCACTTGTTGAAGGTGGCGGCAGCCTTCAAGTTGAAGACGGCGACGACGTGCGGCATGACCATCCTGTTCACCTTCTTGAAGTTCACAGCAAAGAGAGGCGTCGACCGCGTCTCCTTCGTGAACTGCGTGATCCACTCGACCAATGGGTGGCTGCTCAGGGTCGCGTCGCGCGCACGGTCCTCCTCGAGCGTCGCCAGCGTGGACTCCGCCCAGACGCCGAGGCCGGCGACCTCCTCGTCAGTGAGCTCGCGAACCTTCGCTCGCTCGATCATGTCGAACGCTTGTTCTTTGTTCATCCCTTTTCTCCTACCACCGACCGGTGGCGACGTCGTCCTTCTCGCTCATCTCGATCAGCATCTCGCCATCGTAGAGGTCGAACATCAGCTTGTGGCCCGGCGTGATGAGCCACGCGAGCTTGACGCGCGAGGCCGGCGGGCGCGAGCACTCGCCGTCCGTGGCGATGATGACGCCGTCCCAGCGGCCGCGGTTGCGCGGCGCGTTGACGAACTCGACCACCGCGTCGAACGACGTGCCGCCGCCGCAGCCGCGGACGCGCATCATGGTCGGCTTGGTGTTGCGCTTCCACGTCTTGAGATCCGCCTCGGCGACCGTGTGGTCGAACGGGAGGAGGTCGAACGTGCACTTCTTGGAGCAGCCGTCGAGAGCGCCGTAGATGCGCGCCAACTGGGTGTCGTCGACCGACCCGGACTGGTCGACCGCGATCAGAATGTTCGGGTTGCGCGCGCGCTTGATGCCCGGGTGGATGAGCGGATACTTGCGGTCGATGCGCTTGATGCTGCGGCTGCGACCGCCAGCCTGGCGCATGCCGGTCCAGTTCTTGAGGACCTGGCGCCAGTCGACCGAGCCGAACGCCATGGCTCGGATCTCCTCACGAAGTTCAGACGGGACGTTGCCCCAGCCGTTGGACGAGTTGTCCGCCTTCTCGCAAGCCTTGCGCATGGCGTGCTTGATCTTGCCGTCGACAATGTCGCGCAGCTCCTCCGGGATGTCGTCCCATCCGCCGTGCTGGTCGCTCGGCCACAGGACCCAACCCTCGTCGCCCTCGCCGTCCGCGCCAGGCTGCGGAGCGCCCGGCACCTTCATGCCGTTCTTGCCCCACGAGTAGCCGTTCTTCTCCGACTCCTGCTTCAGCTTGTTGAAGTACCACTCGCTCGCCTGCTCGGGCGGGAGGTCGGCGATGATCTTGTTCAGCTTGTCACGAGCCTCGACGACCTCCTTCGGGAGCTTCGGGTCGACCGGGCCCTTGTTCATGAGGCCCGGTAGGAGGAGCATGTTCGGCAGGCGCGACATGGTGTCGCAGCGCGAGATCATGCTGTTGATCGCGAGGTCGGTCGCGATGTTCCACAGCGAGTGCGGCTCGCGGCGACGCGACGTGACGTGCTGGAAGATGAGGTGAAAGTGCTCGTGCTCGTTGACGCCCGAGCCATTCGGGTCGACGAGGCCGGGGGCCGACTGCTTGTTCGCGACCGACGCCATGAAGCGTGGGTTGAAGACAATCTCGACCTCCTCCGTCTTGTGGTTGTAGCACGCCGCCGCGGTGTGGATCTCGTGACGCCCGGACTTGTCCGAGCAGCGCTTGCGGATCCAGCGCGTGAACTCGGAGAGGAAGGGGGAGATCTGCAGCCAGCCGACCGAATTGAGGTCGAAGTCGTACGCCTCGCCGAGCGCGTCCAGGCGCTCCTTCTCGCCCTTGACGATGTCCTCGATCGAGGTTCCGTCCTTCAGGAGGGCGAGGACGTGGTCGACGCGGTCGGCCTGCAACGAGGACGCCTGGGCGAGGGCCAGGGCCACGTCGTTGGGCAGCACCGCGAGTTTGTCGTTCATGGCTTGGAGGCGGTCGAGCTCGCTCTTCTGACGGTCCTTCGAATCGCTCATGAGTAGTACTCTCTCAGATTTGGGTGACAAGCGAACTAAAGAGGACGGAGGAAACGCGTCAGGCCCTTCAACCGGGCGACGCCGCCAGCTTCCTCCGACGCGACGCGGCCGTCAAGAACGAGAGTCGTGGCCTTCCCCTCCGCAGCGTCCAGGACGAGGACGACCCGGTTGGGCTCGCCGTTCATCCCGGCCAACAGGCAGACGTCCCCGGCGGCGAGCAGGCTCTGGCGGCTCACTCGACGTCCCGCTCGAGCCGGTCGGCCATGCGCACCAGGTCGTCGCGCGTCGGCTTGTCTCGGCCCACCTTGTTGGCCTCCGCAGCGTGGCGCTTGACGACGTCCTTGGCTCGCGCCAGCCTGGCCGAGAGACCCTCCCGGGCCTGCTGGGACTTCTCCAGCGCCTCCCTGGCGGCGTTGAGCTCGGCGGTCAGCTTCATGGGCTCGGGCATCTCGAACGGCGTAGCCTGGCCCATGGCGCTGACGAACTCCCACCCGTCGGTCGTGGCCTTCTCCAATTCACGGCCCGACACTTCTCGGTAGACGTACTTGGCGTCGCTCATAGGACCATCCTACCCCGTCGGAGAGAGAAGCGAACCGCTTCAGGCCCGTTTCCACAGGAGCGCCTTGCCACGGCTCGTCCGCACTTCCAGCACGCAGCGCTCCGTGATGGGCTCGCCGCCGAGGGAGCGAGAGTTGTGCACCAGGATCGGCACCTTGCACGGGCCAGTGGTGCGACCGACGTAGCCGCTGTGGGAGTCTCCCTCACCGTACGTGACGCAGACGCGGGTGCGGCTCAGACGAGCCCGCTCGAGCGCCTGCACCAGGCTGTCCGGCGTGTCGCTGCAGTAGAAGGTGCCATCGACGACCTTGAAGAAGGGGGTCAGCATCATGAGACCATCTTACCCTGCTCTCTTGACAAACGAACCAGATCCTCAAGCGTCGGACGTCGGATCCGACAGCGGAGGGGAGGATCGAGGGGATCCACCCCGTGCCCACCCACTGGATAGTACCACAGCCTCTTGACAAACGAACCAGTTTAAGAAGAGTTGACGAGACCCTTCAAAAGGACTAGGCTTAGGTCAGGCGCGTCCAGCCGCGCCGGTCCTCTAACTCCGCGACGGTGTCCTCCCCTCGACTGAGTCGGTGGTGCTCGACGCCGACGCCGACGCCGGCGAAGACCACCACGTCGTGCCGCCAGTCATCCTCCGTCCTCCACGGGTGCAGCCAGGGGTCGGAGACCACCAGGAACAGCGAGCCGGCCGGGGACAGGAACGCCTGGCCGAGCCTCGAGGCCGGCTTGCTCACCCGACCAGCTCCCAGACGAGCCACCTGTCCCAGACGAGACGATCCAACCCGACGCCGTCAGGTTGGATGTCGTCCCACAACAGCTCGATGCGGTCCCCGGGTTCGCAGTCAGGCTTCCCGTCGGCGTCGAGCAGCAGCAGTTCGACCCCGTCGGCGTCAGTGTCGAGCACCAGGTAGTACCAGGGGGAGTGGTCCCTAACGTGCCTGCAGCTCCACACCTCGCCCGGCTTCACAGCAGCCTCCGGCCGACGAGCTCCGTGACGGGGTCGTCCCAGCGCGCCGTCGTGAAGGTCAGCTCGTCTCCTCTCTCCAGGTTCAACAGTCTGACCCAGGTTCTCTTCGTAACGAAGAGCACGAGGCAGGGCATGAACCGTTCGTTAAGGGAGGAGCGCACCTCCCAGACCTGTCCGATCTCAAGAGACGCAGACGACACCATCCAACCCCTTTCCTAGCCACCTGCTGTCCTCCAGCGGCACGCAACGCACCTCCTCGCTGTTCCACCACGCCACCACGACGTCCTCCCTGCGCTGCACGAGGAAGAAGTAGTCCTCGCCCTCGAAGGGCCAGCGGTACACCGCGAGCATCTCTGATCAGTGTAACCCGATCAGGGCCCGAAGTGAACTGAGTTCGAACCCAAAGTGAAACGGGTTCGGGCCCAAGCCCATTTGAACGGGACCCGATCCGGAGCCGGGAAGGGCTCGCTGGCTCTCGCGGTAGCCAGCAAAGGGTGGGGGCTTCGACGAGCGTAGCCTAAGAGATACCCCTAGTGGCATGAAGTGGCGTGGAGTGGCAGACGCCGTCTCGGAGCCCAGTCGGAGTCGCCTCGGAGTCGCCTCGGAGTCGCTCGAGGGAGCCTGTCGATCCGCTGCGTGGCCCTACCCGATCCTGCTCCACCCGGCGTGGCCGAGGTCGTATAACGTCGTTTCTCGGCCGACCTGGCGCTCAAAGTGCTGAGCGTCGTCCGAGCAGAGCACTAGGAAGCGCTCGTCCCCTAGGGAGAGCAGCTGAACGCTGTGCCTTGAGGGAAAGGTCACCTGGAACGTCGAGCCAGGGACGCTCAGCTGTGCCCTTGACGGACGGTTGGACCGACAAGGATCCGGCCGTTTGGCCGCCTGTCCCTCGGTTAGATCTGGAGGATCGGGTGCGAGCATCACAGGATCCTCTCTGAGCCCTTGCGGTGCTCCCACGGGAAGCCCTGGTTCTCCCTTACGGCGCGCAGGACGCCCTTGGTCAGGTCGACGCACTCGTGCTCCGCGTGGCCAGGCAGCGGCGTCTGGTCGTCCGGATACGCGAGCAGCACGTCCGACACGGTGGAGGGTCGGGTGCTGAGCACGAGCAGCGCTCGGTCGTGTCGGATCCAGAGCTGCCCTCGACGGTCGATCACAGGATCCTCCGCGTGCCGAGCGAGTCCTCCCAGTTGAACAGCTCGTGGGCATTACGCATGTGCTCGTAGCGCGCCACCTGGTCGCCCGCCGTGTGCGGCGCCATGACGTCGAACAGGATGACGGACGGGTGGACGAAGGCGCCGCGCATCCTCTTGGGCTTGCCGACGACCATCCACACCACGTTCGGCGGGTCGAGGCTCTGCAGGTGGAAGGACCACACCTGCCCTGTCCGGTCCGGGGCCCTCACAACACCTTCCTCCAGACGTAGCGGGAACCCCTAAGGGGCTCCGGCGGATCGTTGAACGCTCTCGCATCGTCGAGCGCGACGAGCATCCCTGCGACGAGCACCACGCCGTGCCACTGCTCCTTGAAGGAGTTGCCCTCCTTGTGCGTCAACAGGCACAGCGAGACGAACCGAGGCTCCCCTCCGTCGTGCTCCTCCAGCATCCAGGTCTGCCCCCGGCTCAGCGCTCACGCGATCCTCTTCATGCTGCGGCAGTGCCCGCTTTCGCCCCACACGTGGTCCTGCAACTCCCACAGCTCGTGAGTCCGGCCGCCCTCCAGGTCGAGCGCTTGGTGCATGACGCCCGCGCTCGACAGCACCAGGTAGAGAGTGCCGCCCAGGTTCCAGGTCTGCCCGCAACGGTCGATCACGCGATCCTCTCCCAGTGCCGAACCAGGTTACTCTCGGTCGTGACGATGTCGACGGTGCCGACGCGGTCGGGGTGGAGAGCGAAGTCCAGCGTCAGGCCAAGGTGGTACGTCGCTTCGCCTGGGCTCTGCTCGACGTGCGTGACGAGGCACACGCGGGTGGAGTCGTTCTGATAGCGGTAGAGCCAGACCTGTCCGACGCGATCGAGCGGTGTCACGTGATCCTCCTCATGCCTGTCTCGTGCTCCCACGGGGAAGGGTTGAGCTGGTGCGGGTCCTGGATGTCGAACAGCGGCTCGATCGCGGAACCCTGTTTGCCAACGGTGTCGGGGCGGTTGTCGCTCATGAGCACGAGCACTGGGTGATGGTGAGAGCCGTTGGCCGTCTCACGGGACGGGCCGAGCACGACGAAGACGCGGCGCTTGGCGGCGATCGTCCGAAGCTGCCACACTTGCCCAGTGCGATCAGGGACTTCCATCGCTGTTTATCTTCCTCCACACGTAGTTGTACTCGTCCTCTTGGATGTCGTAGTACGGAACCTCTCGACCGTTGCGAAGGTCCAAGAGGAAGATGGATGACTTCGTGACAGTGAGGACGAGGTAGATGGAAGCGTACGACGGGATCTCCGACCACGGCTCGTACAAGTGCCCGACCGGCACGTACACCCAGATCTCGCCCTCCTTCACGCCACCCTCCTCATGTCGCTGCGCTCTTCCATCGGGCGATAGATGGACTCGAGCATCTCGAACGACCTGTCGGCGCTGTCGAGGCGCACAACCAGGTGGTTGGAGAGCGCGGGCGATATCTCCTGTGTCGTCACGACGACAATCAAGTACTCGTACGGCTGGAAGCCGAACATCCACATCTGTCCTGTGCGGTCCGTCACAGGATCATCCTCATGTGCTCCTGCGACTCCCACGGCTCGCTCGGCGACTCGCGCCAGCCGTTCGCCTGGCCTGAGTACAACATCAGGATCCTGTGGTAGACGCTGCCAGGCTCGTCTAGCTCCCACTCTGTCTCCCACCAGCCGCCGACAACAAGGAAGAGCTCGGGTTCAGTGGAACCCTCAAGATCGAACCAGACCTGCCCGGTACGATCCTTCATCACGTCAGCCGCTGCCAGTAAGTTTGGTGTTGCGTCTCAGGTAGTTGAAACGATGGAAAGAAATCACCAGTACGGAGGTCGACCATCTTGTAGGTTCCGTCGTCGTTGTCCGCGACGATCAAGTACGCGTCGACCTGTCGTCCTAGGACGCGGTAGGTCCATACCTGCCCAACCCGGCTCACGCGATCCTCTCACGACGCGCGTTGACTCTGATCTCGCCGTCTGCCCATTTCCTAGCTGGTTCATCCTCCCATGAACTTCCGACGGTCTCACCGAGGACGGTGTGAACGCTCTCGTCGATCATGAAGCAGGGGTGGTACCACACGTCCTTGTTCATGACCTCGCGCACGCGCGTCGCCTCCACGGGCGGACCGACGATGAGGTACACGCTCCCGGCGAAGTGCCACACTTGTCCCGTGCGGTCGGTCACGTCCTACTCGTCGAGTCCGTCGTTGAGCTCGTCTTCTTCGAGGTCCTCGTCATCCTCGTCAGTAGCATTGTGCTCTTCGATGTACTGCTCGTCTTCGATGTCGTCCTCATCCTCATCTTCGTTGAGATCTTCGTCTTCATCCTCGTCGTCGTACTTCTCTATCGGGTAACCGTACACACGCTCGTACAGCTCCTCGGTGGCAAGGCTCTTGTCGCAGCGGTAGTCGCGGCGACCGTTGAACTGGCCGCGGCAGCCGAAGTTGCTGCCCTCGTCGTACGCGGCGACGTCGAAGACCAAGTCGGGGTACACTTGTTCGAGCTTGCGGAAGATGGGCTCCGGGAAGCTCCAGGCCGTCTCGAACTTGAAGGTGAACGACCCCTCGCCGCGCTCGCGCTCTTCGTAGTCGTACGCGCCCCACTTGGTGCCCCAGTTCTCGATGCACCACTCGTACCAAGAGATATGGCCTGTCTCGTCGAGGCAGCGTTTGGAAGCTTCAGCCTCGCGGAGCGCCTGAGGGTTGTTCTGCCTGAGGTGCTCGAGCAGCTTCTCACGCGTGTCCACCGTCTTCGGAAGGAAAGGCCAGCGTTCGTATGGCACCGTGCTGTCACGGTTCGGGAAGAACTGGTTGAGCCAGTCTTTGCTCTTGTCGATGTAGCCGTACAAGGCGAACATCCCGATGTCCACATGCCCGCCGCTCGTCGTCTCCTTCAGGATCGCGGGCTGCGGGATGACCGTGTTGAAGTCGAACCAGCGGTCGTTCGGATCCTTCGCATCACCCTGCTCGTCCTTCGGTGGGACGATGTGGGTCTCGACGAAGCGCGCGACTTCTTCTGGAGAGCCTGTGACGGTGACGATAGAAGTGACGTGGTTGGGCATGAGATCACTGTGCCACAGGCTCGTAGCACCTGATCTCTTACGAGACACGCTCCCAGCTCTCTTCTATGACCTTGATCCCCCAGGTGTCCATGTCACCCACTCGGTAGGCTGTCTCCACGTCTTGGTTAGACCACAAGACAGCACAGCGTGCACTCAGAGCAGTGCGCGAGACGATGATCAAGAGTAAGTTCTTGCTGGTACTCTTGTAGACGGCTCCGACCTCGACTGTCATAGCACTCTCTTCCAGCTACGAGACACCTTAAACTTGCCGTCGGCCGCTTCGAGCCAAAGGCTCTTCTTCTTCTCGTCCTCATCGTACCACGTGAACACACCGCTCTCGTGATCGCAGCAGAACACTTCACTGTGCGTGATGAAGACAGTGACGAGCTCGCTGCTGAAGACAGCGACACCCTTCACGCGATCCTCGTGTACAGGTCGTCCTGCTCCCACACCAACGTCATGCTCTCCCACCAGAACGATGATTGGCCTAAATCGCGCTCGAAAATGCTGAAATCCTTTGTTTCGAGCACCAAGATCTCGTGCTCTGTCTCGGAGGTGGCTCGTTTCTCAGAGCGCAGAACTGTGAAGATGACGTAACCCTCTCGAACCATGTTCATCAGCTTCCAGGTCTGACCTGTACGCTCGCTCATGCACCCTCTCCGATCCACGTGAGTAAAGCATTCATGTCGCGGACGAAGATCGCGTTCATGCATTCGTGCTTGCGGACCTTACCCGACTCCATGTCGAAGAACTCGACGAAAGAGCTGCTGTGAAGCGGACCGGTTAGCTCGCTCTGGTATCGATTGGTCACCACCAACATGAGGAACAGCCCCTGTGAGGTCGACACCCTCCACCTCACGACGTCACCCGGCATCAAGTCTCCCCAACAGATGTCATTCACAGTCGATGCTCCTGCACGGTTCACAGTACCTCGTCTCAATCGAAGAACTTTCTCTTAGACTAGACGAAAGAAGCGTTCGTCGTTCTCCCACAGATCGGAGGGAGATTCCGCCCACCAAATAGGTCTGAGCTCTCATGCGCGTTCGTCGCTGCTGAAGAAGACAGTGACGTTGTGGCCATCGTCATCAGTCGGAGAATGGACGTAAGCGACGACGAAGCGATCACGCTGATCAGTGAACATCCACGCTTGGTCAGAGCGATCGATCGATATTGATCCTCACGCTGGTCTCAGGCCAGACGTCGATCCTGCCTGTCTCAAGGTTGAGCAGCTTGTACCACTTCCGTTCGAAGTCGTTGTTAATGGCCCAAAAGCGTAAGAATTCGTTCGACGCGACATCCAAGATCAGGTGCAACACGTAGCTCCCGTCGATGCACATCCAAGCGTAGCGACCGATCAGCTTCACATGATCCTCCAGTCGCCCCAGTCGCTGTTTGGCAAGAGCAACGTGCGGAACGTCGAACCGGCGTCGTTCCCTGAGAGGTACAACCAACGCACCTCGATGTGCTTCTCGACGATCTGGTGATCGAGGATGACGTAGAGATCGCTCGTGCCACCAATCGTGCCACCGAGCTCGTAGTTCGCTTGAAACACGTACCCTGGTTTGATGTCCTTGACGTTCACGACAGCCTCATAAAGAGTTCATTGAAGTCGCGTGAGCCCTTCAAGCAGTAGTGGGTGCAACCCGACGCGAGGCAGAGATAGACGAAGTAGTCGATGGACTCTGGAAACCATTCCACAGCAGTGTAGTGATCGATCACGAGGACTGGATCGTGTCCAGTCGTGTCGAGACGCACCCACATCGAACCGATCGGGAAGTCAGCGAGTGATCTCATGCGATCCTCAACCACATTCGTTCGCGCCACTCAAGCGGTCCGCTGTTCGAGCTCTCGATCCACTCTTCGCTCGTGCCGCCGTCGTCGATCGACACGATCTCGTGGCACGTGCCCTCGGGGACCCACCACGACCGCACGAACAGAAACGTCTCGCCAGTGCCGATGACACGCCACGTCTGTCCAGTGCGGTCAATCACGCGATCCTCCGCCAGTAGTTGTCGTGGTACAACCGAGTTCGTAGGCGCATCTCTCCTGTCTCTAGATCCAACATGATCCAGCGCCGCTCGGGTCACAGATGACGTTCTCGTCGGTGTGATCCACCACGAGATATCGCGTGAGACTGCGCGGCATTCCGGACACGTAGTGCCCGTTCGACACCTCCCAAACCTGCCCAACCTGCGCTTCATCCCTCACAAGATCGCCATCCCAGTGTTGAGAGACAGACGCAAGAGCACTTGCACGTGGCAGTTCTCGAGGTCTGTGAGTTCTATTGTGCCTGGGATGTCCCAGACCTCGACGCGCGTGACGAGCCAGATCGGTGAACCGTCGCCGAACTTCGGTAGCCACACGAGGTCACCGACCTGTAGGGTGTCAAAGCGCGGACTCGTCATCGAGTTGCTCCGGCGCCTTGGCCACGATCTCCCACCCGTCGGGGATGGGTTCGCCGCTCATGGACGAGAGGCTCGTCTGTTCCTGCCCGTCGAGCGACTGCAGCGTGAAGATGAAGGAGCGACGTTTTCCATCGTCCTCGAGCGGGTTCCAACCATCGGTTAACACTGCGGCGTGCGTAGCTTCGTCCGCGAACGCGAACTGCATCGCTATCACCAGCGCGTCCGTCACGTTGAAGAGCTGTCCGTCGGGCGAGAGCAACATGTCACCTTTGCGCAGGGTGTTGGGATCGATCATCATATGAACACTCTAGCAGTGCCCGTGTACAACCGAGCTCCGCCTTCACACAGAGTTCGGCACGCGAATTTGCTGACTGGGAGCTCAGTCAAATCGCCGTCATCGAGGCTCACCATTCGGATGTACGAGCTACGTCGTGAGTTCTCGACGACGAGGTACAGCTTCTTGATCTTGTCTTGCACCATCGTGCTGACGACGTCCCCAGGCTGCAGGTCACCCCAGCAGAGCCTGGCTCGTTCCATCGCTACCTTCAGAGCGGGGTGGTAGTCCTTAGACAAGACGCTTCCAGCTGCTGGACTGCCCGACTGCGTAGACGTAGCTCGTCAACCCACAGCTGAGCTCTAACGCGTGCCAGACGATCTCGTCGGCCTCCTCAGAGACGTCGTCGAGTAAGAAGTACACTCCTTCGTGACCAGTCAACCGGCTCTTCCACTTCCAGACCTGGCCTGGCCGTAGCCACGGATCCATGTCCTCGAGCGACATCACTTCAGGTGCTTCCATCACTCCTCCGAGGGTTCGACGACCGTGTCGTCCGACACGCCCATCAGCTCCATCACCTTTACCGGATCGACGTCACGCAGTACGTCGTCGGCCTCGCCGCCGTTGCGACGCATGTTGAAGAGTGTCGCTGAGAACGGTGTCTTGATAGCCTCCAGCGCGAAATCCTTCTGAGTCGGGATGTCTTTGAGACGAGCGTAAGCAGCGTCGACGTCCGAGCACAGCTTGGCGTACCGCTCGCGCATGCTCTTCAACATCGGAGCGAACTCTGGAAAAGCAGCGATGACCTCTGGTGTCTCACCAGTCTGAGCGATGCGGACGAACGCCTTGGCACCCATTCCGTCCTTCGCATGGTGTAGGGCGACGTAGCCTGGGTGCTTCACCTTCACTCTGCGACCTTTGCTATCGACGACGACGTAGCCTTCCTGCGAGACAGGAGAGATGTGCTCGAACGACGCAGCGATCTCGTCGAACGATCCGAGCGGGAACGAACGAACCGGCTCGATGTTGACGAGTTCACAGCACGAACTGATGTCGAACTCCTCGCCGGTGCGTCGGTTACGGACCGCTAGGAGTCGCATCCAAGGCTCGTTGTGAACGACGACCACACGGTTGTCCGGACCCATCAGCTCGAACGCGAAGCACACGTCCTCGCACCCGTCGGGAAGCCTGCCTCCTTGCGTACGAAACGTCTCCCAGAAGTAGTCAGCGAACGTCTTGAGGCCGTACGCAGCAGCGCCTCGAACGCCTGCCTGGCGCACCTGACCTGAGGCATCTGGCGATCCCGATGTCGCGACGTGCCACTCTCCAGCGTAGTGGTACATGACACAGAGCGAGCCGTCGAGCTTCTCTTGAACACGTGCGGTTGACCAATCAATGTCGGCGGCGTGACCCTCGCCATGGTTGAAGAACTTGTCGAAAGCTCTCGACACGACGTTCCACCTGTCGCTCTCGTCGAGGATGATGCCGCGGCACTCCTGCACGATCGGCTCCCCGAACGGGGCCTTGATGTCGTATTTGAAGAGAACCAGGTTCGAGTGCTTCCCGTGACGACGGTGGACGACCCGGAAGTCCTTCATCGTCGAGGGGTGGTTGCCGGCTCGCAGGTGTCGCTGGAGGTGGAGCATCTTCTCTACTATCCTCTGTGTTTGTTCAAGAGAGATCTCTCATGAAACGCGCGACCAAGAACCACACCTCCAATAGGTGTAAAGCTCTCGAATAACGCGTCCTTCGTTACCGTCCATTTCTGAATCCAGGATCAGGTAGGTGATACACCACGTGTCTGCTCCGAATCCTTCGTTAAATTCGTTGTCGATCACGAGGATGACTTGTCCACTTGGTGGGCAGCGGTAGGTCTCTCCAGACCTCATCGACTTGTAGTACGTCTGCTCGTACATCAAAACGCGCGCTCCCACTTCCAGTCAGGGCCACGCTCCCACGGCGTGATGGCGTGGACGGCGCCTGTCTCGATGTCCACAGCGGTCCAGTACCAACGCTTGCCGTTCGCTCGTCGCTTCTCCTCCACGAGGAGCAGCAGGTGCGGCGTCTTCGTGCTGCTCAGCTTCGTGGGCATGAGCTTTCAGACCTGGCCGACCGCGATGTCCATGACGTCGATGTACTCCTCAAGCCACAAGCTCATACGGCCATTCGACCTCCCAAGGAGCACCACCCGACGACTGGCAGCCGTCTGTGAACTGGTCGATGTGCCACAGCCACAGCTTTTTGTAACTGAGATAGCAGCGATCGACGTCGTGCTCCACGAACGACATCATGAAGTAGCCACGAAGGCCGTCCTTGAAGACCTGCCCCACCCTGATGTCCTTCACACGCATGCTCGAACCATCTAGACTAGACGTTCCCACGTCTCGTGGTTTCTTTTCACGGTCACGCAACGCACCTTCCCGGTCTCTAGGTTGAGAAGCTCGAGCTCCCACCACGACCAGGTCGTGCGGCAACAGGTTGTCATTGCCTTCGCGGTGCTCGTCCTTCAGCTTCCACACCCTTATTCGTCGGCCCACTCTGTGTAGTACTGGAACATGCCTCGCTCCGTCCCCTCGTTGAACTGGCCGAAGTCGACGAGGTCGCCCATCTCGAGATCGAGCACGACGTGCGCTCCTTCGGGCCGTCGGAAGACGTAGAGCAGGATGCAGTCGTCGCCGTTGTAGGCGTGGAAGACCAACCTCGCGCCGATGTTCGGCTTCAGGATACGGAGCCTCTGCGTCACACTCACATCAACCTCTTCATCTGGTTGAGGTAGTACCAGCCGTAGATCTTGATGCTCTGGCCTGAGGACACGTCACCGTAACCGAGAGCGTGATTGCCGTCGATGACGAGGCAACGCATCGGCCCCGACGGGCCATCCTCGCTGACGACCAGTAACGTACAGTGCTTCCCACCCTTGCCATGCGACAGGCTCCAACGATAGACCTGACCGACTGCCGACTCCATCACAGCAACGTGAGGTGGCCGGTGATCGGGTCGAGCCGCTCGACGTAGTCTGGCCCGAAGGCGGCGCAGGTCACCGTCGGCACGCCGTGGAACTTGGTGCGGCCCGCGTCGGTCACGGTGTGGACGCGCACCCCTGCGCGGTGGGCCCGCTCGACGACCGCCAGGAACTCAGCCTCGTCCTTCGCGCCGAGCACGACCTTGGCATGCGACGACCTGATCCACTCAATCTCCGCGGCCGAGAACTCGATGCTCGCGGTGCGACCCTTCCAGGTCATCCGCTCGAACATGAAGTACTCAGCCGCGTGCCCGCACTGGGCGCCGATCTTGCCCTTGTTCATCTGGAGATCCTTGCGGACCACGATGACGAGCTTGGTGTCTTTCGTCACGGCTTCCAGCCCTTCGGGGCCTACCAGCCTTCCGCGAGCGCCTTCTTGGCCCACTCCGGCAGCT
>ERZ761584.169-NODE-169-length-25263-cov-5.118891_pt1 | contig 25263 bp, 35 predicted proteins | sample MGYA00512168_ERZ761584 | MGnify/ENA primary metagenome ERZ761584 (study PRJEB28899, sample SAMN03785564) | bioreactor sludge metagenome | biome: EBPR Sludge; feature: EBPR Bioreactor; material: 0.22µm filtered reactor supernatant | place: Saint Lucia: Queensland...
CCTGATACTCCGCATCCTTGATGCGACCGATGTAAGTAAGTACTTGCTTCAGATTTTGGGGGGTGGTGCGAGCAGCGAGGCTTGTCGCCAAGGCGTACAAAACGACGGGGTCTGTCGGAACCGGAGCTTTTTCGGGATCTTGAATGCAGTGGTCAAGGTTGGGCAACTTATCGTGCATCGTGAGATGCGCAGTAAATTTGATGGCGGCGTTGTCTCCGACGATGCCGGAAAACACTTCCATTTGCTGCCCTTCAAAACCACCTTGCCGATACATCCGGTCGAGGAACTCCCACGAACGGGGAGTTGCGAAGGCGTTCATGTCGTCCAGCGACCGACGGCGCTCGGCGGGGCCGTTAACGAGTTCTTCGAACTCGTTGAGCATGGTCGGAAATTGACGAATGAACGAAATAACTTGCGGGGTCAGCCCGCGTTTCAGCGCCCAGTGGATCCAGTCTTCGTTGTGCACCTCCAACGTCAAGTGCATGAAGCGGTTTTTGAGCGGCGTTTCGAGTTGTTCTGTAAGTGCGCGATCCTTGGCGCGGTTTCCTGCGGCCCACGCAACCCAACCGTCGGGCAGTCTGTACTTGCCGACACGGCGGTCGAGGATCAGCTGGAAACAAGCGGCCCGAATGCTCTTAGGCGCATGATTGATCTCGTCCAGTAACAGAACGCCGTGCTCGCCGTCCCGTTTGACGTTTGGAAGATCTTCCGATTCCAACCACATTGTGAGTTGCGCATGCAGATCAGGTACGGGTAACCCACGGAGGTCGACCGACTCCATCTGACTGATGCGGCGATCCAACAGCGTGATGTTGAGGCTGTCCGTCACTTCCCTGACGAGTGACGATTTGCCCACGCCGGGGCCACCCCACAACATGGTAGTTTGTTTGGCGTGATAAGCCGCTTTCAAAACCCCGACAAGGTCGCGCGGCCGCATTAGTGCTGCACCTTGGCGACCAGTGCGTCGACGATGGCCTTGAGTTCTTCGGGGTTTTCTGCTGTAAGCAGCGGATCGGCAGGTTCGTGAGTGCGTTCTTCCTTTCGGGCACGTTGCGAACGCATCATGTGCTCGATGAATGTCGCGAGCATTCCGTGTTGGTCATGCTCCGAACCCACGCTTTGTACACGAATGTTGTCGTTTGTTCCGTCGCCGGAGGGCACTACCGTGATCATCATGAAGCAGTGCATATCTTTAAAGTGCGGGTCATGTTTCACTTGGTTGCACGCACCTTCGAAATGCACATGCGCTTCGCCTTTGTTGATGCCTTCGATTTTCATGTTGTCGCTCAAAGCCGCCCCTTGGTTAAAAGTGCCGGTTACGACTCCGACGTCCGGCTACCACTTAATTGAGAAGATATAAGGCTCCGCGATACACCTACGCTTCATAGCTCAAACTCCTCGGAGACATCCTAGACAAAGTTCTGGGTAAAAGTGCGGTGTTACCCGGACTAATTCATGAACAAAGTCACCTGAAGGTACCTAGGAACTTCAAGAATATTGGATGGTGGTACGTTTACGTTCTCATGGTTCAGGGCCGAGGATTCGAACCCCAGTTCCCGGAATCAAAATCCGGTGTCCTACCAGCTAGACGAGCCCTGAAAAATCAACAACCCCCGCCCGAAGGCGGGGTTTCGTGTGCTAGCCCACGACCTCGTCGTGGATGTCGCGCACCTTCCGGGCCACGGAGGCCATGACTTCGGCCATGTCGCCGTTGCTTCCGCCCTTCAGGAGACGGCCCAGCAGCTCGTACTCGTTCATCTTCTCGGGCGCGTCGGCCATGAGGTCCAGCTGGTCGCGCATGCCGCGGGCGGCGTCGAGGAGGGCTTCGGACGTGAGCGTCATGTCGTCGCCGCCGTTGATCTTGACGGCCGACAGCTTGGCGCGTTCGACCGCTTCCCGGATGAACGCCGGGATGCGACCTTCCATCTCCTTGCCGACTTCGGCGAGATTGGCCTTGCTGGCGATCAGGCCCTTGCCGTAGTGGCGGATCAACTGCTCCACCGCGGCGGCGTCGGGGGCCGTGAAGTTGATCACCGCATCGAGACGGCCGGGGCGCAGCATGGCCTTGTTGATGTTCTCGATGTGGTTGGTCGTGAGCACCACCATGAGCTCGGTGTTCTTGCTCTCGATGCCGTCGATGATGTTCAGCACTTCGTCGATGGACAGGGTCCGGCCGCCCGACATGATGCGGTCGATGTCCTCGCAGAAGATCGCGGCGGGCTGGTACTGCTGGGCGAACCGGATCGCGTGGGGCAGTTCGTCCGTGCGCTCGCAGTAGATGAACGTCCAGCCGTTGTCCTCGGCGTGCTTGGCCGTCACGTAGGCCGTCAGCGTCTTGCCCGTGCCGTACTTGCCGGACAGGAGCACGCCGCGCTTGAGCGGGATGTTGTTCTCGCGACACGCCTTGGTGTGGCGGATCGGCGTGAACACCGACGTCTCGACGGCGTCGCGGACGATGTCGGGCAGGATCAGGGCCTTCTGGTCGACCCGGCGCAGATCGAGGAACTGCGGCTGGATCATCACGATGTCTTCGCCGTCGTCGCTCTTGAACCGGGCGCGAATGGCCTTGCCCTTGTAGAGGGATTTCTGCACGAGGATCTGACGAGCCATCTCCGCCAGTTCCTTGATCGTGGCTTCGTAGCGGCGCTTGACCTGCGCGTTGATCTGGAAGATCACGCGGCCCTTGCTGTCGCGGGTGTGGCCGGTCTGGAGGAAGCCCTCCACGTTCGGCACCGTGAAGCGACCGATGGGCACGTTCACCGTCGAATCGATCGAGTTTTCGATCGAGTGGATCTCCGGCTTCTGCTCGCCGAAGAAGCTGGGGATGGGCTTGGCCTGCACCCAGCCGAACTTCTTCTGCATCGCTCGGTAGAACGCGTACGCGCCGTCCCAGAAGCAGCCCGGGATGTTTTCGCGGACCACCACGGCCTCGTTCTCGTAGGTGATCTGGTTCTTCAGGGTCTCGACGGCCTTTTCCAGCGTCACGTTCGCCGGGACGAGGATACGGTCGCCCGTCCGTTCGACTTCGACCTTCGCTTCTTCCTTGGACTTCTTGGCGGGTTCCGCCATATTTCGCTCTCCTTGGTTGGTACTGCGGGGTTGGTACAGCTACTTCGTCTTGCTCTCGATAAAAGCAAGCCCTACGATGAATGGAATCCACACCGTTGGGTGTAAATCAATCCAATGCTTACGACAGAACTCGATGTAGGCTTCAAGCCCCATAGAGTCTTGGAATAATGAATACACGGACAGCGCCATAAGAACGCCGTTCCAAAAGCTACTGTTCATCACGCGGTCTCCGGCGCTTGGTCCTTCTTTGAGCTACCAGCGTTCGAGCCGATTCAGGGAACTGCATAGCCCATTTGTACCCGGGGAGAAAGCGCCCCCACTTCCTACCCACGAGGGCGCAGTCGACGCCCCAGTTCCACAGCAAAAGAGACAGCCTCATTCGCCCGCCTGCTCCGCGAGCCACGCCGCCATTTCCAGCGCCTTCACGCGCAGCCCGCGCACTTCGGGGGTGAATTGCTCCGGGTGGTTTCCCCCGGCAGTACAGAACCAAGGGGAAGAATTATCTCGCGTGGTGGGTCGGAAGCGCTCGAACCACATCATGGCTTTGCTCCGTTCCTCCGAGTCACGCGCGCTTCTTTCGATGGCTGCGCATCCAAGAAAGTTGTGCGTCTTGCACATCTCCGCAGCCTCGCGCAGGATCACGCTCGGTTTCTTCCGCTCGAAGGCAAACGCTTCTTTCAGCTTCGCGATCACGGAGGGATCGAACGTGGTTTCGAGCGCATGGACGTACAACGAGTCAGGCGATTCTTTGTGCATCCTGAATGCGACGCGGACAAACTCTTCGGTTTGGCTGCGAGAAAGCCCGAGGTCTCGACCGTCGTACCTACCCGCATTCGCTTCGTCCAGAAGCGCTGAAGGGTTCGTGCTCCCCATCACGAGACGGAGGACGAGGATGTGCGACAGCGGCAGTACGAGGTTGTACTTCTCCTGCAGAACGTCGTCGAGTTTCTTGTTCACGATCAGAGCGAGGCCAGCTGGGCTTGCAGCTCTTCCAGCGACTTCCCGGCGAGGGCCTCGTTCTGCTTCGCCTCGATGATCGCCATGATCTTCTCCTTCGTCTCGCGACGCTTCGCGGCGTCGGCGGCGGCGGCGCGCTCGGCCAGCTTCACTTCGATCACGCGCTTGACCACGTCCATCGACAGCTTCAGCTCCATGTCTTGCGAAGATTCCTTCGCTTCCACGAAGGACGTGGTCGAACCGAGTTCTCGAAGGGTACGGTCCACCGTGCGAGCGATGTCATCGAGGTTCGGCTTGCCGGTGTTGGACGTGAGGGGCAGATCCCAGAGGTCTTCCACGGTGAGCAGGCCCTTGGGGCTGGGGAAGCGCAGCTTCGCGCGCGAGGCTTTCTCGAACAGCATGGTGTTGTCTCCTTGGTGACATGGTGCCTAGGGAAGGAATCGAACCTTCGACCAACGGCTTACAAGGCCGTTGCTCTACCACTGAGCTACCTAGGACGTTGATGGTGCCCGAAGAAGGGATTGAACCTCCGACCGCCTGCTTACAAGGCAGGTGCTCTCCCAACTGAGCTATTCGGGCGTTAAAACACGATCTTGACGGTGCGGGTGAAGCTGCCCGTGAGGCGCGCGAGGATGCTGGCGCGCTTCGTGGACGAGAACCCGAGGCCGGACAGTTGCTCGGCGGCGGGTACGGGTTTTGTTTTGCTGCCTACGATTTCCAGTACCTTGCGGTGCTCGTTCACGACGGGCATCAGGAACTCGTTGTAGAAGCCGCGCGCCGTGCCGTCGTTCGCGCAGCCGTCGAGCATGAAGAAATAGTGCTTGTTCCCCACGTCGCCCGCGCCGTCCCAGTGGTTCGGAGACAACATCATGACGTTCACGCGGTTCCAGTCGCCGCGCTTCACGCCCCAGACCTCCTTTGTTGGAGCAGTTTTCCTGTCGAGCGCGTTCGTGAAGGTCAGTTCCTTCCCGTCCCAGTGCATTTCGGCAATCCGCACCTTCTGGTTCGCCCTCGGCATCGTGGCTGACGCGAAGTGGTACACGGTGCCGAGGAAATCGATCTCGACTTCGTAGCCGGGGTTGAGGGCCGAACGGCGGTTGAACTGATGCACGTAAAGGCTGTACGTGCCCTTCATCATCTTTCTGCGGTCTTCGTAGAAGATGTTCTCGACCGGGTTGTCGCGCACGCCATCCGCGCCGTTCGCGTCCACGTCCAGCATGCCGCCGTTCGGCGAAAGGCGACGGCGGTAGCCGTAGTAGATCACGTGCCCGTTCGGTTCGACCATGTGAAAGTCGAGATCGTCCTCGTTGCCCCACGCGAGGCGGCAGCACAGATCTCCGGTCACGTTCCCGCCAGCGGCTTTCACACGTTCCTTGATCGAGTCGGCCACCTCCCCGTTGTACGACCACGAGAACGCGTTCGGCCACTTGAAGAGCAGGCCCGCATCCTTGTGCTGCGGAGCGATGAGTGAGACGAGGTGCGCCTCGTGTTCCCGCTCCATGAAGACTTCGATACCGGTCACTTTCGGGAGCACGTCCTTGATGAACGCCTCGACGGGCATTTCTTCGACCTTGTCCAGTTTCTTCGGCGTGGGGACCTTCGTCGCCACTTCGTCGAACACGCCCTTCATCACCTTGCGCGCCGAGCGGTCCGCGAAAAGCACGTCGTTCACGCTCACGTCCGCGAGTACCGCGTGGCGGCGTTCGAGGGCGGTTACGAGGCCGAGCGCTTCGAGATCCTTCTTCGCCCGTTCCACCATGGCCTTTGTGACGAGGGCCGTGGGGCGCTTGTAGTTTGCGGGCGCGGTAACGGTCTCGTACGCGCGCACGGCTGCTTCGAGATCCATGCCCTCGGACAGGTTCACGAGCAGCGTGCCGATGGCGCTGTTCCTGATGTGCAGGAGCGCCGGGGATTCCTTCGCCACGTGGAGCCAGACGAACTGCTCTTCCTTCGTGCCGACGAACTTGCCGTACGCCGCCTTCATCTGGTTGAGCTTCTCGATGAGCGGCTTGAACTCCGCACCCCGGTACAGCGTGTTCTGGGCGATGAGGTCGAGCACCGTCTCGACGGCGTCGGTCGTGATCTCGTCGAGGGCGCGCTTGAACACGTCGTACGACGAGCGCTTCTTGCCGAGATACGTACCGATGTCCGCCTTCGAGACCACGTACGTGGAGGGCAGCAGTGCGTGGAAGTGGTTCCACACCGTGACTTCGCCCTTTGGGCCGCTTTCGCGGCTCTTGTCCGTGCCCACGGAAGGTTCCGTGTGCGCGAACACGTTCACGATGGGCTTCGAGCGCACGAGCGCGCTCACGGCCCTGAACACGATGCCGTAGGCTTCGTCGTTCGTGTCGCCGTCCCAGATCGTGACGACTCGGCCGTCCACCAGCGCGACCACGTTCCCGATGTCCCGGATGAAATGGCAGCAGCAGGAGCAGTCGTGTTCCGTGCGCTCCCGGAACACGGGGTTCGTGCCGGGCGGGAAGCTCTTGAGGTAGGTAAGCCACATCTCTTCCTTCGTGGCATCCACGCGGAAGAGCGGATGCTTCGCCATGAGGGCGAACTGTTTCGCGACGGCGGCCTTGGCGAGGCTGAAGTCGAGAGCGAGGGCAGTGACGGTGTTCAATTTATTGCTCCCTTGTGAGAACAAGATAACTACCAGAATATCCGTGAGCCGGGCCCCAACCCAGCTCTTCATCGATTTCGAAGCCGGTGGTCACGTCGAACGTCCAAACGGCGTCTTTAACACCGTTTACTGTGCAGTGGTACTGGTTGTTTTCGATTTTTTCGACCTGCATTTCCATCGCAACGCATCCGGCCAACATGCGAGTTACTTTATCGCCGGGTTTCAGCATCTAATTCAGCTCCTTCTCTAATCGCGGGGCAGGTTTAAACATGCGCGCGATGAATTCAGCTGCGCCCGGGTCAGTGAGGGGCACCAGATCTTGCGCAAGGTACGCAATTTCTTGTCCCCCATTGTTGTACTCCCCTACACCCACGACGTCGGTGCAATACACACAGACGTTGTGGTGAATTTCAGGGTTAAAACCATTTCGTCTGGCAAGAGTACTGTTCGGGGCGATTTTCCAGATCGTCGCTTCTTTTCCGTGGTTCCAATTACCCGGGAATACGATACGAACACGTTGCCCCACACGAAAAGCGCTCATGTGTGGCACCCCAGGTGTTTTCCGTGGGCGTCCAAGCGAGGGGTCAGCCCGCCTCTCTGAGCGGCGAAATATTGACACCCTGTTTTTTCGTCGATCATGATGCGCATCCCACTTCGACGAGCAAACCACCCCGGTTCGTCTGAATCATCTCGTCCCAAAGGGGATACGCTGAGGCAAGCATCGACAATCATCACGGCTACTACCCAGCATCCGAGCCAAAAAGTCCACTCTCTGAGAGATTCGTACGTATTCATTTGGCCCCTTTTTCCGAAAGCTGTTCAGCGTGGACAGTCAGCTCGTCCCACGAACCTTCGCGGGCACACCACGCGTAAAACCATTCGGGATCTTTTGAATCCACGAAGTTGAGCAAAGCTTCGGAATTTTTCGGGAGGTTATCCATCAGTGCTGGGTAGTGGGGGGAGGAGTGAAATCGTCGGTGGGGGTTCCCCAGCGTCGATACGGTTGTTCGAGCGGCTTAACATCGAGCACGCACTTCGTACCCTCCATATGAAGGGGGTTAGCGGCCATCCAGTTCTCCGTTGCGGAGAACAGCTCGATGATCATCACATCCGTCATGCGCGCGTCGTATTCTTCGCGCACTGCTTCTAAGGACTTACCTTGAAATTCTTCCTTGGACACGGACATCATGCGAGCCTCGCGTATGGTAAATACATACGCGACTTCAGTCTTGTGCCGGATGATTCGCACCGCTTCATCCACATGAGCCTGAGTGGCGTCCGGCGGAATCACGGAAAACTTTACTTCGGTGGGTTCGTCGGTCCCATCAATGGGAACTCGAAACCACACGATCATCCCGGGGAATACGTCCTGTGGATGAGCCTGAAAGTACTCGTTGATCAGCGTTATCACACGCTGATAGTTAGTTGCGAACTTCCATCGCATCGTGCTTTTCCTTGAGCATGACCATCCACTCGATGGCTTCGGTCACCCAGGCGGGGCGATGCGCCATGTTCACAGCCAGTGCGCTCACCACCAGGGCATGCTTGGGCACGATGCCGTTGTCGGAAGGTTGTTCTTGGCCCAATTCGAACGTCATGTTGCCATCCCTTGTGAGGATCAGCACCGCGGCGTCATCTTCAACTTCGATGTTTCTCACGGCATTTCCTTTTTATTTGCGTCCAGCATTTTTTGTAGCTCGACGACGACTTCGGAATGCTTCTTGATATAGGCGTCCATGGCTTCGTTCAGCATGACCCCCATGAGGCCGTCAAGCTTTTCCTTGAGTGCCGTACGCAGCATGTTGGGATTGACGTTCGCCGTTTGCTGAATCACCGCCTGCTCGCTGATGGTGACTGCCAGCAAAACTTCTGTTGCGTACCGCGAAGCCTCCGCTGCAGCGGCAATGACCGAGCTCAGTTTTTTGTCGTCGTCTTCGGCGGCATTGTTCAATGCTTCTTCTCCTTTTCGGGGTGTTCATACAGATCTCGAAGAGCATCGACTTCAGCGTCGTTATGCACGATTTCGACTTTTCCGTTCCGAAACGTTTCCAGCGCGTTTTCCACGGCGTAGCGGAATTGCGCCTCCGCTATGGCGATGGTTTTTGCGGGATCAGAAGCGTTCTTGGTGAACAAGTGCAGCACCAAACCATGCAAGATGCCCAGTTCGGTCATGAGCGCGGTAGCGTGGGTGCCGTCGTTGTTTTCCATGTACTCGGCAACCAGCTTTTGCAGACCTACCTGCAGAGTGATTCGATCCATCAGTGTTGGCTCTTCTTACGGGCTTGCACCCCGAACTCGGCCAACACGGTGGCGCGCCATTTTTCATCATTCAAAGCGAATGAGATGGCCTCCACCAGATAGCCGATTTCGGAGTTCGGCTCGTCGTCGTCACCGGCAGGTACCAGCGTTTCGATGGTCTCGCTGTCTGCGCGAAGAACGATCGCGGCGTCTCCGTCTTTGAGCACCAAACTGGGAAGTTCGTCTACAATGGTTTTTTTCATGGTTACTTCCGTTTGAGTTGGGAAATTTGTTCTTTTGCGTCTTTCAAGAATTCGTGGTCATTGTGCCAACTGACTTCAATTCCTTTTGTCGTGCGGTTGTCTTTCCAGATGTCTCTAACGTCCAAACGATGGTGTTTCAAATACGTCGTGAATTTTTTCGGCGCATCCGGAATCTTGTCCCCCACGCAATAACGCACGAGGATCATCAAATCATCCCTTGTCACCTTGCGTTCCAAGGTATCCACGAGGCGGAACACCAGCTCTTTGTATTTAGCCGCCAGCAAGTCCCGGGGGGTCAATCCCCCCACTTGGGACAGGTCGCTTGGCAATTGGTCCCAGAAGAAGCGCAGGTCTCCGCGGCGCAGGGCATCCGTCACCTTGTCGATCGTCTGCATGCTGGTTTCGATGAGGGTGCTGCGGGCCTCGTTGTCCAGCGGGGTGCCAGCTCGATCGATGTCCACGGGCCAGTTCATCCAGAAATCGTAGATGTCTGCCAGTTCCTGCGGGAGCTTCACCATCACCTCGTCCCGGGTCATCTTGATGGGCAGGGATTGATATGGGGCCACGTTGAATCGTCGGTCATCCGGGGCAATGTCCACCGGGTCAGGCATGTTGCTGCTGAAGATGAAGTTGCAGAAGTTCTTGGCGTTGTACGGCAGCTGATGCATCTTCCGGATCGAGATCGTGGGTTCCACGATCAGGTTCTTGAGTCGAGCGGTGATGCGGGAACTGACAAGCGAGCTGGAAGTTTGGATCTCATCGACGTTGATCAGCAGCTTATTCTCCAGCGCCCCCGTGAATTCGCTTTCCAGCTCCTCCATGCGCATGGCGTGGACGTTTCGGGCACCAAAAATCGGCGTCAGCACTTGGTGGAACAGCAGCCCTTTGCCGGTACCTTGGGTACCCTGCTGTACCCATGCCGTGCGAGTAGGGACGTAGAACTGGAGAATGGCAGCCACCCAATTGTTCCAGTGACTGATGCATTCGACACTGCCGCCGAGCACGTGCTCGATCAGTTTGGCCACGGTGGGGGGCAGTTTGTTGGTTTTTCCGGGCACACGAGCAGACATGATGGGGCTGGGTACCCAGATATTCACGGTCTTGTTCTTGGTGTCGATTACCGTTGTGCTGGACGGCTCGAAAATCAGGTTGTAGTCATAAATTACGGGCCCCAACACCTTGCCGTGCTGCTTCATGAAATCCCGCAGCTGCTTTTCGCTCTTGGCCGGAGCAATGTCCAGCACATTGGTCTCGGTGTCGTACGTGCAGTTGTAGTACTGGGAAGATTTGAAGTCTCTAAACGCAAGAAAAACGTGCCCGTTGGAATCCGGCACGCCCGAGTGGGTTTCTTCCTGCAGTTTGGCCCAGAAACTGGGGAGCAACTCCGCGGTGCGGTAAATCGGCTCGCCTTTGAAGTTGTAGATGTACTCGGGGTTGTTCTCGGGGTACCAGTATCCCCAGCTATCACCACCGTCAAGGTTCAGGTAAACGAACCCCCGCTCGCGTTTGAGCTCTGAAACACGGCGTTCGGATGGGGCGGGCATATACGCCACCCCCTCTTTGCCAGTTTTTAAGGCCAGTTCGCGTTTGGGCAGCCCTTTGGCGGCGCGCAAATCATTGATCTTGGTGTCCAGCGCCACCTTGATGGTGGCCATGTCGGGGATCTTCGACGGGTCCAAGTCCAGACGAGCTTTGTCTTTCTCCACGAGCTGAATACGGGGGATAGCGGCAAACGGGTCATCCACACCTTTAAATGTGGGGCCCCCCACATAGATCAGCTTGTCGTTCTGGCACGTGGTGATGTCCAAGGCCCACAGCAGGGCCACATACGAACGAGTCAGCGCAAGAGAAGCAGCCAGCTGAGGAGTTTGGAAGTTGAGCCACATGAGCCATCGCTTAAGCAACGGAGCAGCGATGGGTTTGCTGAGGAGAAAAAAGATGTGGCACCGCAGTCCGGGGGCAATACCCTGGCTCGCAGACCATTGGACAACGTAGCTCACGTCGGGGATACCGAGGGCGGCCAACGCCGCATCGGGGGTGTCGAACGGGGCTCCGTCGAAGTCCAAACACACCCACTCGGTGTCATCTTCGCTGTCCGTACTGCCAGCACGAGACTCCCAATTCAATGGGCGATTCAGCCTGCCTTTCAGCAAGCAATGCCCATGGGCGGCGTGGCGGTTGACTAGCTGGAAGAACTGTTCCACGTCCGAAATCTCGGAAACATGGGAGCGAAATTCGTACGCATTAGCGTATGGGAGCTTGGAAATGCTCCCGTCCGGCTCTTTGAAAATGTGTTTGACCAGTGCGACGGAAGCCTCCAACGCCCATACGCGCATTGCGATTCCTTGCGATTTGATAGTTGACTGGCGGGAAAGGTTATTACAACCTTTTTGCTGTTTTTGGGCAGCTTGGCCAGTATAACTGGAAAAAATCAAAAGGATCGAAATATCACAAGGGTGGCATTTCGCAAGGATGACGCCATCGAAATGCGACAAGTCCTTGAAATACTTAAATTCTTTTGATCTTTCGATTTAAATAAAACTTAGTAGTAGTAGTTATTTAAAAAAGAAGTAAATAGAAAAAAAGAGATACCCTCTCTATAAAGGATTTTCGAGCATCGAAATGAAAGATCGAAAGAGTTAATGGAATCAACGAGTTACAACGAAAAATCCCCGCCCGCCTTTTGATTCGTTGTAAGTACTTGATCCAACAACGATTTTTTATGGCGGTATCGCTAGGATTCCCGCTTGATTTCCTTTTTCCAGTTTCGTCGTTCTCGCTTCCAAAACACCTTACTGATGAAATTTCGGAAGTGTTTCCACCATTCCGGTGGAGGGGTCAGTTTGGACTTCGAACCCATCAGCGCACGTAAGGCTCGGTGTTGTGCGGCCAGCCACCCTTCGGCGGGTACAGGATCTTGATCTTCGCTTTCCCTCGGGGCTTGCCGCTGCCCCCCTTGTTGTGGCTGAAGGTTCTGTCTTTCCACGATCCCATCGTCGAGGCCGTGGTGCCAAAGGCTTTGCCGTTGGCTTGCGTCGGAATCTTTTTACCCTTGCTCATGGTTAGTAATCACTTTCTGTGTGGTGGGCTTTTTGATGGAGGTAAGGGGAGTCGAACCCCTAGGGCGGCGTCTAGGTTCCGCGTGTTCCTACCCGGTACCCCCATTAAAAAGCCGGGTCTATGAGACCCGGAAGAGGAGGGCAACGCTACTTGGTGCTGTGCTCCTGCTGGAGCGTGGCCAGCTTGCTCAGATCCGGCTTGGCCTTCTTCTCGGCCATGGCCACGACGAAGTCCGGGATCTGGTTCTCTTGCAGGTAGCCGTTCTCCTGCAGGGAGACCAGCTCGTCCCGGAACTTGGCGAACTCGCTGGCCATCTCGGCGATGAGATCGGCCGTGAACTCGGCGATCTCCTTGTGGTACGCCTCGGCCTTGTCGCCGATGTCCTTGTCGGCCAGTTCGACCGCCCGGACACGGGCACGAGCCGTGGCCTGCACCGCGCCGTTGACCACGGAGTTCCAGCACTTGAACTGGGTGGCCAGCGGCAGCTGGTTCCAGTTCTCGTCCAGTTCCCCGAGGGAGCGCAGCGGCGAATGCGAGAACAGCTCCTTCTCGATCTCGGGCCAGTCGTCCCGGAGCGTGGCCTGCTGCTGGGTCTGGCGGGCCTTGCGGCGTTCGGCGGCTTCGGCCTCGATCTTGTGCGCCGGAAGCCCCATGGCTTCTTCCTCGGCCATCAGCAGCTCGTTGAGCTCGTGCCGCAGACGGCCCTGGACTTCGCCGTTGGGGGCGAGAGTGAGACGGAACTCCCACGCGTTCTTGACCGCGTACGGCTGCATGCCACCGTCTTCCGGCCGGGGCTTCCAGTCCGGGCCGTAGACCGCCTTGCCCTTGGCCTTGGCCAGCAGATAGGCCGTCAGGTAGAGCTGGATGGTGTGCCGTCCGTTGCGCTCGGGGGGCAGCATGCCGATCTCCTCGGTGTGGGACGCCTTGAGGAACTCGCTGAACGCCTCGCTGCCGAGGCCGTCCATGGACACCAGCTTGTCCTGCTCGTCGTTCGCCATCGCGCGGCGCTTGGTGCTCACCGCCCACTGGGCCGCCCCGAGGGACGCGAACGCCAGCGGGTTGCTCAGGCGGCAGATCAGGTCGTAGCCGTCGTAGTTGGACAGCGTGTCCGTCTCCAGCACGTGCGCGAAGATGTTGGTCATCTTGCGACGCGGGACGATGTCCTTATTGAACGTCGTCAGCTCGTGGACCTTCTCGGTCACTTCACCGTTGCTCATGATGTTTGCTCTCCTGTGTTTCAGATACGGGTTTTGGATGTGAAGGCCAGAATCACCTCCGCGATTAGCTCGACATCTACGCCGCGAGCTTCGGCGTCTTCCACCAGCTCCATGAGATCCTCCGGGCTGATACAACCGCCCGATTGGCGCTCAAGGAATTGGATCACGCAGTCGTGGTCTGCAACGACTAGCCACGACATGGGGATGACTTCCACAGGGGGAGTGAACACCAGCCTATCTCTCCCCCTATTTTCCCCATCACTTTCGTCATCATCATCTTTTCGACGACGTTTCATACCCTTTCCTTTCTGGCTACTTGGTCACCTGCACCACCTTCAGGTTTTCCTTCACGTAATTCACCAGCTCCAGCTTGGTCACCATTTCTTCCACCTGCGCGTTCACCGCGTCGATTTCTCTCATGTTCAGGTTGAAGCTGTTACCCACCGTTTCCACGAACCTTTGCATAGCATTTTCCAAAGCTTCGGTCCGTGGTTTGTAGGGCAAGGTAATGGTGCATTCGCTGGGGCCACCGGTCAGGTGGATCACTGCACCGTTGATCTGGATGTGCAGTGTGGTGGTATCCCTGATGCCACCGTCTTCTTGGTCCATATTGCTCTCCTTGTTTCCCTGTGCGTAATTGCACAGGGTCTTGGCCTCTTATGAAGGCCAAGACCATGCCACTACGCTTCCTTGATGATGTGCTCGATGGCCAGCACTTTGCCCAGCAAGCTGGTCTGGGCGTGCACGATGTCTTCGAAGTTGTTGATGAACCCACCGGCTGCCGTAGCGGCCAGCGCGCTGATCTCGTTCTTGATCTCGGCGGTCAACAGCATGAGCGCCATTTTCAGGTGTTCGTCCACGAAGCTCTCCTTTCCAGTCTGGATTTGACAGGTCCCCAAACTTGGGTGCCGTCAGTACAGGCCACGCGGAATTCTTCCGCGGGGGCTTTGAACAATTCCTTGACGCCGCCATGCGGGGCGCAAGAAATTTCAGCGGCATACATTGCCGACTGATCGGGATTGCGCAGGATGTTGATTTCAAGTCGCTGCACATAGATTAGAAGAAATGCTGCGGCTGTCAGACTGAGCAGCCCAGTCCAGCCAACTTCGGCTTTCACTTGGGCTCCTCCTTTTCCAGCCAGCCCGGGACAAACACTCGGATAGTTCGGGTTCGTCCCTTAGGCATCTTGATGACTTGCCACGTGTAGTAGCCATCGAGTTTCTTAAGGGCAGAAAATCCGATGGATACGAGCACTGCGCTGGCACTTGCGACCATCATTCCCCAGCCTGTGCCTTTATGGAGTACAAGCAGGATCACGAAAACCGCAACTTCCAGCGCTACGGCATGGCCAAGAAGCCACGAACGTGTCTTCCGCTTGAGTTTGCGGAAAAGCAGCAGCGGTTCCACAGCCACGGCAAGTACGGCGAGTACGAGCAGCAGGAACGCTACAGTTCCCACAGAACCTCCTTTTCGATGAATTGCACGCCGAACCAGTAGTGCGCGACGTGCACGCGACGACCGATACGGACGTGGTCGGTGTAATAGATACACCACGGTACCCACATGGGGATTTTCATTTGTTCTCCTTGATGTCTGCGCAAATGCGCATTAGCCTGCCCCGAAGGGCAGGATGATGCGTACTACGCGTCGGGGGTGATGCGACCGACGATGATGATGCGGGTTTCCGTCGGCGCGTTTTCCGCTTCCTTCATGAGGTGCTTATATAGCACCGATTCGGGGTCGATCCCGAGCCGGTTCAGGCGCTCCTCCGTCAGCTTCCGCTGCTCGTCCGCGATGTCCCGCTCGCCGATGGCCATGTGCTTGACGTACGTGCCGACCGGCGTCAGCACGTTGTCGTTGACCTTCTTGGCCCCGGTGGCGATGCCGCTGCCGATCTTCTTGAAGAACTTGCCGACGTTGGTGCGGTGGCGAAGCGCCCGTTCCTTGGCTTTGCTGTGATCCATGATTTGCCCTCCTTTGGGCTAGGTGTCTGCGCAAGACGCGCATTAACCTGCCCCCGATAGGGGCAGGGTGATGCGTGCTACCAGAGCTTGACGCCCACCTTCTGCTTCAGCTGCACCACAGCCGCTTCGCGATCGTGGCGCTTCTGGTTCCACTCGTTGGCCTGTTCGGTCGACTCGTAGGGACGCTTGAGCGGCAGGATGGTCCCACCGTTCTCGACCGTGTGGTTCTTCACCACCATCTGGAACTCGTGGACCTTGTCATCCACGCGAAGCGTGATCTTGACCACGCCCCACTCGTTGTCCTCGTTGGCGTTGCTGAACAGCGACAACGCCCACGTCCCCGAAAACTTCGGGTCCGGGAGTTCCGGATCGAGCGGCTTCGGCTTGAACTCGACCACCCTCGTCCGCGGGTTGTACCGCGGCTGCGTCCCGAACTGCACGATCGTGCCGTCGGACTTCAGCCGCAGCGCCTTGCCCACGGGCAACGGCACCGCGATCCAGCCCTCGTACTGGACTTCGTCAGCCGAGGTCAGCTGGCTGAACAGATCGTTCTGCTTGATCTGATACGGGTAGATCGTGCCCTCCGTGAACGGCGTGCGAGCCTTCTCGTGCACGCACATCGGGACGACACCCGTCTTCACGGCGAGTTTCGGCGCTTCGGCCTTCTTTTCTTGCTTTTTCATGTACTTAACTCTCCTTATAGAGTTAGTGCTTGCTCACAAATACCTCAGTCCGAGGACCTTGGTACGCGTATGAGGCCCACTTCGTACAACGTGCCTCGCACTGGACCAACCCGTGGCCCAGTACGTGGCCCGCTAGTGCTCCGCACCCGTGTGATGGAGCACTTCATGTCCCAACATGCAGATTGCTGGGGCGTCTTCCCAAGATTTCGGTCTTGGGACGTAGATTTCCCGTCCGATAGTGCAGGCAGGATGCCCTTTGCACTTCTGGCGGGTCTCGGCTTCCGTACCAAACACGATGCGCACGGACACCGGACCACTGCCCGGAGGCTGGGTAAACTCCCAGCCATAGGTCAGGGTCTGATGCGCGCAGCCCGAAAGGCTGAGCACAACCAACAACGCGCGAATCATCTCCACGCGTCCGGGTTGTATTCCTCCTTACTCCACTCGCCCATCAGGGCGAGATGCTCTTCCTGCGTAAACGCCTGAAGTGTTGCCTCTTCAGCGCTTCCGGCAAACTGCCAGAAGTGACGAGCGTCCGCCACAAACACCCACGGCTCCGCACCATGCGCGGCGATTTTCATCGCCGCAGCGTCGAGAACATCGACCGGCTGAACAGCCCACCTTTTTTCCGTTGAAGAACTGACGGGAACGTTCGAAAATACCTCATGATGCTTCATGAATTTTCCTTGAGTTAGTTAGACAGATCACTACTGCTGCGCCGTTGCGATGTACTGCTCGGCGAGGTTCTGGATCAGTTCAGTGAAGAGCCCCACGATCTGTGGGGCATTCTCGACCCGCTTGATCGCTTCTTCCAGCGTCTCTTCGATTTGAACTTCCACAGCGTCGATCTTGACGTCTTGAATGATGATGTTTTGGAGCTTGATGTTCAGTTTCATGTATTTCTCCTTGGTTAGTTACCCGAACGGCCGATGGACCATGCGGCAGGAATAGCCGAGAACCAGTTCGCGATTCCGTCGTATTGCCTGCCCATACGCTGAGCGATATGGGGCGTGGGTTCGACCTGCGGCATGGGACCGCAGAAGTCGGAGTTGATGGGTTGTTGGGACTGCGCCTTAAGCGCAGCGGCTTTGGCTTGCAGTGCTTCGAGTTCCGCGCGAGTCATGTACTTCTCCTTTTTGGGATCCAAACCCGAATCCGAAGTGCCCCCCGGGTTTGGAGAAAGGGGGCTGGGTACTTCCCGACGGAACTTCAAAAAATTTCGCAGCAAATTTTGTAGTGCTAAACTCCCGGCACCAAAAATTTTTCGCGCGGCGCGCCCAATGGAAATCCGCGGACCAAAACAGAAAAAATTTCTGCAGGGTCTTATCGATGGCTTGCCGCCGAGCACAGCCGCAAAACAGGCGGGCTATGCCAACAGGGGTTCGGTGCACCAGATGATGCAAAACCCCGCTTTGCAGGCGTATGTGCAGAAAGAAAAGCGAAAAATCGCCGCGGAACTGAGCATGACGCGGCAAAAAGTGTTGGATGGGTTCTTGGAGGCCATTTCTATGGCCCGAATCACGTCCGATCCGCACGCGATGATCAAAGGTTGGACCGAAATCGGCAAAATGTGCGGGTTTTATGCCCCGGAAGTGAAAAAACTGGACATTTCCATAAGCGCGAAACGTGTCATCGGCCACTTGGAGACCCTCAGTGACGCAGAACTCCTCCAGATCGCAGAAAAGGACATCACGGAAAGCGCTGAAATCATTGATTTCGGAGATGCTGGGCCCTCCGCCGCCGAAACCGGAGCCGAAACCGAAGAAGGAGAAGAAGAAACGGCCGAAGGTGCATTACAAGACGACGCGGGTGAACAAGAGTCTGGCCCAGCGCCCACCGAAGTTCTGTAAGTCGTGCGGAAAAGAGCTGGTTATCACCACGCTGTTCGCTTACCGGCAGCGTGTGTACTGCAACGCGACCTGTCGCGACGCGGATAAGATCGTCGCCCAGCATAGGAACAGCACCACGATGGATGAAACGAAGGTTTTGGTGTCTGGGCTGGATGGGTCGCCGGTGCTTAAGGAGATGGCGGCTCGGCTCTTGGCCCGCCGGAGCTTGATCTTTTTCACCAAAAAGACCCACCCGCGGTATCAGGCGGGGTGGGTGCACAAGGACATCTGCCACCGGCTGGAGCGGTTCAGTCAGCAGGTCGCGGCGGGGGAAAACCCCCGGCTGATGCTGCTGATGCCCCCGCGGCATGGGAAGAGCGAGCTGGCGTCAATCCGCTTCCCGGCGTGGCACTTGGGCCACCACCCCGAGCACGAACTGATCAGTGTGTCGTACAACCTCGACCTGCCGATGATTTTCTCCCGCCGTGTTCGCGAGCTTTTGCGGGATCCGTTGTATTCGTCGATTTTCGCGGAGACGAAGCTCGACCCGGAGTCCCAGAGCGTGGAGAAGTGGTCCACGACTATGGGCGGCGGGATGATGGCCGCGGGCGTCGGGGGTGGTATTACGGGCAAGGGCGCGCACATCCTGCTGATCGACGACCCGATCAAGAACATCGAGGAGGCGGACTCGATCCTGACCCGCGACGCATTGTGGGAGTGGTACTTGTCGACGGCGTACACCCGCTTGGCCCCCGGAGGGGGCGTGTTGTTGATCGAGACGTGGTGGAACGACGACGACTTGGCTGGGCGGATCCAGCAGGCCGCTCAGAACGACCCCCTGTCGGACAAGTTCGAGGTGGTGAAGTACCCGGCGATTGCGGAGGAGGATGAGTGGCGGCACCCGGAGACGTACGAGGTGTACCGGGGCAAGGACCAGCCCGCGGAGTTCGAGCTGGTGCGTAAGAAGGGCGAGGCCCTGCATCCGGAGCGCTACGACGACAAGGCGCTGGCGCGGATCAAGGCGGTGCAGACGCCGCGGATCTGGTCAGCGCTCTACCAGCAGAACCCGGTGCCCGACGAGGGGGCGTACTTTCGGAAGGAATATTTCCAGTACGAGGCCGTGCCGCCGGACACGAAGAACCGCAGGCTCTACACGGCGTGGGACTTCGCCGTGGGGCAGAAGCAGCAGAACGACTGGACAGTGGGGGCGACGATCCTGCAGGATGAGACCGACACCCTCCACGTGCTGGAAATCATGCGCATCAAGGGCGACTCGTTCACTATCGTCGAAGCGATCATGAACTGCTGGGAACGCTGGCCCGGGCTGCTGGGGTTCGAAGATGGTCAGATCTTCAAGGCGATCGAGCCCCTGCTCAAGAAGCGTATGCAGGAGAGGAAGCAGTACCCGAGCTACGAGGTGATGAAGCCGCTGACTGACAAGCTGGTGCGCGCACGCCCTCTGCAGGGGCGCATGCAGCAAGGCAAGGTCGTGTTCCTGAAGGAGGCAGAGTGGCTGGCGCAGGCCCGCCAAGAGCTGATGCGCTTCCCGGCTGGGGCGCACGACGACGTGGTCGACGCCCTCGCGTGGGCCGTGCGGCTCACCATGGGTAAAGCTCCTCCCCTGCCCGAGAAGCCGTTCCGGGCACCTAGCTGGAAAGACAAGTTGGATGTGGCCCTCATGGACGGGTCGCACATGAGCGCATGAAGCTCAAGATTATTATCCGCACCGCCGTCTTGCCGCTTGAAATCGCCGCCCTGCGCGATAGGGGCATTGTGTTGTGGAAGTGGTTAGTTGCCAGAACAAAGCCTGCGCAGAAGCGGCGCGTTTTTGCGAACGACGGGCTGTTGGATCTCGTTGTCGAGGCTCAGCGTGAACCGTCGGGGCACCCCGGAGGGTTCCTGCTGATCACTCAGCGCCCGTTTCGTAGGGTGTACAAGCTGGCTGCTACGGTAGACGGCATGTTTGGGTCTTTGTCGCCCGTGCCTTATGGGTACATCATCGGCGACAACGACCTTTTTGTGCGACAAGACGACCCGCTCGCAGATGATAGCGGGCGCACTTACGACGCTGCTGGGCATATTGTTTCTTCGCTGCACTTGACGGGTCAGCACGCCGAGCTGTTGGGGCGGCTGTGCGGCATGCCAACCACCGCACGGAAAGTGTCGGATTTGGTCGACGACACAACTTCCTTGGAAACGTACGACCGCGGCGTATATTGGGTGGACGGCGATTTTGTGTGGGCGCAGTATGGTACTTCTATCCCTACGGCTCCGTGGGGGTTGCGGATTATTCGTACTCCCGTCGCTTACTTGCCTGCGGTTACGGCGTTCGATACCCCCGGGCTCTATGACCGTACGGTGGTGTCGTTTGTTATTCCCCCATCGAACGGTATGAATGAGAGTGTGTTCACATACCCCGCGACCTTTGGTGCGCCCGGCGTGGCCGTGCCGGTGGGGGTGCGGGTAGTGTTAGACGTGGAGTCTGGAGAAGTCAGCACTAATGTTGTGGAGCTGGTATCGCCCAGTTCTGTACTCCCCGGCGGAACCTATCAGGGCGAGTTGGTTGTGCACAGTTCGTCCTTGGAAACGACTGTCATGGTGTCGGGTAGTTTTAATGTGGCGGTGACGATTGTGCTCAGGAGCACTGTCGCGCTGTTCATGAACGACGGCGCAATTTATGGGCAGACCTCCAGTGTTGACGGGCGCAGTTCTCCCTATACAACGCTCCACCCCACGCCGCCCGGCCATGATTTCGATTATCTGCAAGTGGGGCACGCGGCAACGGGTCCGCTGACTACGATTGCGTATACAAGCATGGCGGGCTCTGTTGGTAAGTACGCGCGCCCGGAGAACGCGATCTGGTACAAGCGCGTTGAAACTACCGCGACTTATTTTTCTACTGGGCTGTTTCACATTGTTGGATCGTTTGGCGACGCTATTGCGGAGAGCAGCGGGGTTAGTACCAGTGTCGTTGGGGCGTTGTATTACGGGGACCACACGCAGGTTTCGCTTGCGCAGAGCGTGGCTACGTCTTCCACCCCAATTTCGTCGTGGGTAACGCGGCAGTTGATGGACAACGCCCGCATGGGGGTGGACTACGCAATTGACACCTCTATGTCTACGAGCACGTTGCTCTGCCCATCATACGAGAGTTTGCTTGGGCCCTACGCCGTTGCTTACAACTTCGCTTACACCAACGCAGGTTCGGCGGAACAGTTTGACGCATATCGCGTAGCAGAAACTGTTGATGGAGTGCTTTTGGGGTATCGGCTGCTGACCAGCCTTCCTACCCATTCGGAGTGGAACACCGAACGCGCCTGTACCCCCCGCAGCACGGTGTCTAATCAGACAATTGAACTGCAGAGGTCTTCATCGAGTTCGCCGACTACGGTGGTGTACACGTATTTTGGCTTTGCTATTACGGACGGCAACGGGGTGTCTAGCTATACAAGTACAACCGGATATGGAGGCGCGACGGAATGGACGGCATTGGGTTTCTACGCTTCTGACTTGCTTCTCCCCGCAGTCCCGCAGCAACGTGTGGTGTATGACGCCACCAAAGCAGCTCCGGCCGCATTTTCCGTGTTGGCTGCCGGGGCGTTTAGTCTACTGAACTCTGCGATCCCAATGGTCACGGACGTAAGCTATGAGTCGGAACCTGTAGCGAAGACACGGTTTACCGACATCGCGGTTTTTTTCTTGGTTTTTTCAGCCAACCTCAAACAAGAGATAGAGACAGACCCCCCTCCTGTCGGAACCCTTGGCGAGAATGTTCGCGTTGTGTCCGCGGCTACTGTCTTGCTGTTTAATAATTGGGCAGCGGCTTTGAACGCCGCGGTAAGCTCCTACATTACCCTGACAAACGACCGTTTTGATGAAATTTTGGCTAGTTGTCGGGCGGAGTTAGTCGCACAGCGCAAAGCGTGTTTTGTCGGCGCGCTTAACACAAGCCACCTCCCTTCGAACATGCCCGAGCAGCTTGATGGCGGGTTGTATATCGTTGTGTGAGCCTGTATAAACCGCTCCAACGGAGGGCCTATGGCCAAGAACTGTGTTGCTGAACTCGTGATGCGGTGCTTCGAAGCCCGCACGGCGGCCCATTTGGCCCATCTGCGCACCCGGTCGTATGCCCAGCACAAGGCGCTGGACGAGTTCTACCACGGGATCATTGAGGCCACCGACGCCTTCATCGAGGCGTATCAGGGAGTTTACGGCCTGATCAACGACTACCCCGACGTCGAGGACATCGAGAAGGAGACCGACGTCATCAAGATGCTGAAGAATCTCCGTAAGTGGGTGCTAACTTACCGGGAAGATTGCTGTAAAGGGCAGCCCGAGCTGGAGAATTTGCTGGACGGCATCACGGGGCTCATCGATTCTACGCTGTACAAGCTCCAGTACCTGAGCTAAAGGAGGCTTCGCCATGACCCTTCCAGATAATCTCGTCAACGATATCGTGGCGGCGGCGGACGTAGCTGGGTTGAAGTTCGACCAGACGACCGTTAGGGACAACACAATCACGTTCTACCTTAATGGCGACGTGGTGAAAGAACACCGCGTCGTGCATCTGGGGAGCTACACAGATGCCCGTTAACGCCGCCCTCGCCAGCGACATCTGGCTCCGTTACCAGTACATCCGGGACAACGGCCATCTGGAGTACGTCCTCAAAGCCAAAAAGTGCGAGGACTTTTTCGTCGGAAACCAATGGGAGGCTAACGACCTCGCCCTCTTGAAGGCCAGCCGCCGCCCGGCGCTGACCATCAACAAGATCATCTCAACCGTCTCGAATGTGATGGGCGAGCAGATTTTCAACCGCACAGATGTCGAGTTTCGCCCTCGGAACGAGGGGGCCACGTCGGACGTGGCCGACTCACTGACCAAGGTGTTCAAGCAGGTCAGTTACAACAACCAGCTGGACTGGGTTCGGTCGGACGTGTTTGCGGACGGTATCGTCACCAGCCGCGGGTTCTACGACGTTCGGCTGGATTTTGGCGACAACGCCATGGGCGAGATTCAAATCTCGCAAATTAACCCCAAAAATGTCCTGATCGACCCCGACGCGGAGGAGTACGACCCCGACAAGTGGAACGACGTGTTCGTGACGAAGTGGATGTCCCCGGACATGATTGCCATGCTGTACAACGAGGAAGACGCGGAGAAGCTCCGTGGGCGACAGGAGAGCTTCTGGCCGTATGGCTATGACTCCATTGACCGGGAGCGGGACCGTTTCGGCACTCCGCGGGCCATTACTTACAACATGGGCCCGACGGCGACGTCGGGGGTGGTCCGGAACATCCGGGTGATCGAGCGCCAGTGGCGTAAGCTCGACCGCCGGGACATGTTCGTGAACATCAAGACCGGCGACCTGCGTCCGGTCCCCGAGGCCATGACCCGGGAACAAATCTCGTTTTATCTCCAGCAAAATCCCGGCGTTTCCGTCATCAAGAAGCAGGTTCCGCGTATCCGGTGGACCGTCATCGCGGACAATTTGGTCCTGCACGACGATTGGAGCCCGTACAACCACTTCACGGTGGTGCCGTTTTTCCCGTATTTCCGCCGCGGGCGGACAGTGGGGCTGGTGGAGAACCTGCTCGGCCCGCAGGAGCTGCTGAACAAGGTCAGCTCTCAAGAGCTGCACGTCGTCAACACGACGGCCAACAGCGGGTGGAAAGTCAAGTCCGGCGGCCTGCGCAACATGTCCATCGCTGAACTTGAACAGCGGGGGGCCCAGACCGGCCTCGTGCTGGAGTTGGAGGACATGGACTCGGCGGAAAAGATCCAGCCGAACCAGACCCCGTCCGGACTGGACCGCATCAGCTACAAGGCCGAAGAGCACATCAAGACCATCTCCGGCGTGTCCGACTACCAGACTGGTTTTGCCCGGGAGGACGTCGCCGCCAAGGCGGTCAAAGCCAACCAAGCGGCGGGCTCGGCCAACATGGCCAAGGTGCTCGATAACTTGCGCCGGACGGACCACATCCTCGGGCGCAATGTGCTGGACATGATCCAAGAGTTCTACACAGAAGAGCGGCTCATCCGGGTGACCCGGGACCGTCTGACCGGCGAGACGGAGGAGCTGGTGGTGAACCAGATGACTCCTGAGGGTGAGATCCTGCGGGATCTGACGCTGGGTGAGTACGACGTGGTGGTCACGGCGGAGCCCGAGCGCGACCTGTACGAAGACAGCCAGTTCGACCAAGCGGTGGCGCTGATGGAGCGCGGCATCCAGATCCCGCCCGACGTGCTGATCAAGGCATCGCGCCTGCGCAACAAGTCCGAGATCCTGAAGGCCATGCAGGGCGATCCGAAGGCGGCCGAGCTCAAGGCCCGGTCCGACGAGGCGGCGGTTCAGCTCCAAGAAGCCGAAGCTTTGGAGAAGCGCACGCAGGCCCAGCTCAATGAGGCCAAGGCACAGAAGGAACTTTCCGGCGATGGTGGTATGCTTCCTGGGTCGGAAGAAACCATCGAGATGGAGAAGATGGAGCGCGAATACGCGCTCAAGAAGGAACAGGCGGACCGCGAGCACGCCCTTGCGGTTCAGAAGATGCAGCAGGAATTCGCGCTTAAGCGCGAGCAGATGCAGCGCGAGACGGCTATCAAGTCGGCAGCGCAGCAGGCGGACGCGGTGGTTAAACGCGCCCAAGCAGTGCAGGCCCTTCGTACACCCGCCCCGGATCCCGGGGCTCAACCTAAGGAACAAACAACCCCATGAGCACCGAAGTCGTGGATCGCGGCGATAGTATCCCGGACGTCGATCAGCAGGCCAAAGAGGCGGCAGACGCCGCCGCCAAGCAGAAGGCCGACGACGAGGCGGCGGCTAAGACCGCGGCAGACAAGAAGGGCGACGAGGACGACGACCGGGACCCGGACGGCGAGCCCGCCAAGCGGATTCGTATCCCGAAGGCCCGCGTCGACGAGATGACGCGCAAGCACAAGGAGCGCGAAGAGGCGCTGGTGCGCGAGAAGGAGGCGTTGGAGCAGGAGCTGGCTAAGACCCGCCTTTCCACGGATTTCCAGCAACTCAAGACGAAGTCCGACGAGCTGGCTGAGAAGTACGAAGACCTGATGGCTGACGGCAAGATCAAGGAAGCCAAGGAGGTCCGGAAGGAGATGTCGGAGCTGCAGCTGTACATGATCGACGCGCTGGCCGGTGCCAAAGCGTCCGTCGCCCAGCGTGAAGCGGTGGCCGACATCAAGTACGACATGCTGCTGACTCGGATCGAGTCGGAGCACCCCGTCCTGAATCCTGACGGCGATGCTTTTGATGAGGATATCGCCAACGAGGTCAGCGACACTATGAACCGGCTGGTGGCGACCGGCGTCCCGAAGGACCGGGCGCTGGCCCGAGCGGTCAAGTAC
>ERZ761584.170-NODE-170-length-25059-cov-9.091745_pt1 | contig 25059 bp, 30 predicted proteins | sample MGYA00512168_ERZ761584 | MGnify/ENA primary metagenome ERZ761584 (study PRJEB28899, sample SAMN03785564) | bioreactor sludge metagenome | biome: EBPR Sludge; feature: EBPR Bioreactor; material: 0.22µm filtered reactor supernatant | place: Saint Lucia: Queensland...
GCGGTGCGGCGGTTTGCCGCAATCAAGGGAACACGTTGGATGACGGGAGAACGAGCGGACTAACGCACTGCTCACAGAGCAGTGGCACCACTGCGATAGTTGAGAGACACCCGATGACGGAACTACAGAAACGAGATTGGGAAACGCTGGTGCGGCGGCGGTATCCGCAGGCGCGGGTGGGCTGGCGGCGCGATGACGATGTGCGGCTGACGGTCGCGGAAGTCACGTTGCCGGCTGTCGAAGGCACGGGGCTGGCCGAGCTGGTGTGCGAAGTGTGCTTCGCCGACGCCCAGGTGGCGCGCGGCCTGGAATTCCCGGAGCGCATCCGCGCGATCGGGATGCGGCCGCGGCAGGCCGGCTACCCGCCGCCGCGCGTGCTGTTCGAAACCGACCTGCTGCGGGGATAAGCCATGCAGCCAGAAATCAAACCGGCAGTGCCGGCCGGCTGGACGCCGACGCGCTGGCAACAGGAACTGCGGAGAAAGGCGGAGCGATGCGAAGCGGATCATCCCGAACTCGCGGCGCAGTACCGCGGCCAGGCGGACGCGATCGCAGGCGCGGAAGGTGCGGCGCCGGCCGCGAAAACGCCGTGGACGCAAAGCAGCGCGAGAAACGAAATGCCCAGAGACCAGGCGGCGGGCGCAGCGCGGCGCGGGCGAACCGCAAAACGCAAGGCCGCGCCGCCGCGGCGACATCCCGAGCCCGGCGGCGGCGAAGCCCGGGTCTGGTGGTGAATTTTTACGCGGGCGGCTGGAGCGTGGCGGGAGAGTGGTGAGGATCTCCGATGAACTGGCTCAACCGTTTGTTGCAGATGGAAGAGATCAACGGCGGCGTGGTCGCTGCCGCACTGGTCGGAGTCTTGTTTTGTTGCTCGCTGCTCCGATTTTGTTTTTGAGGCGCACGTGGTCCCGGAAACCGCCAGCGTAGAACTCCGGCCGGGAACCGGGGCGTCCGATTCGGCCGCGGCCGACCTGTTCGGCGGCGCGCTGGCGGAACCGGCCGGGCCGGAGGGCATCACCGAATGGGGCGCGGCGGCGCTGCGACTGGAAGTCAGCGATCGGCAGATCCGCAACTGGCGGCAGCGGCCGGACTGGAAATGGCAACTGCCGCTGAGCGACGTAGCACTCGAGGAAATCCGGCAGTGGCGGCGCGGACTCCAGAACTCGGGCAGCCCGGCCCGCGACGCCGAAAAAGAGCACGCCGCCACGCTGGCCGAACAGCGGCAGGTCAACATCGCACTGGCGCGGCTGAAGCTGCAGCGCGAGCGCGGCGAACTGGTGGACCGGCAGCAGGTGATCGACGAGTGGCGCAGCGCGGTGCTGCGCATCCGCACCGACCTGGAGCGGCTGGCCGAAGCGCTCGGCGCCGAGCTGCAACTGGAGCCGGCCGAACGCGAGGTGATCCGCCGGCACGTGGAGCAATTGTGCGCGCGCTATGCGCGCGGACAGGTAAGCGAAGCGCGGGATGGAGTCGCGGCGCCATGAAGGGCGAGGAGCGGAAGCTGAACACGATCGCCGACCTGACGGCCGCGGATTGCGCGAGCATCCGCAGTGCGATCGCGCGCGGCAGTTTCAAAGTCGACCAGGCGGCGGCCCGGGCGCGCGACTTGCTGCGCGCCATGAACATCCGGGACGTGGTGGAGCTGACGCGCTGCTTCGAGGAAGACAACCTGGAAAGCACGGCCCGCGGCCTGCGGGCGCTGCTGCGTCATCCACGCTATCAAATGGTGGCCTGGTGCGCCGCTTCACTGGGCTTGATCGAACTGATCGACCGGGCCCTGCCGGTCGCGCGGGCGGAACCGGAAAGCTAGATCAGTAAGGAAACACCGGAAGCTAGGAAGTCTGGAAAACCATGTCATGGCTGGCGCTGACAGGTCAGGAGGACGTCAAGGCGGTGTCGCATGCGGCGGCGCTGTCGCTGTTCGACGTAACGCGCGACCTGTGGCAGATGCCGCCGCAACTGACGCCCAGCGCGTGGGTCGAAAAGAACCGCGTGCTCAGCGGAGCGCAGACCTTTTCGCCCGGGCCGTGGCGGCACGAGCTGACGCCCTACCTGCGCGGACTGATGGACCTGCTGGGTCTGCCGGACGTCGAGGAGGTGTGGTTCGAAAAAGCCGCCCAGGTGGGCGGCAGCGAAGGTATCCGCTGCTGGATGGCCTGGGCGATGGCGCGGGCGCCCGGGCCGATGATCCTGGTGCTGCCGGACGAGAACAAGGGCCGCGAGGTTTTCGCGGAACGCATCCTGCCGATGTTCCGCGAGCCCGGGCTGGTGCACCTGGTCTCAAACAAGCGCGGCGACGAACAACTGAGCGTGATCCGCCTGCTGAACGGCGGCATCCTGCGGCTGGGCTGGGCGCGCTCGCCCTCGTCGCTGGCCACGCACCCGGCCCGCTACGCGATCGGCGACGAGATCGACAAGTGGGCGCAGTTCTCGGGCCGCGAATCGAGCCCGGTGAACCTGCTGATCGCGCGCACGAAAACCTATCCGCAGACGCGCAAGATCGTGATGACGTCCACGCCGACCACGGCCGAAGGCGAAATCCACCGCGGGCGCGAGCGCTGCGCGGTGCAGCTGCGCTATCACGTGCCATGCCCCGCCTGCGGCCAGTTTCAGCAACTGGTGCTCGATCAACTGAAATGGCCGCCGGCCGCGGCGGGAGAAGACCAGTTCCGCCACGGCGAGCGCGTGCGCGTCAGCGGCGCCGCCGAGTACGAATGCCGGCACTGCGCGGCGCGCTGGCCCGACCGGCCCGAAACCCGCAATCCGATCCTGCAGGCCGGCGTCTGGGCGGTGGCCGAAGTCGCGGCCGAGCTGCCCGAAATCCTGCGGCGCGAGGATCCCGGCATGGGCGGCGTGGTGCGAACCGGCTGGCCGGCCGGGCGCAGCGTCGGCCTGGTGCTGAGCGAAATTAACTGCCCGTTGGTGCCGTGGAGCGACACGGCCGGCGCGTTCATCAAGGCGGTCGGCGACCTGGCCGCCATGATGGAGTTTCGCAACCAGCGGGCCGCGGAACCGTTCGAAGCCCAGATCACGCACAAGACGGCCGGCGTTTTCGCCGCGAAGGCGCAGCGCCCCGGTCCGGAGGAAGGCGTGCTGCCGCGCTGGACGCGCAAGGTGCTGGCGACGGCGGACGTGCAGGCCGATCGCGTCTACTACGTGCTGCGCGCCTGGGGGCCGTATTTCCTGAGCCGCAAAATCCGGCACGGCATGCTGCCCGCGCCGAAAGGCGATCCGCAGGCCTTCGCGCTGCTGTATGCCGAGACACTGGGAAGCCAGTTCGAAATCGAAGGCGGCGGCGGCAAGCTGGGCGTGGAGCTGCTCGGCATCGATACGCGCTATCGCGGCGACGAAGTGAAGATGTTCTCGCTGCGCGACACGCTGCGCATCCGGCCGCTGCTGGGCGTGGCCAGCGAGATTCCGGGACTGGTGCGGGCCAAACCGACGACGTTCAACCTGCCGGGCCGTAAGGCGAACTACAAGACGTTTCAGTACGAAGTGGACGTGGACCAATGCCGCGACTGGCTGGGCGCGCAGATCGAGGCCACGGTGCGGATCGACGACGGCCGCGGCGAACTCGTGGAACACGAAGCCTGGCAGCTCTGCGGGCCGGACGACGGCGACTATGACCGGCAACTGGCATCGACGCAGAAAGTGTTAGTCAGGCGCGGGGCCGGGCAGCCGCAGGAGCGCTGGCAGCGGATCGCAGACGGCGCGCCGGATCACTATTTCGATTGCGAGACGTATCAGCGCGCGGTGGCGCAGATGGCGCGGGTGGAAATGCTGGCGGTGCAGCGGGCCGGGAGGCGTTCATGGAGCGAACGACTGAAGAGGAAGTAGCGCTGCGCTGTCCGCGATGCAACTGCAACGACCTGGAATTTCTGCGCATCACACGCGGATTCCGCGGCGTGGTGCGGTTCATATTTCGCTGCCGACACTGCAACGGCCCGGCACGACAGGAACGGCCGGAGCTGCGCGGCCAGTTCGAAACGCTGCCGCGCTGTCCGCTGTGCAAGGGGCGCGCGGCGGTGTACTGCACGCGGCCGCAGGTGCGTTACTGCAAGTGCCCGGAATGCGGCGCGACTTTCAAGCAAGCCTCAAAATAGAAAGTTACTAAATCTGGTACGTAAGTACCGGGGCTGGTACAAACACCAGCGCAATTCGCTGAGCAAATCGCTATCACGGCCGCATGGCCAGTGCTGCGGAAATCCGGGATGCGATCGCGAACGTGATCGCCACGTGGGCGGCGGACAATCTCCCGCGCTCGATCTCGGTCGGCACCCAGACCATGACTTTCCAATCACTGAGCGAAGCCAATGAGACCTATCGGTTTTGGGCGGAGCGCGCGACCGCCGCCGCCGCCGCCGCCGGGACCGCGGCCCCGCTGCGGCAATTCGGCATGCGCTTTCGGGGGCCGCAATGAATCTGCCTTTCGATCTTTCGGGTCTGCCTGAATACCTGTCGCGCCTGAGCGTCGCAGGCACCACAGCCGGAAGCGAAGGCACCGGCGGGCTGCGGCCCGTGTCGGTGCTGGCGCGCTGCTCGATCACCGGCATGCCCAACTCCGAGCGCACGATTTTCGAAAATGCCGCGACGGCCGATTATCCGTGGGCGACGCTCGACGCCCTGGCAGCCCAGGAGATCGTCTCGAGCAGCGCGAACGACGCGGCGGCCGGGACTGGCGCGCGGACTGTGCTGATCAGCGGGCTCAATAGCAGCTACAACGAGATCAGCGAAACGGTCACGCTCAGCGGCACCACGCCAGTCGCACTCACCAAGACCTATCTGCGCATCAACGCCATGGCGATCACCTTGGCCGGCAGCGGCGGCGTGAATGCCGGAAATCTCACCGTTCGCACCGTTGCGGGCTCGACGACGCTGGCCGTGATGGCGGCCGGAGAGAACACGCTGCTGCAGGGCGTCTACACGATTCCCAACAAGTATCGCGGCTACCTGCTGATGTACCGCGCGCTGCGCAACGCGACGAACGGCTTCAACGTCTTGGTGAACTATCGCACCCAGGGCGGCGTCTGGCAGCGACTGGTGGCGGACGTTTCCAATGGGAACAGCACGGGCGGAATCGAGCGCAACTTCCTGTTTCCGCGCCTGCTGGCGGCCAAGAGCGATCTGGACCTGCGCGTGACGGTGCAGACCCTCAACACGCTCGCGAGCGGGCAACTAGGGATCTTGCTGGAGCGCACCGAAGAATGAGCATCTGGGGGCGCATGCTGGGGCTGCTCGGTTTCCGCGCGAGTTACGACGCGGCCGATACCTCGCGCATCAACACGCACCGCGTCGCGGCAGCCGGCAATGCCGAGCCGGATCGGGCACTGCTGCCGGAGCTGGAGGCCATACGCAACCGGGCACGGCACGAACTGCGCTCCAACGGGTACGCGCGCGGCATGCAGCGCACGCTGGCCGAGGACGTGGTGGGGCCGCACGGGCCGGGGCTGCAGATCAACGTGCCGGACACGGCCGGCGAAGCCGGAGAAGGTTTCGCCGACGAGATCGAGCAGGCATGGTGCGACTGGTGCAAGACGTGCGACCTGTCGAGCCGCGGCGGACTGACCGACATCCTGAACGTCTGTGTGCACGAGCTGCTGCCGGCCGGTGAATTTCTGCTGCAGCTGATCACCGCCCCGGACCGCAAGGGCGTCACGCTGGGCGTGCTGCCGATCGCGCCGGAGCGGCTCGAAACACCGCTGCGGATGGTCGCGGACCGCGCCTGGCGCGGCGGCATCCACATCGACGCGAATGGGCGGCCGATCGAATACGCGATCCTCAAGCAGCATCCCGGCTCGTACAGCCATCAATTCAATCTTGACTACGACGTTGTGCCGGCCGCGGCGCTGCTGCACGGCTTTTTTGTGCTCTCGCCCGGTCAATCGCGCGGCGAACCGCTGCTGACGAGCGTGCTCGAAAATTTCGGCCAGCTGCGCGAATTCGTGCGGGCCACGATCCTGGCGGCCCGCTCGGCCGCGGTGTTGGGGGCCGGATTCATCGAAGACGCGGTGCCGGGTGTCGAAGCGCCGGGACTCGAAGACGACTTGCCCATTCTGGATATCGAGCCCGGCACGCTGACCAGTCTGCCGTCCGGCAAGAAAATTTCGCAGCTCCAGGCTGCACACCCGGCCACTACGTTCGAGATGTTCAAGCGCGAGATGCTGAGCGAGATCGGGCGACCGCTCAGTTTTCCGCTGATGCGCATGACGCTGGACGCAAGCAAGCACAACTTCAGCTCGGCGCGCATGGATATCCAGACCTACTGGGGCACGGTGCAGTGCATTCAGGCGCTGCTGCAGCGGCGCGTGCTGGATCCGCTGCTGACCGAGTTCGTGCGCGAATACCGGCTGGTGGCGCGGCGCGCGGTGCCGGCCGGCTGGAAGGCCGTCTGGAACTGGAATACCGCCCCGCAGGTGGATCCGAGCAAAGAGACCGACGCGGCCCGCAGCCGCATGGCGAGCGGCCTGTCGAACCTGGCGGCCGAATGCCAGGCCATCGGCCGCGACTGGAAAGACAACATCGACCAGATGGCGCGGGTGCAGGAATACGCGACCGCCAAGGGCGTCGCGATCACGTTTGAAAAAACCGCCGGCCCGGCCGGCCAGAACAGCGAGCCGTCCGCAGCGCCGGACGCCAGCCCGGAGGACGCCCATGCCGTCAGCGCCAGCACCTGAAGCGCAGCGCATCGAAAGCGACCTAACGACCCGCGCGTATGCGCTGCGGGCCGAAACATTCGACGTGGAGAAACGCTCGGTCGAGGCTGTCATCGCGACCGAGACCCCGGCGCAGGTGGTGGACTGGGAGCGCTGGGAAGTGATCGACGAAGTGCTGCGGATGGACGGCGCGGTGCTGCCGAAGAATCGGCAGATCCCATTCCTGGACGCGCACTCGCGCTGGTCGGCGGCCGACGTGCTCGGCTCGACGCGCGAACTGCGCGTCGAGGGCGAGACGCTGGTGGGCCGCAATTTCTTCTCGTCGGCGCCCTCGGCCCAGGAAGCGGCCACCAAGGTGCGCGAGGGCCACATCACCGACAACTCGATCGGCTATCGCGTGCTAGCGTCCGTGACGCTGGAGCCGAATACCGAATCGAATGTGAACGGCAAGCTGTACCGGGCCGGAGCCCGGGCCCTGCGCATCGCGACGCAGTGGGAAGTGCGCGAAAACTCGTTAGTCCCTATCGGCGCTGACAGTCTGGCAAAGATGCGCGCCGCTCATTTCAAAGGAGTCCACATGAGCAAGGAACAGGCGGCGGCCACGGACGCGGGACGTTCGCACACGCCGGCCGCGGCAGCGCCAGTTGCTGCCGAGCCGCAGCGGGCAGCGGAGCCCGTCAAGACGATCGCGCCGGCGGAACTGGAACAGGCGCGCCAGGAGGCCGTCAAGGTTGAGCGGCAGCGTGTGGCCGAGATTCGCAAGGAAGGTGAGTCGAGCGGTGTGCGGTCCGAGGCGATCGAACGGGTCATCCAAGACGGCCGGTCGCTCGAAGAAGCGCGAGCGCTCTTCCTGGCGGATATCCGCGCGCAGCGCAGCGAATCGGTCGGGGCGGGCCCGGCGATCCACGTGCCGCAGCGCGAGGTAAACGTGCGGGCGCTCAGCAACGGCATGCTGTTGCGCATGGGCGTCACGCCCAAAGACAGCAAGGAAGCCGAGGCGGCCGACGAGTTGCGCGACTTGTCGGTGATCGACGTCTGCCGTGAAGCACTGCGGCTTGATCGCATTACGCCGCCACGCGGGCGGCTGGAACTGCTGCGCGCCGCGGTTGCTACGCTGAGCCTGCCGAAGATTTTTTCCAACGTGGCCAACAAGATGGCCCTGATGGGTTTCGAGGAGGCGCCGAGCACGATTCGGCGCTGGTGCCGGCTGAAGGACGTCAAGGATTTCAAGACGAATCGCCGGGCCGGGCTGGGCGAGTTCCCGGACCTGCCGAAGGTAGGCAACGGCGGCGAAGTGCTGTCGGGAACCTTTGACGAAGACTACGAAGACTACGCGATCGATCAGTACGCCAACACCTTTTCCTACACAGAAAAGGACATGGTGAACGACGATCTGAACGTGCTGGAGACCGCGCCACGCAAGATGGGCCGGGCCGCACTGCGCCTGGAGGACAACCTCGGCTATACGCATCTGCTGGCCAATGGCACGCTCTCAGATTCGATCGCCCTGTTCCACGCCAGCCACGGCAATCTGATCAGCGGCGCCAGCACGGCGTTCAGCCATACCGCCCTGGGAGCGCTGAAGACGAAGATGCGCAAACAAGTCGGTCTGGACGGCCGGACGGTCCTGAACATCGAGCCGCGCTTCCTGCTGACGCCGCCGGAACTGGAATGGCTGGCGAAGGAAGTGTTGAAGTCGTCGAACATCGTGATCAGCGAAGCGGGCAGCACGACGAGTGCCACCCTGCGCGGCTCTTCGAATGTGCACGAGAACTCGCTCGAACTGATCGTCGAGCCGCGGCTCTCGAACAGCAACTTCACCGGGTACTCAACCACGGCCTGGTTCCTGGCGGGCGATCCCAACGCGATGGACACCTTTGAACTGGGCTTCCTGGAAGGCACGAATCGCCAGCCGCGAATCGAGCAGGTGCAGGCGCCGCCCAACATCCTGGCGTTCATGTTCCGCGTCGTGCACGCCGTCGGCGTCAAGGCCCTGGATCACCGCGGTTTGGCGCGTTCGGCTGGGGCGTAACGCGAAACCACTGGCCACTGAAAAAAGCAGCACGCTGATTCGGGTTCGAGAAAAACAAAAACGCGCCGGGAAAACCCCGGCGCTATCCGCAGAGGAGACTGGCAATGTCTTTGCCGTTAGCACAGTACAAGGGCGAAGGGACGGTGCTGAAGTTCACCGCCGGCGCCGATTACAGCGCCGGGGCCGTGATTCCGGTCGGGGCCGGGATGCGGGCGGGTGTGGTGGTTCGCGACGTTGTGAGCGGAGCCGAGGGCGACTACTACGACTGCGGCCTGTTCTACGTCAAGAAGGATGAGAGCACCGCATTCGCCCTGGGCCAGGAAGTGTTCTGGGACACCAGCGATAACGAGCTGAACACCACCGGCGATTTTCCGATGGGCGTGGTGGTGTACGCGGCCGCGGCCAGCACCGATCCCTACTGCTGGGTACTGCTGAACGGCCTGCGGTTCCCGGCCGCGACACCGATGCTGCTGACGGCGACAGTAACGGGCGCCGGAACGGTTCAGATTTACAACGCCAACTGCCCGACGAAGCTACAGATCCTCGACGCCTGGATTATCTGTACCGACGCCAACGCGGGCACGCTCAAGCTGACCGACGGCACGAACGACATCACGAACGCGATCACGCACGGCACGACCGACAAGGCGATCGTGCGGGCCGGCACAATCGACGACGCCTACAACACGATCGCGGCGGGCGGCACGCTCAACGCGGTCGCCGCGACGGGCGGCGCATCGATCGTCTGCGTACTCGCGCGGCCCGTGACGTAACACGATGGCGTCACGCGTCGAAACAGCGTTCGGCAACCTGGTGCGCGGGCCGCTGTTCACCTGGACCGGAACACCGGCCACCTACTTCGCGATCGGGGCCGCGAGCGGGACGAGCTGCACGGTGATCGTCGAGCCGCAGGAGGGGCTGGTGGCAGTGCAGGGCGGCGACGCGCTGCACGGCCGGCCGGCACTCCTGCGGGTGCGCGAAAGCGAAATCGCCGGCCCGCAGGTCGGCGGGCGATTCGTGGTCGGCGATGACGACTACGCGATTGAAGACCCACCCACGCGCCAGGCGGGCGTCTGGCAGTGCCGCGGCCGAACACTGAGCCGCGGCGTCAGCGGCGCAGCGCGGCGCAGCGGGCAGTAACGCAAAAACGTACTGCTCACAGAGCAGTGGCACACAACGAACGCACTGCTCACAGAGCAGTGGCACCAATGAGACCAAGCCGCCCGGCAATGGGGCCGCGGCGGAAAAACCTTTCAGGAGAAATGACATGAAGATCGCGACGAAAGCGGCCGTCGTGCTGCTGGGATTGGTGGGGGTGCTGAGCGTGGCGGGTTGTCGGGCGACCGGGAAGGCGGTTAACTCTTCCAAGCTGGCCAGCGCTGTAACTGAAGCTGAAAAGCATCCGGGCGTAATCCAGTTTCCAGCGTCTTGGGTAGACCAATCGGCCACTGGAATTATCCAACTTACGACCCACGCCGGAAAAGACTACGAGGTTGAGTATTACTATCCGGATGGACAGCTCAGGTTCCGATTGCTTTCGAAGCGTTCGGCTGTACTCGATTCGCTGCTGGCCGGGATCGATGCGATTGATCTGCACAAACAGCAGTACGAAGGCCAGCAAACAGACAAGATCATCGACCTGACCAAGTGGGGCATCTCGCAAGGCATCGCGCTGGCAACAGCGCGCGGGTCAGTTGCCGGCGTCGGGCCATTAGATAATGGAGCGGCGGCGCAACCGCCGCAACCGACGATCAAACAACAGATCGCGGAAGCTGTGAAAGCTGAAATGCCGGGGGTGATTGCGGCGCTGCGCGACGAATTACGCGGCGTGCTCCCTGCGCCGAAGTAGCGAACTTTCCCGTTCCCTCGGAGGAGCGCGGGAATCTCCCATCCCGCGCTCGAAGTCTGCGGCGGGCCGGACACTCCACTCCATCAGCGCCCTCTGACCCGGTGTCCGGTCCGCGCAGTTTCTTTTGTCGAACGGAGCCGTCGCAATGACCGAGTTCATGGAGCTGGCCCGGACGTTCGGGTGGCCGATCGCCCTGGTGGCGTTCGTGATGTGGCGCGATGTGCGGCGTGAACTCGCCCAGGAGCTGCGCTACACCACGATGGAAACCTGGGTGCGCGGCGAGATGGCGCAGCAGAACCGCGTCGTGACCGAAGCACTGAATCACAACTCGCGGGCGCTCGAGGCGAACACGGTGGCAATGACCAAGTTCACGGACCGCATGGGCTGAAAGCAATCACTGCTCGCAGAGCAGTGGCACAGGGGTATTGCGAATGCGAAGCGCAGGTCACTTGCGGAACGAAGCCTGCCCAGCACGCAGCCGGCGGCCGTCCTGCCTTCTCGGGCTGCTGGCGCTGCTGGCGAGCGGGGGCGGCTGCGCGCACGCGATCCACGTCTACATCGGCGGCGACCATCAGCACGCGGAGCGGGTCGAGCGGGAATGCAGAATGAAGAATGCAGAATGCAGAATTCCGCAGAGCCGACCGGCGCAGGTGGGCGAGTGATGTCGCATCGATCACGACGGCATGGAGAGCGCCATTCGCGCCTCGATCCGCCACTGCTCGATCGGCGTTTTGCGGCCTGGTGGCTGCTGTGGGCCGCCGCGGGGGCGCTGCTGCCAATCCTGATGCATGGCTGGCACTGGCCCGTGATGCTCGGCGGGTGGGGCCTGATCGGGCTGCTGGTCGAATGCTGGGCCCTGTGGCGGCGCGGAGACGGCGACACGTTCAGCGAACTGTGGTGGTACGCGCGGGCCCAGGGCGGCTGCGGCAAGTGGTTTGCCTGGCAGGCGGCCGGGTTTTTCGGCGTGCTGGCGCTGTGGGTGATGCGGCCGGAACTGATCGGCTGGGAATTTCTGGGGCGGGCCATGGTGGCGACGCTCTGCGTCTGGTTCGCGGCCCACGTGGCGACACGCGGAAAGATTGCGTGATGCTGACAACCCTGCGACTGCCGAAGATCTTTTCCAACGGCGCCGGGGGCAGCGTCGCGTCGACCGCCGCGGACAGCGGCGGCGATGACGACGGCGGCGGACTGGGGCAACTCGATCCTCAGACGGTCGATCCGGACTTTCGCAGCTCACGGCCAACCAACCGGCACGGCATCGTGATCAATGCCGATCGCAACAACCCGACGCACTGGAACCTGGCCCTGACCAACGAAGACGCGCGGGCGGTGCAGGACACTTTTGCGTGGTCAGAGATGGAGAGCACCCGCGGAGTCTATCAATTTGCGGCGCTCGAGGCGGCCCTGGAAGCCTGCGACGAGCAGGGCAAGCGGCTGGTGCCGCTATTCTCATTTTCGGCCGACACCGGCAGCGTCAACTACTGCCCGGCCTGGGCGCTCGATCAGGCGGACGGCAGCTACACGGTCCACACCGCCAGCGGCGCGGCGCGCCGCTTTCCGATCACCTGGCGCGATCCGGTGCTATCGCAGATCAAGGCGTTCATCGTCGCCCTGGGACAGCGCTACAACGGCGATCGGCGGATCGAAGTGATTCGCGTCGGCGGCTGGCAGGCCGGCACCAACGAACCGGTGGTGAATGACGGCGGCACATTCACGGACCTGAAAAGCGTGCTGAGCCCGCTCGGGATCCCGTTCGAAGCCGACCCATCGACCAGGACGGCACTGGATGGCACGGACGAATACAGCGTCAGCGTGCTGCAAAGCGGCGGCCTGCTCGAGACCTGGAACACAGCTTTTTCCCGCAGCGTGCCGGCGGTCACCATCAAATTCGCGCAGGGCGGCGACTCGAATAACGACTGGTACCAGGCCTTGATCGACAAGGCACTGGCGCTGGATCTGCACATGCAACAGACGGGTTTCAACGAAGGCGACAAGTCGGACGTGCGGGCCGATGCGCTGGCGTGGCGGGCCGCGGGGGCGCGCTTCGCGGCGGGCGGAACTAGCGGCGTCGGCAACCATTCGAGCCTCACCGGCGAAGCACTCTGGCAGGAAGTCGTGAACCAGGCGCTGGGCGACGACGGCAACTACGCGCCGCGTTCACGGCTGACGCATTTTTTATTGAACCAGGCGACCGCCAGCACCAATGGACTCAAGTACGCGAGCGTGATGGCGACGCTGCACATGGGGCTGGAAGCCTGAGAAGGGAACGCAGAATGAAGAAGGCAGTAGCTGCGGCATCGGCGGGAGCCCTGGCACACGCACGCGGCGGCCTGGCGCGTTGTATTTTTTCTGCGTTCTGCATTCTGCATTCTGCATTCGCCGCGGCGGCGGAGAGCGGGCAGGTTGCGAGTGCAGCGCCGGCCGCGGCGGCGAGCGTCTGGCCGGGGCTGATCTGCCGCGTGAATCCCTACAACACCCGCGAACTCGACAGTGCGCTGGCGCTGCCAGTCGACACGATCGCGTTCAACTGCACGCCGCGCGAACTATGGGACGCGGCGGCCCGGAAATGGAAATCGGAACCGCTGCCCGGCCTGCTCGACAAGATCGCGGCGGCCGGCAAACGGGCGATGCCGATCGTGATTCCCTGCGCGTATCCGCGGGCCGGGACCGCCAATCCGGTGAACGGTCTGCCGGACGACTGGGAAATGACACCGGGCGCCTGGCTGCAGACCGACACCGTGCGTCTGCCGCGCTGGAACGATCCGAAGTGGACCGAACTGATGCGCGGCTTCGCGGCCGGCCAGGGCGCCCTGTGGCAGGCCGACGCGCGGGTCGTCTGCGTGCGCGTGGCCGCCTGCAGCGTCAACACGAACGAACCGAGCGGCTACGGCAACGAAGCCACCGCCGTGGTCGCCGGCCAGATGCAGCAGGCGGCCGCGGTGCCGGCTGGAACACCCGCCATTCCCGCCTTTCGCTTCACCGACAAAGGGGACCCGGTCTACGACGGGCACCCGGACGACGGGCTGACGATCCCGTCGCTGCTGATCTACGCCGAATGGGCGCGGGCATTTCAGCTCAGCCCCAAGTGCGCGATGACGATCAAGTTCCCGGACGGCTCGAGCGAAAGCGGCTATCGCCAGGCGCTGCTGGCGGCCACGCAGCGGAACGGATCACTGGCGCTGAATACCGGCGCCAACGACGCGCAGCACCCCGACGCACTGGCGTACGCCGCGGGCTGGCCGTTCGGCTGGGGCGGGATGACGCTGCAGGATCCCGGCAAGGCGACCGGCAAAACCGGGGCCGCGCTGCGCGACTACGTGGCCGACGTGTGCGTGCCGCCCGGCGGGCCGCCGGTGCATTGCTGGCAGGCGGAAGTGAATTTCTTCCAGACCTATCCGGCGACCGCGAGCACGATCCGGGGGCGGCTGAAGTAGGGGAATGCAGAATGCTGAATGCAGAATGCAGAAACCAGGCACGGCACACCGGCGGAGGAGCACTGCTCACAGAGCAGTGGCACACGCACGCGGTCCGGCGTGGTGGTTTATTCCAGCGTTCGGACTTCGGCATTCGCCCGGAGGGTGCGTGGTGGCGGTGACTCCGACCGACAGCCTGAGCCTGCGGAACTACAACCTGCGCGAGGCGATCGCGGGAAGTGCCTGGTTCCAGAGCTGGACCGGCAGCGCCGACGCGGCCGCCGCGCGGGCGCGGGTGGCGCTCGGCGAGCGCACACCCGCGACCGCCCCGACGATTCCGTACGCACACATCCAGCAGACCGTCAGCGCCGAGGGCGAGCGGGTCGCCATCAGCACGGCGGTGACGCGCAGCACGCATCGCATCGAGATGGTGGGGCAGGTGGACGCCGCCAACGGCGACAGTGAACAGGATGCGGCACTGGACGCCATGAACCAGGTGGGCGCATTCCGGGCCATGCTCGACGCGCTGAGTGGCGGCACGGCGGTCGGCAGCGCCCTGGTGACGTTCTCCCCGCCGGCCCAGGAAGCCGTCGGAGAGGGCGGACAGGTGTGGGCGTTTTTCAGCCTGGCCGAGCAGACGGCCGGCGCGAAGCGCTACACCAATTTTTTCGCGGTCTTCCAGGTGCGGATGGGGGCGGAATTCTGATGGCCAAGCTCACCATCAGTTTGCAGCTGAATCCGGCCCTGCTGGCACTGCTGCGCGAAGGGCGCGGCCAGGAGGGCGGACCCTATCGCCGCGCCGCGCGGCGCGGGCTGACGCTGGCGGCCGACGCCTGGTATCGCGGCTATCTGCCGCTGCATTTCACGCCCGCCGCGCCAGGGCGCTATCCCGGGGCCTATACGCCGCGGTCGCGCGGTTACGCGATTCGCAAGGCGCGGCGCGGCGCGGCCGGCCGGCCGATGGTCTGGACCGGCACGCACCGCGACACCGTGACGCGGCCCGGGGCCGCGACCGTGAAAGCGCCGCCGTCGCTCGCGAACCGCTCGATCGCGGTGACGCTGACGTTGCCCTATTCGCGGGTGGTGAATCTGTGGACCGGCACTCGCGCTAGCCGGGCCGGCTATCGGCACGACTTCCGCCGCGAGCTGACCGAAATCCGGGCCGACGAGGCGGACGCGCTGCGGCAGATCGTTGAGCGCGAGGTGCAGGACGGGATCAACAACGAACTGGACGCCGGCGAAAAGGCGCTGGTCACGATCGAGCTGGGCGGGCGCGGGGCCCGCGCGGCACAGGAACGATTCTTCGGGGTCTTCGGCGGCGCGGGCGGTTTTCGCGGCCGCGTGAACGTGAACAGCCTGTTCGGGCATACCTCGGTGCAGGGGGTGCTGGAGGCGGGGTAGCAGCACTGCTGAGACAGCAGTGGCACACAAGCACTGCTCACAGAGCAGTGGCACACGAAACGTGAGACGGGGTGAGCGATGGCGAAGACGCAATATCTGCTGGAAAAGATCGTGGTCGACAGCACGGTCTATGCCGGGCTCGCGAGCGTGAATCTTGCGCACGGCGTGCAGAGCACTCTCGACGCGGGCGGCAGCGAACTGGATCCGTCGCTGGCGGCTGTGACGCGCATCGACCCAAGCCTCGAGTTCGACACGCTCGACCTGGCCACCTGGCTGCCGGCGCTCTTCTCGGGTCACAAGATTCCGCACCTGCCGATCGGCACGTCGGCGCAGCTCTATCTGCAGGCCACGGCCGCGGGCGGCACGCGCGGCGGTGCGGGCACCAACATCAAGATGAACGTGACCAAGGGCGTCTTTGTGCCCGTAGCGCTCTTTTCCCGCGGTGGAATCACGGGGCTGCGGATGCGGCTCTACCTGGACTGGGACGCCACCAACGCGCCGGCGACATTCTCGGTCAGCCAGAACCTGGCGGCCGGCAGCGCCGCAGCGCCGAGCCTGTGGAGCGCGCGGGCGATCAAGATCGCCAGCACGACCATCGCGCGGCTGGGCGACATTACGCTCGATTTTGGCATCACGGTCGGCCGCGCCGCGCCGGCCAACGCGCTCTACGCGATGGCCAGCACGCTGACGCGGCAGGCGCCGCAGATGGGCTGGGAAACGCACGACATCGCGACCGCGCTGGCGGCCAGCGGCGCATCGGCCCTGGCGTCCGGCAGCGGCGGCATCCAGCTTTACCTGGGTCAGTACGACGACGACGCGCCGGGCGTGCTGAGCAGCGGCGCGATGGCGATCGTGCTGCGGGCGGGCTCGGTCTACTGGCCGAGCAGCCTGCAGATCGATGCGGCGGCGACGCCGCTGCGCATCCGCTATGCGGCGGTCGGCCAGGGCGGGGACGCCTTCGCGACCGATCCGCCGATGACGCTCAGCACCGGCCTGGCCTTGCCCAGCGAAGCGGCCAGCGCGGCGCATTACCGCCCCGGCCGCATCGTGCTGGACGGAACCGCGGTGGAGTTCGTGCGCGCGGGCGTCGACTTCGGCGTGAACGTCCAGACGCACGGCCCGGCGGCCCTGCCCTGGCCGAACTACACCACGGTGGTGCGGCGCGAACCGACCGTCACGCTGCAATCGGCGGATGCGGACTTCATGGCTTCGACCCTCGGACTGGCGGGCGTGGACATCGCGTCGAGCTTCCTGGTGTATCTGCGCAAACAGACCGACAGCGGCGAAGCGGTCGCGGACGGCAGCGGCGTGCACGTCTCGCTGCTGGCCGGAAACGGGCGCGTGGAGCCGGGCGGCCTGGGCGGCGGACACGCGGAATTCCAGCGCGGCGACGTGACGGTGAAAGTGCTGGGCGGTCTGGCGGTGGCGACCACCGCGACGGCGGCGTAGCTGCGGAAATGCAGAATGCAGAATGCGGAATGCAGAATAAAAACCGGCAGAAAACACGAGGTGGGCGATGAAGTGGGCGGAGATGACCGGGCTGGAACTGTGGGTGCTGAATGGGCGCAACGCGGTCGACCACGCCCTGCGGCAGCTCGAGGCGCGCGGCGTCGATCTGACCGAGATCACGCCGCAGGTGCGCGAACTGGCGAATCGGATTGCACGGCGCGCGTGGGAGGAGGCGGCGGAACTGCTGTGGGCGCTGATAGCGCGCATGCAGGTTCCGAGCGATGGGACATACCGAGCGAGCGCCTGAAAGAAGCGCACATAGAGCAGTGGCACGCCGATGGAGAGCTGATGTTTTGGTTCCTGCCACAAGCGGCCGCGATCGATGCCTGGCGCGAGAGCGGTCCGGTGGATGTGCTCGACATGCCGGCCTTCGGCGACTGTCCGGCCCGGCTGCTGCCGCCCGGGCAGACCTACGGCACGCTCTATAGCGTGGATGCGACGCGGCCGCCCGGCATGATTCACTGGCGGCCGGTGCGCGGCAGCGCGTGGTGGTGCGGCTACGCGCAGCGCCCGCGCCCGGCCCAGCTCGACCGCGGCGTGCCGCTGATCGGCTACGAGGTGCTGCTCGACGACGAGCAAATGTGGAAGGTGCCGATCGTGCGGCCCTGCCGGCTGCGCGACGTGGCCCGCGTGGCGGGCCTGCCGGGCGAACCGGCGATCATCGCAGGCCAGCTGCGCTACGCCCCGCTGGTGCGCTACGAGGGGCTGATCGCGCAGGCGGAGCGCATCGCTACGCGGAATGCAGAAGGCAGAATGCAGAATGCAGAAGAAGCCCAGCGGGCTGCGGATGAGGTGCTGCGCTTCGCGGTGGCGTGTCTGGGGGTCGGCTACCGGGTGAGCTGGCACGAGGTGTGCGGACTGGGGCTGCTGGAAAACTTCGAGCGGGTGGTGGCGGTCACGAGCGCGGCCCTGGATCTGCCGGAAGCAAACGAAGCGCAGCGCAGCGTCGCGGAGAACAACTGATGCCCGCCGGCGTAAATGTCACTTTCGGCGGCGACGCCAGCGACGCGAACCGCGCGCTGCAGAGTTTTGAACGCGCCCTGGTTTCAATGCAGAAACAGGCCGAGTCCGGCGCGCGGGCCCTGACGGCGATCGAAGCCAAGCTGAGCGACATCGGCAAGAACACCGAGCCGCCCCAAAAGGTGAGTTTCTTCGCCGACGCACTGAACGGCGTCAGCACGCAACTCACGGCCCTGGTGGGCGGCGGGGCGCTGCTGTCGCTGTTCACGAAGGGGATGTCGGAAGCCGCACAGGCCACGCAGGATGCCGCCGCCAACGTCAAGGAACTGGAGCGCTCGCTGCAGTTGGCGGCGCGAGTGGCGGGCGCCGGGCGCGAGTCGCGGGCCACGATCGAGCAGCGCGGGCGCGAGATCGCGATCAGCGAGGGACTTTCGCCGGCCGATGCAATCTCGATTTCGGCTCTGGCGTCGCAGGAAGGTTTTGGCCCGCAGGCCGCCACATTCGCGCGGGCGCAGGCGCGGCTGGGCGTGAGCGGCGCGCAGGCGATCGACGTGGCCGGCAAGCTGCGTGAATCGTTCGGAGAATTCTCGGCCGAACAATTCTTCGGATCCGTAATCGCGTCCGCCAACCAGCTGGGCGCCAGCCCCGAGGAAGTGATCGGCAACCTCGAAACCGTCGGCCCGCAGGCGGCCCGCGCGGGCTTTGATCTCGACACCACAATTGCGCTGATCACCGGGCTGGGGGAGAAAACCGGGAAAAAACAGGCGATCGGCGCCGCCCGCGCGCTGTTCGACCGCCTGGCGGGCGGCATTGAAACCGAGCGGCCGGCCGATGCGGCGGACATCAATGCCGCCCTGTCGCTCGGGAAAACCGCGCCGCGCACCGTGAAGGACAAAGTGCGCTTCACCGGCGGGCTGGCGGGCGTCGATCAACTGCTGGCGCGTCCGGAGCTGGCCGGACTGCTGGCGGATGACACGAACCTGGCGCTGGCGCTCGAGACATTGCCCGGGGTGCGCGGCGCACTGCCGGGACTGGTCGGACAGCGGTCCGCGTTCCCGGAGGCCGCACTGCCCACCCTGCGCGATGTGCGCGGGCAGACCGCGGAGCGCGTGCTTTCCGGCGCGGAGCTGGGCACCTTGGGCGCCCAGCTCGAAGAGGCGAAGAAACAACTGCAGGAACTGCGGGCACGGGTCCTGGAATCGCAGGGCAACGGCATTCTCGGATCCTTTCGACAGGCACGCTTCTCGGCCGAGAGCGCGGCCATCGATCTGCTGCGCGCGCCGTTCGGCGCTTCGTCGCAACTGTCGGGCATTCGATCGGAGTCGGCTGATCTGGTCCGCCTGCTGGAGCGCATCGAAGCGAACACGCGCCGCAGTTCCGAGGATCGGCGCGGGCCCGAGCTGGCATCGCCGGGTGGACCCGGCAACTTCAACGGCCGGCCGGCCGAGCGCGACAGCGAATAGGAAGGCGTGATGGCGGGCAGCGTCGGCAGCGTGGATTTCGACCTGGTGGCGGGGCCGCCGGTGCCGTCGATGCGGGCCGAACTGCAGTTGATCACGCGTCCGGGCGTCGACGGCGTAGGCGTGAAGGTGCTCGGGACGCGCGGCGAGCCGGTGCAGTGGCAGTGCCGCAGCTGGCACAACGGCGACAGCGCCGCGAACACGCAGATCGCGGCCATCGAAGCACTGCAGGGCACGATCGTGAGCACGGAAGACGAATGGGGCACGGCGGCGACGCACGTGCTGGTCGAACTGGCCCAGGTGACCAGCAAACAACAGGTGATCCTGGTGGGCGACGGCGAACGCGTGCAGGTGGATGCGGTCATTCAACTGCGGAAGGTGGCGACATGAAGGCAATGCAGAATGAAGCAGGCAGAAGGCAGAAGCAGGCACGGCTCGGCGGGAGCCTCGCCCTCCCGGTCTGGGTATTTTGTTCTGCATTCTGCATTCTGCATTCTGCATTCGCCGCCGCGCCTGAGCACTGCTCACAGAGCAGTGGCACACCGGCGGGTAATTCTGCATTCTGCATTCTGCATTCTGCATTCGCGGCCGCGGAGCACTGCTCACAGAGTATTGGCACACCTGCGGCCGCGCCGAAGCCCAGCATCGTGATCGTGGTGCTGGATGACTGCGGGGTTGACAAGCTGCCGTGTTACGGGATCGGGTGCGATGCGCCGTCGCTGCCGACGATCGAGGGACTGGCGAGCGCGGGGCTGCGCTTCGCGCACGCCTACGCGGCCCCGCTGTGCTCGCCGACGCGGGCCATGCTGCAGACCGGCCGCTACGGCTTTCGCACCGGCATGGGCAACGTGATCGGCAACTGGCAGAGCCTGACCGAGTACGACCTGCCGCTGGCGGAGACGACGATCGCCGAACGGCTGCCGCGGATGCGCTGCGGCATGGCCGGTAAATGGCATCTGGCCTCGCAAATCTCGGGCGGCATCGCGGCCCCACTGAATCAGGGCTGGGACGTCTTCGACGGCACGATGGTGAACCTGCAGTTCGGACCGCAGGAAGGTTATTACGACTGGCTGCGCGTCACGGGCGGCGCCACCGTGGTGGAAACGCAGTATGCCACCACGGTCGAGATCGACGCCGCGATCGCGATGGCGCAGAGCCTGCCGCGGCCGTTCGTGCTGCTGGTGGCGCTGAGCGCCCCGCACGCACCCTGGCACTACCCGCCGGCCGGGCTGTACGACGTGCAGCTCGCGGGCGATCCGGACGCGAATCCCCCGCCGTTTTTCAACGCGGCTTTGCAGGCGGCCGACGCCGAACTGGCCCGGCTGCTGGCGGTACTGCCGGAAGAAACGCTCGGCTTTCTGCTGGGCGACAACGGCACGCCCGGTCAGGCCATGTGCGGGCCGTTCGATCCCGAGAAGGAAAAAGGCACCGTCTACGAAGGCGGGGTGCGCGTGCCGCTGATCGCCTGGGGCGCGGGCGTGACACCGGGCGTGTGCGATGCGCTGGTGCACGCACCGCTGGACGTGTACGCGAGCGCGCTGCGGGCCGGCGGATTTCTGGGTCCGCTGCGCGACGGCGTCGCACTGCAGCCCTATCTGAGCGACGCACAGCACGCGCCGCTCCGCGACAGCATTTACGTCGAGGTGTTCAAGCCCAACGGGTTTGTGACGCACACCACATATGACCGGGCGGTGCGCGATACGCGCTGGAAACTGGTCGAGCGCAGCGGATTCGCGCCCGAACTCTACGACCTGGATGCCGATCCGTACGAGGCGGTGGACCGGGCGGCCGATGGGATCGATGGGGAAGAGCAGGCGGCGATCGATCAACTGGAGAACCTGTGGCCGCAGTGAGGAAATGCAGAATGCAGAATGCAGAATGCAGAAAACAGCGGCTCGGCGGGAGCGGTACACCGGTTTTTTCTGCATTCTGCATTCTGCATTCTGCATTCGAGTGCGGGGGGGTTGACTTTGGGTAACTGGCTCTCGTGTTTGCCGTTCGGGCCGCGGATCGGGCAGATCGGGCAGGCCTCCGCGACCGGGCAGGCACTCGATAACGCTTATACGCGCGGCTCGGCCGGGAAATGCGTGCTGGTGCGCTTCATTGCGCCGGTCAGCGCACGATTGACCGACGTCTATCTCTTCAGCAGCAGCCTAACCGGCAGCGCGACCGCCAGCTGCGACCTGTGCAACTACACCGATCCCGACACGCTCGGCAGCCTGGTCGAATCGACGACCTGGACGTGCAACGGCGCCAACAAATGGAACCGGGCCACGTTTGCGAGCAACACGCTGACCGCCGGCAGCCTGTACGTGCTGGTGATCGGCGATCCGGACGGGGCGGGCGCGAACTTCGCGACCGTGCTGTATCAGGGCGGCATCGGCGAGACCGCTAACCAGCGCGCCATCCTGCAGAGCTACACGTCGACGAATGGCGGCTCCACCTGGACGACACGGAACGCCGGGCCGCTGGTGCTCAAGTTCGCCGACGGCTCGGTCTACGGCGTGCCGTTCACCACCAACACGGTCGATGCCAACAACGCGCGCGAACGCGGCGTGCGGATCCGGCTGACCGAACGACTGCTGCTGGCCGGGCTGGGCTTCAACTCAACCAGCGGCGCGAACATCAACGGCGCGAAGATCTACGCCGACGCGACCGCCCCGGGCGGGACCGCGCTGGTGAGCTTCAGCGCCGCGGCGGGCGTGAACTCGTTCGGGCACCTGCTGCTCAGCGCGCCGTACCAGCTCGAAGCGAAGACCTGGTACCGCGTGGTGCTGACCTACTCGGGCAACTCGACTTCGCCCGGATATCTGCAGGTGCAGGACTCGGCCGCCTACGCGGACGTGCTGGGCGCGACCTTCCTGGGCGGCAGCGCCTACCACACGATCGACGACGGGGCGGGCGGCTGGACCGATGCGACCGACAAGTGGCCGCGGCTGTGGCTGCTCTGCAGCGAGCAGGTCTTTCAGGCCCGCGGGCGCAGACGCCGGCAGGCGGCATGAGAGGGGAATGCTGAATGAAGAATGTGGAAGGCCGACGTCCGGCAGCGGCGGAGCACTGCTCACAGAGCAGTGGCACACTCGCCACTGATTCAGCATTCAGCATTCAGCATTCAGCATTGCCTGAAGGGGGTGCTGAGTGATCACAGCCGGCGAAACCAGCCGCATCGTGCACGTGTTCATCGAGGACGCGACTTCACCGACCGGCGCGGGTCTGACCGGGCTGGTCTACAACTCGGCCGGCCTCAGCGCGTATTACAACCGCAGCAATGCCAGCAGCGCGGTCGCGATTTCGCTCGCGACCATGACGGCCGGCACGTGGGCCAGCGGCGGCTTCAAGGAAGTGGACGCGACCAACCTGCCGGGCGTGTACCAGCTCGGGCTGCCCGACGCCGCGCTGGCCAGCGGGGCGCGCAGTTGCCTGGTGCAGCTCAAAGGCGCGGCCAACATGGTGCCGTGCGAACTGGTGATCGACCTGACGACGCTGGACGTGACGACGGGCGTGGCCGCGCAGGTGCTCAATGCGCTGATGTCGGCTCACAACACCGCCGACACGATCGGGGCGGCCCTGCAGAATCAGTACGACGCCGACATCGACCCGCGCGTCAGCGACGTCGAGGCGATCGACGGCTGGGGCGTGCGCTTCTTCAAGAACGGCGTGGCACTGACCAGCGGGGTCACCAGCCCGACGCTGACCGTCAAAGAGCGCAGCAGCGGCAGCACCCTGATCAGCGCCGTCACGCTGACGGCGGCCGGCAGCGCGGGCGACTACTACTACGCGGCGGAAGCTGCGGAGCGGATGAGCAAGGGCGTCGAGTATGAGGCGACCGTGACGGCCACGATCGGCGGGGCCAGCCGCAGCGTGACGCGGCTGGTGGGCCGAGATGTCTAGAAACGAATGCAGAATGATGAATGCAGAATGCAGAAAAAGGACCGCCGCACTGAGGGTATTCGGGTATGAGCGACAATAAAACGATCACCGCCGGGCAGGTTTCGTGCGTCGTGGCGACGGATGAGATTTCCGGAGTGGATTACCAGCTCATCAAGCTGGCGTTCGGCGCCAACGGCGTGGCCACGCTGGTTTCGACGAGCGACGGGCTGCCGATCCAGATCGCAGCGGCCGCGATCCCGGCCGGGGCGGCTTCACTGACCAAGGCGGTCGACGCGGCCGCGGGCGCCAGCGACGTCGGCGTGGCGCTGCTGGGCGTGCGGGTCGATGCGCCGACCACGTTGACGCCGGGCAACGGCGACTACGCGAATCTGCGACTGGATGCCAGCGGACGGGTGTGGACCTATTCGGGCGGCGGACTGATCACCCTTGCGCCGGCGACCAGCGGCGGCTGTAGCAAGTATTCGCTGACCAGTGACAACACCAATAACGCGACCGCCGTGAAGGCCGCGCCCGGCCAGGTCTTTGGCTGGGATTTCTACAACAACAATGCCGCCGTGCGGGTGCTGAAACTCTATAACCAGACCGCCGCGCCGAATCCGGCCAGCGACACGCCGTTCCTGCGGATCCCGGTGCCGCCGGGCGGAAAAGCGCAGGTGACGCTCGAATCAGGCATCGAGTTTTCGACCGGCATCGCATTCGCGATGGTGACCGGGCTGGGCGACAGCGACAACACGGCGGTGGGCGCGAACGATCTGACGGGGCAGATTTTCTACAAGTGAAGACCAGAATGCCGAACGCAGAAGGCAGAATGCAGGCAAGAAACCACTGCTCACAGAGCAGTGGCACACGCGGCGATTTCTGCATTCTGCATTCTGCATTCTGCCTTGCGTGGAGCGCCCCATGAGTCTGTTGCTGCTGTCCGGCATCCGGGCGGTCGAGACCGGCGCGGCGCGGGCCGTCTGGTTCGGCTGGCGGCGGCGGCGGCGCGAGCGCTATGACGCCGAGCGCAACGCGGCGACCGTGCTGCGCTACGACACGCGGCAGGCCGGTGATTTTGTGCACGTGGCGCTCACACTGAGCGCGGCGGGCGCCTGGGTGCACTGGTTCGTCGATGGGGCCTGGCATGGCCGCACGCGCCGCACCGCGCAGGCGTTCTACGCGCCACCCGGTCGGCCGCTCGATATTCGGGCCGCGGCCTGCCGCTATCGCGACGTCGCGCCGCGCGAACTGCGCGGCGCGCTGCCGCTGGGATTGCGGACGATCGAATGGACCGCCTCGAGCGACAGCGGCACGGCGGATTACGCGGTGCAGGTCTCGACTGACGGCGGCAGCACCTGGAGCACGGTCACGATCGTGCGGCACGATGGGCGCTGGCGATACCAGGTGAGTGTCGGGCCGCTGGATGACGACACGGTCTATGACATTCAGGTGGTGCCGCGGCTGCGGACCGGTGAAGAGGGCACGGCCGTCGCCGCCCTCGGCGAGCGGATCGTCCGCGCGCCCGATCCGGTCGATTACGACGCGACGTTCGATGGGGGCAGCGGACAGGTGACGGTGACGTAGGCCGCCAATGCAGAATGAAGAAGGCAGAATGCAGAAAACCACTGCTCCGAGAGTGACACACCAGACACCTGGAGCGGGGCCGACGGTGCGGCAGGCCGGCAGCGCGCTGTATCGGTTACGGGATCTGCAGGCGATTGCGCTCGAGGCGACGCGCGTGGTGCATCGGCAGAGCGGTTCGTGGATCGATCGGATGTTTGCGCGCGGGCATCTGCGGCTGGCGGTGCGGGCGTACGCGGAGGCGCTGGGGGAGTTTCTGGAAGAGTAAAACAGGCAAGCAATGCACTGCTCACAGAGCAGTGGCACAAGCATCAAAAGCACTTTGCGCGGC
>ERZ761584.171-NODE-171-length-24783-cov-5.336137_pt1 | contig 24783 bp, 31 predicted proteins | sample MGYA00512168_ERZ761584 | MGnify/ENA primary metagenome ERZ761584 (study PRJEB28899, sample SAMN03785564) | bioreactor sludge metagenome | biome: EBPR Sludge; feature: EBPR Bioreactor; material: 0.22µm filtered reactor supernatant | place: Saint Lucia: Queensland...
ATCAGCGGCGAAGACCCCGCCGAGTACGCCGTTCCCGGCACCGTCACCTGCACCGACGAGTCGGGTCCGGGTGAATGGGTCTACAACGAGCCGTGGGTCGAGTTCCTGCGGACACGCTCGGAGGGTGGACGCGTGACTGGCCGCCCTGTCGTCTACGTCGCCGGGCCGTACAGCCAGGGCGACCCAGCCGAGAAGGTCGCCACGGCCGTCCGTGTGGCGTCACTGCTGATGGACCGCGGGTGGGCGTGGCCGCTGGTCCCGCACCTGTCGCACCCGTGGCACATGATCGCCCCCCGGCCCCACCGGGACTGGATCGACTTGGACTTGGCGTTGCTCGCCCGTTGCGACGGCCTGGTGCGCCTGCCCGTCGGTGCATCGGCCGGTGCTGACGCCGAGGTCGCCTGGTGCGACGAGCACGGCGTCCCAGTGCATTGTGTGCCGCTGGCGTGGGGCAGCACGACGGCGCTGGTCCAACTGCGGTCGTGGCTGGACGGTCTGGCCGTCGGGACGGAGGTCGAACGATGACGGCCCCGGAAGTCGGTACGACCGGCATGCCGTGTCGGATGCCGCTGATCCGGTCACGGCCATGGATCAGCGACTCGGTCTGGTGCATCCACGAGTCGCTCCCCGCCGTCGCGAGCATCGCCAAGATGCTGCCCCTCAACGGCCTGTGGCGGTTCACCGCCGATGGCCCCGAACGCCTCGCTGATACACGCTGGCCTGACCTGTCGGCGTTCATGGTCCACGTCTGCGCCCGAGCCGACGACCCGGTCGAACCGGTGGCCGAGCCTCCGATCGTCGCCGACGACATCGACTCGGTCACCGACGAGATGGTCCACGGACAGCGCTGCTTCGTGACCACGGCCGCCGGGGCCGTTCATGCCGCGAATCTGTCGATCGTTGCGACGATCGACAGGTTCACACCCGGCCTGACCTGGAAAGTGACACCACCTGAACCGTCCCAGATCACCAAGCTCGTCGCCATCGACCACAAGGGTCGACCTCGCGCCGCGGTGGCCTGCCTCGACGAAGAGTGGGAGCGCCCGACGTGACCGGGCACCTGGTGGCCCCTGAGCCGAGGCAGCCAGCCAGGGGAGGCATCGTGACCCGCCCTGTCGTCTACGTCGCCGGGCCGTACAGCCAGGGCGACCCAGCCGAGAAGGTCGCCACGGCCGTCCGTGTGGCGTCACTGCTGATGGACCGCGGGTGGGCGTGGCCGCTGGTCCCGCACCTGTCGCACCCGTGGCACATGATCGCCCCCCGGCCCCACCGGGACTGGATCGACTTGGACTTGGCGTTGCTCGCCCGTTGCGACGGCCTGGTGCGCCTGCCCGTCGGTGCATCGGCCGGTGCTGACGCCGAGGTCGCCTGGTGCGACGAGCACGGCGTCCCAGTGCATTGTGTGCCGCTGGCGTGGGGCAGCACGACGGCGCTGGTCCAACTGCGGTCGTGGCTGGACGGTCTGGCCGTCGGGACGGAGGTCGAACGATGACGGCCCCGGAAGTCGGTACGACCGGCATGCCGTGTCGGATGCCGCTGATCCGGTCACGGCCATGGATCAGCGACTCGGTCTGGTGCATCCACGAGTCGCTCCCCGCCGTCGCGAGCATCGCCAAGATGCTGCCCCTCAACGGCCTGTGGCGGTTCACCGCCGATGGCCCCGAACGCCTCGCTGATACACGCTGGCCTGACCTGTCGGCGTTCATGGTCCACGTCTGCGCCCGAGCCGACGACCCGGTCGAACCGGTGGCCGAGCCTCCGATCGTCGCCGACGACATCGACTCGGTCACCGACGAGATGGTCCACGGACAGCGCTGCTTCGTGACCACGGCCGCCGGGGCCGTTCATGCCGCGAATCTGTCGATCGTTGCGACGATCGACAGGTTCACACCCGGCCTGACCTGGAAAGTGACACCACCTGAACCGTCCCAGATCACCAAGCTCGTCGCCATCGACCACAAGGGTCGACCTCGCGCCGCGGTGGCCTGCCTCGACGAAGAGTGGGAGCGCCCGACGTGACCGGGCACCTGGTCCCCTTGCTCACCTGCGACGGCTGCCAGTACCGCCAGGTGCGGGCCGGACGCCGAGACCAGACGCTGCCGCAGCTGCGACGCCAAGCCTCCACCCTGTTCGGGTGGAGTCACCGCCGGGCCCTGGTGATCATCGACAGCCGCGAGCGGTCGGTGATGGTCGACCTGTGCCCGAGCTGTCCTCGCGCCCACCTCGAGGTCGTGGCCGAGGAGTCCGTGTCCGAGCTGGGGACCGACGGGAGGAGCCGTCGGCCTCTCCGCACCACATGATGGACATCTGGTTCGTTGAGGGTGACGCCGCCGAGTTCGTGCGGAGGGTGTCCGTGAGCGCCTCGGTAGTCGGAGCGGACCATGAGTGGACCGATGAGTCCAGGCCGTTCGTCCTCATGTTCGCCGAGCCGCTGTCGGCGCGTGAGGCGGCGCTGACGATCGTCGGGGAGGCTGTCTGGTCATCCATGCTGCTGGCAGCAGTGGCGACGGCGTTGGAGTGGGCAGGTCTGGTCGCCGTGCTGAACGACGTGTCAGAACTTAGCAGCGCCGCCCACATCGACCGGTTCACATCTGGTGTGCTGGCGTGGTTCACGTCCCGCATGGTCCGGTCGGTAATGTGCGTCGCTGACGGTCACGACGGCGGTGACGGGCGGCGTTGGTTCGGCCGGTGCGACGCTGACGAGGACGACGACGAATGCCCAACGTGTTCGTCGCGGGTCCGTGATGAGCGCCTGGACCTGGCTGACGACGCCACCTGTGGCGCCGGGTGGCACGACGAGCCGTCGGCCTCTCCGCACCACATGATGGACATCTGGTTCGTTGAGGGTGACGCCGCCGAGTTCGTGCCGTTCGTGATCGCTCTGGCCGAAAGGTGGCTGCGTTGAGACTGCTACTGATAGCGGCGCTCGTTGTCGGGTGGGGTCATCCGCCGTGCCCGTACGAGTGCGACGACATGGGCGAGGACGCCCCGGCCATGACCACCACAACGTCTGCCCCACCCTGGCACGGTGGAGCACCGATCAGGTTTACCGGCTGAAGGGGGAGAGAATGCCGACGTTCAGGGTCGCCATGCGGCGCACCGAGCAGGCCGTGCTGCACATCGAGGCGGAGGACGAATGGGCCGCTGAACGCGCCGCACGCCGGATCCGTCAGCCGTCCGACTGGACAAGCGTGGGCGCTATCGACGCCTGGGCGGTCGAGGTGTCGGAGCGGCGTGTCCCCAACGGCGATGTCGTCTGGGCGGCCGACGGCCTGACGTGGCGGAAACCCGACCGGTGATGAGGGGTACGCCCAACGGCGACGATCGGGGCCGATGATGATTACGGCCCTTCGACCGCCCGACTACCGGCCGTCGCCGCACGCGACGCCCGGCGACTACCGGGACTGGCACCCGTCACACGAAGTGCGGGCCGCCCTCACCGTTGCTCTCGCTGCCCCGTTCGTACAGCCCGGGGCGGTGGTCGCCGACCTGTCGTGCGGCAACGGTCTGATCGCCACGGCGCTCGCCGAGAAGGCGGGAACGACCCCGACCCTCGGTGATGTCGCCCCGGGGTGGCCGATCCAAGGCGACCTGGTCGACACGATCGAGGATGTCGGGCCAGTCGACGTGTTCGTGCTGACCGAGACACTGGAACATCTGCCGGATCCAGCGGCGGTCCTGGCGGGGATCCAGGCCGACGTGCTGGTGCTGTCGACGCCGGTCGAAGCGTGGGACGACCGCGAGCCGCAACATCTGTGGGCGTGGGACCGGCAATGGGTCAGCGTGCTCGCCGCGGCGGTCGGTTGGTCGGAGCGCCGGTGCGTCGAGTTCGACGGCACAGTGATGGGCGACTGGTACCGGTACGGCATCTGGGTTCTGCTACAGTGACCAGTGGAACGCCCCGCCCCCTGCGGACGCCTCCCTGGGGGTCGGGGCGTTCCTTCGCGTCCACTACGCTGCAGTGGCAAGGGCGGCCGTCCAACCCTCTCGACGGCGAGCCCCGAGGGAGGGACCCCTGGAACCCAGGCTGGGGGTCCCTCCCGTCTGTTCTGTCCCCGGGGCGGACATGAAAGTTGCACCCCGTGTGTTGCAACAGCGTCCGTCACCCCTGCTATCTTTGGTTCAGCACGGGTGACGTTGGCCTGTTGCGTATCCATCGTGACCCGACCCCTACCATTGCGGTGGGGGTCGGGTCGCGTCTACGGTCAGACCTGATGGGCACGTACAACTCAACATCACACGTGAGCCGCCGGTAGGAGCACCACCCAGCTCCCGGCAAGGCCGGATGACATCAACAGCGGATCTCCCGGCGAAGGGAGGCGTCACCCGATATCGCACCTGGGTCCCCGACAGGGGATCAGAGAAACTTCCCTGCGAGTCCCGCAGTCCGACTTACAACAGTCTCACGGCCCACGGGCGCCGGTTGGCTGGGTCCGGCTGGGAGGCGACAGCAGGGTCCGGTATGAGTCCGGCACAGGCGGGTACACGGCCCGAAACCGTGGGAGGGTGGCCAGGACTGAGAGGTGCTGGTTGGCACCGAGGAGTACCCGTACCAGAAACGAACCCGCGCTGGCGGCGGAACCCCAGCCCCTGACCTACCCAGGCGAAAGGGTAGGGCCTATTGCCTGAAACGAAAAGAAGGGAAGGGGAAGGTCGACGGGGGCGAACGTGAGGGAAGTGTCGGAATCCGACAGACGGTCAGGCGGAAAGGGACCGTTCGACTGTTGCCACCAGAGACTGTCCGGCCGCCATCGCCAACGCCGTCGCCACCGCCGCCAGCACCGACACCGCCCCGACCGGCTGACCGGTGACCACGAACCACACGGCCACCGCCCCGAACGCCGCCCACACCCCCAGGCACCACTGGCATGAGATGAGCTGGGCGACCCACGACCGCAGACCTTGTAGGCGTCGGTCGGTCAGGACGAGTTCCCCGTCGGTGATCTCCACGACCGGCTCCAACCACTGGTGCAGCCGATTGCGGGGACCGGCGAAGATCGAGTCGGTGACGGCGAGGCGCACCGCCCGGTAGACGGCGAGCGTGGCGATCGTGAACGTCCAGGGGTCCATGGCCGCAGCGTACCGACTGGTCGGACTGTCACCCCTCTCCGCTAGGATCCGCCGACATGGATTCAACCCTGGCCGCTTGCCGTGGCACCGACACCGACCTGTTCTACGACCCGGACCGTCTCGCCGACGCCCTCGCCTTCTGCAACGAGTGTCCGATCCAAGTCGAATGCTTGCGAGCCAACGTCGCCGAACGCGACGGGGTGTGGGCGGTCACCGAACGTGCTCGACGCCGCCTGCGATCCCTGGTCAGCAACGGGGCGGTCACCCTGTCGGATGCGGACCTGCGCTGGTTCATCGACTCGACCAACCACCAGATGTTCAACCCGGGGTCAGCGAGGACCGATCCGACGGCGGTCGCTTCGGCGTCAGCTGACTGGGTGCGGGCCGTGCGGGCCGATGCCGCCCGGGTGTCACTCGACGTGGTGGCTCACAAGTACGGCTTGTCGCGCCGGATGGCCCGCAAGCTGGTGGCCGGTGAGGTGCGTGCCGACGTGGACGGTGTCCCCGTCCCCGTGTGACGACTAATGTAATATCGCACAGGTGACAGGACAGGGGGGCGTTGCACCGCCTCAACCCCTGTCCCGGCACCCTCAGCACCGAACCCCTCTTGAAAGGTTGTGCTCATGCCGAGTATGGCACGTTCGCTCGTCGTCGCCCTCGTCCTGGCCGGTACCGTCGCCGCTTGCACCCCGCACCAAGTGTCGACCTACATGGCGATCAAGACCAACGGTGACCCGGCCGCCGCCGCCGCCGCTGACCGGGCCGTCGCCGACTGGCACAACCGCCGGTCCGCTGACTGCTACGAGGCGATCGACAGGCACTGGCCCGCCGCCAGCCGGGCATGGGCGCGTGGCATCGTGTGGCGCGAAAGCCGCAACAACCCGGCCGCTGCCAACACCCGCAGCACGGCACGCGGATGCTGGCAGCTCCTGCTCGGCACGCACGGCCGCCGGTTCGCCAAGCTCGGCTTCTCGACGGCGCAGTGGGCCGACCCGGACGTCAACACGCTCGTCGCCCTCGACCTGTACCGCGAGGCCGGAACCCGCCCTTGGCGGCTGTGAAGCGCACGCCGATCAGACGGAGGTCCGCCAAGCGGGCCAAAGTCATGGTCGAGCAACGCCTCCCGTTGCGCCGACAGCTCGCCGTCGAACGCGGCGTCATGTGCGAATGGCCGGGATGTCCCCGGACGTGGGACGACATGCATGAAGCGAAGTCGCGGGCACGGGGCGGGTCGATCACCGACCCCGACAACATCGTCTGCCTGTGCCGTCACCACCACGACTGGGTCACCCGGGAACCGGAACTGTCACGCTGTGCTACCATCGTGACCGGGATGTGCTCTATCTGGGGATGGGACTGCAAGATCCTCAAACTGACCCTGCACTCTTGGGAGTAAACATCCATGCAACCCCACCGTCGGGCCGACACGGGCGCCAGCTACATGGCCCGAGCCCAGCTCCACTCCATCCCCGACGGCGACTGTCTCGTCTGGCAGGGATCCACCGCCAACGGCGTCCCCCGCGTCGGACGGTCCGCCGCCGACCGGGCGACGTCCATGGCCCCGATCAACTTGCGGGTCGCCGTGCTCGCCGAAGTGCATCCCCCGCGTCCGCCGGACGCCTACACTGCTCGCGTCACGTGCGGCACCGACCTGTGTGTCAACCCTGATCATCTCGCATGGGAGACACGCGACGAGTTCTACAGCCGACTGTCGACCGCCCCGACGTCACGCCCGTCGCTCAAGTGGTCCGACGAACGGATTCGTGAAGCGTGGGACTGGCATCAGGGCGGAGTGTCGGTCAGTGAGTGCGCCGTCCGTCTCGGCATCAGCCGGTCCCGGCTCTACAAGCGGTGGAGCCGACTCGACCTGCCGGACACGGTCGACGCCTAGCCTGGCCCCGTGATCTACGACGGCATGTGCTCCGACTGGGGCATCGACGCAGCAGACCTGACCTGCAACCGGCAGAACTTGACCGCCGACGAGATCGCCGCCGTCATCGAACAGGCCGTCCTGTTCGTCAACGACGTCACGTGCGGCCAGTTCGACGGCCCGTGCTCCACGACGATCCGTCCCCTCACCGACTGCGCCCCCGCCGATGCCTGTACATGCCACGGGGCGTGGCCGCGACTCGACCTGTACCAGTGGGTGTCCGGCCCGATCATCACCGTCGATCAAGTGTCGGTCGCAGGTGAGATCGTCCCCGCCGACAACTACCACCTGTGGGAGCACCGGTTCCTGGCTCCGGTCGACCCCGACGGATCCACGTCCGCCCTCGACCCGTGGCCCGAACAGAACATGAGGAAACTGTCGGGTCCCGAGACGTGGTCGATCACTGTCACGCACGGCGCCGGGCTTCCCGTCCCGCTCCGGTCCGCCGTTGTCGAACTGGCGTCGCAGCTCGGCAAGCGATGCTGCGGTGAGGACTGCGACCTGCCCGACAACGCGACCAGCGTGTCCCGCGGTGGCGTCACCGTCTCCCTCGCCGCCCGCCAGGAAGGCAAGGTCGGCGTCCAAGCCATCGACATGATGCTGGAACGGTACGGCTGCCCGAAAGTCTCGGGCGGGATCCTCGACCCTCTCCGCCAGCGGGCGATGCGGTCCTGAGTTCCTGAACCATTCGGGGTTCAGACTGACACCCACAGAAGGCGCCCCCGGCGGGTGCCCCCGAGTTCAGTCAAGGAGCCACCGATGCCGTGCATCAATGTTCGCGAGGGTGAGGGTGTCGTCATCGTCTACGACCTGGACCAGTGCGGAGCCCCCGACACCGGTGCAGGCGGCAAGCTGGTCCTGAGCAACATCTCCGAGGTGTCCTGGGAGGATCAGATCGACGACGGTGACGACGTCACCGAACGCGCCTTCGGTGGCCGCAAGTGCTACACCGACAAGGGCCAGCCCGAGATCTCCTCGGTCAACCTGTCGCTGACATCGTGCGGCATCAACCCGGCCCTCGACTCGTTCCTGATGGGTTCGACGCTCTACACCAACGCCGGGGATGTCGTCGGCTTCGGCCGCGTCGACTTGTCGTCCACGTCCAACGTGGCGATCGAGGTGCTTCTCAAGCTCGACGCCGACGCCTGCTCCGGTGGTGGCACCGCCCCCGTCGCCGGATGGTTCTTCCCCCTGGTGAAGAACTGGAAGCCGGACGGCGGCACGACCCTCAACGGGTCCGACCTGGTCAAGCCGAAGTACACCGGCGGTGGGTATAAGAACCCGAACATCTTCACCGGCAACCCGTCGGACCTGTCCCGCTGGAACGCCATCTTCACCGAGGGCACCAGCGCCACGACCGACCCGGCGGCCCAGTGGTACGGGTTCAACATCTTCTACGACATCACCACGCTGCCGACCGCCGACTGCGAGCCGGTCAACTTCGCCGCCGCATCCTGACCCTGACCTTCCCCCGGGGGTGTTCCTTCACCCCCGGGGGGGCATGGCTAACCTCAGGCACATGGCAGCGACCGTCACCGACTGGGCGAACGCCCTCCTGTTGGAAGCGTCGACCGCTGATCTCGTTGCACGCCCGGGGCGTGTCGTGCTCGGCAACCCGACCGTCGGTTGGGACGGCTGCTGTGACGGGGTCGTCGGCGTCGAGATGTCCGGGTTCGGTTTCGCCGGAACGAACTGGCCGAACCCCGGCACGCAGACCGTCCCGCCGTTCCGGGTGGACTGCGCGGATGAATACTGGCGGGCCGAGTTCCGGGTCGTGTTGCTGCGTTGCGTTCCGGCGTTCGCCGAGGGTCCCGACGGTGAGCAGGGTCGAGCCCCCCGTCCCGAAGTGGTGAACGAGTCGGCCGTCAACTTGCAGCACGACGCCTTCGCCGTGTGGACGGCGCTGCGATGCTCCGCCAAGGTGGGCCGCTTGGCCGACACGGGCCGGTGCGTGATCGGTGGCGTGTCACCGATCGCCGGGTCGGGGATGTGTGCCGGGCATTCGATCCAAGTGATCGCCCGGGTCCATGACTGTGTGGAGTGTGTGTGATGGGTAGCGAGCTGGTGAGGCTGGCAGCGAACTTGTCCGAGGGTCGTCGTGGGGATGTTGTCTCCGTGTCGACCGACCGGGCGGCCGAACTGCTGGCGAGCGGCCTGGCCGAGTCTCCGACGCCAGCCGATCCGCCTACCGATCCGTCCTTCTTGACGGCCACCGAGGACTGACCCCGTGGGGCGCGTGGTGATGAACCCGTCGTTCAGCCGGGAGATGAACCACCCGGCGAACTGCGCCCGTTGGCAGGAAGTGACAGCCCAGGCGGGCACGTCCGCCTTGGAGCTGTATGCCCCGCACGACACCGGCCGACTCGACGCCTCGATCAAAGCGGAACGGTCCATGCACACGTCGCTGGTCCGCTTCACGTCCAACCCTCGCGAGGCCGAAGCCCCCTACGACTACTTCCAAGAGGTTGGCACCGGCCTGTACGGACCGCTGCACCACTGGATCACCCCGAAGCGGGCGCGGTTCCTGTCGTGGGTCGACAAGAACGGGGACAGGATCTTCGCCAAGCGGGTGCGGGGTGTGAAGCCGCAGCGGTTCTACTACGGGGCCATGGTCCTGCTGTTCGGGTCGCGGAACATGCGGTACTACGGGTCGGACGGCCCGAAGTTCCCGTCGCCCATCTGATCCGCCACACTGTCACCGGGGCCTGCTAACATCCGGGTCATGGATTACACCCCCATGGAACCGGACCCCGAGTGGAGCCACACCGACTCCGCCGGACACGTCCACCGCCACACCCCCGGACGCTTCACCCCTGACACCCTCGTCCGCATCGGCATGTGGGTCGAGGTCGACGACGAACCCGGAGAGTACGAGTGGATCCCCGGCGGCACCGCCTGCGCCCAGTGTGGTGAACCGGTGCAGACCGGGTGGCGCGAGGTTGCCCTGTGAGGATCCTGCTCGCCGGGGACACGCACCGAAACCTCCACCACACCCTCTGGCTCATCGAGCAGGCCGCCGACCTGCGATGCACCAGCCTGTTCGTTCTCGGCGACTTCGCCTACCGGATGGACGGCGACGGACAGTGGTTCATCCAAGAGGTCGGTGACGCTGCGGTCGACGCCGGGATCCTCGTCCACTGGCTCGACGGGAACCACGACGACCACGACTGGCTGGACGACGTGCGGGCCGACGACTGCACCGACGACGACGGGTTTCTTGTCTCCGGGCATGTCGCCGTCCGCTACGCCCACCGCGGTCACCGCTGGACGTGGGGCGGGCTCGACTTCGGCGCCCTCGGCGGGGCGCACTCGGTCGACCAGCGTCACCGGCTCCCCCATGTGTCGTGGTGGCCGCAAGAGACGATCACCGCCGCCGACGTCGACCGGTGCCTCGACGGTGGACCGCTCGACGTGCTGCTCACCCACGACGCCCCGACGGCCTCCCCGGTCGCTGCAGTGATGGCCGAACGGGGGCGCCGCTACACCGATCGCCCGCACACCGAAGCCAACCGGCGAGCGGTGGAGCAAGTTCGTCGGGCGACGACCCCCGGCGTGGTCGCCCACGGCCACTACCATTTGCGCTACACGCGCCGCTTCGCCGACGGGGGGACGTCCATTGGACTCGGACACGACCGACAGGGACACGACAGCCGGGTTCTCTTCGACACCCGCCACTTCGACCCTGCAGCTCTTCGACCACCCGTACAACACGACGATCCTCAACGAACGGGCTGTCGAGATCCCGGTCGTGATGGCGTGGCTGTACCGCGGTGACCCGCTCGGCGACGTGCTGGAAGTGGGCAACGTCCTACAGCACTACGGGGACGTGCTCGACGTGCCGACGCGCCGCATCGTGGACCGCTACGAGACGGGGCCACACGTCGAGAACCTCGACGTGTTCGACATCACCGGACGCTACGACACGATCATCACCATCTCGACGGTCGAACACGTCGGGTGGGATCCACCGGAACCCCGCACGCCGGGTCGGTCCGTCGAAGCGATCGAACACCTGGCCTCCCTGCTCACCCCCACCGGCCGCATGCTCGTCACCGTCCCCACCGGGTGGAACCAGCCGTTGGACGACTGGCTGGCTGACCGGCCAGCAGCAGCGGCCGTCACGTTCCGGCGCGACGGCGACGGATGGGTACTGACCGACGACCTGACCTTTCTCCCCTATGGGGCGACCACCCGGTGGGCTGAGTCCGTGTTCATCGGCGAGTTCCGTTCATGACCGGCGACCCGATTCCCGCCCCGACGTTCCTGTCGTTGTGGGCCGAGTTCGGCGACGGGACACTCACCCGGTGGGCGATCCGTTCCCCCCTGCACCAACTGCACTACGTCACCAATCCGGTCGGATCGGCCCTTGGCAACTTGGCTGAAGCGGCCTGTCTGACGTCCCTCATCGCTGTCCTGCACGGCATCATGCGAGGCGTCGAACAGACCCACATCCTCGTCACCAGCGGTGGCGGGGAGATGTTCGCCCGTCTGTCTGATCGGGCCAGGGTGCTGGCGGATATCTGCGAGTTCGACGCGCCCTTGCCGGTGCCGTGGCGCGTGCATCTCGGCGCCCACCCCGATGCCGTCACCGTCGACTTCCCGCCGTGGCCGCAGTGCTTCCACCTGGATGTCCACACCGACGTGCGGTGCTCCACAGCCGAGGACGCGGTGTGGAGCATCTACAACCATGGTGCCATGTTGTGGGACGACCTCGGGTCGGCTGCGGTGGACGCCCGCCTACCCTGATCGCCCCCGCCGATCGGTGGCCCGTCCGTCATCGGCTACGGTGACGGGACATGGAGTCCAACAGCAACACGCCGCCGATCAAGTCGTTCACATCGCGCAAGCCGCCGATCACGTTCGACATCGACGGCGAACAGTTCGTCGCCTACCAGGTGCTCCCCGCCGAGACGTTCGGCCGGTTTGCTGAGAAGGTGCTGATGTTGCAGCGGGCCGGGTCCGACTATGAGGGACCCGACAAGCTGGATCTCACCCTGTCGGAGACGGTCACCGTCCTGCTCGACGCTGTCGAACTGGGCCTCGCCGCCGATTCCGCCCAGCGGGTCGCCACCCGGCTCAGCGACCTCGACAACCCGATCGACGTCTCCACTCTGTCCGAAGTGCTGCTGTGGCTGCTGGAGCAGTACGGCATGTCCGGCAAGGACGCCGACTCGGCGGTCGACTCCGACCGCCCTACGCCGCCAACCTCCGACTGACCTACTGGCTGGGTCGGAACTGGGGTTGGGTTTCCGGCGAACTGGTCCTGTCTGGTGGTCCGGCCGCCATGAGCATGCCGCACCCGTGGCTGCTCGGGGTGGCCGAAGCCCTGCTGCTGCGACCGCTGCAGCACGACCCGGCGAAAGCCGACGAGTTCCGTCATGACGTGCTGTACGCCCCGCTGCCGGGGAGCAAGGAAGCCAAGCGGCGGGCGACGATGGACGTGCTCGCAGCGATGGGCGTGTCGCTGGAAGAGGTGCAGGCCCAGGCCCGCAAGCACGCCCAACAAGCCAAGGACTAGCACACCCGCTACACAACGTGCTATGGGGCTGGACATCTAGACTGCCCGCCGTGGACACGGCACCGACGCGGGGACGATGACCTATGCCGCTCCTCGCCGAAGCGTGGTCCGACGCCCACCTCAACCTCGACACCCTCGACGCCGACACGCGTCAAGCCGAAGCCAAGCTGAAGAAGGTCGTCGAACGACTCCAACGCCAGCTCAAGCTGCGCCTCAAGGTCGACAAGAGCGACGCTGACCGGGCACTCGCCGACATCGAACGCAGCGCCAAACAGGTCCGGGCCGAAGTGTCCCGCCCGATCGACCTGTCGGTCACCACCGACACCACCGACGCCGCCGCCCAAGGCCGACGTGCCCGCGACGCCGCCGAAGCCGGGGCCGCCGACGACATCGACGTCACCGCCCGCGTCGGGCTGGACGACGGAGCGACCCGAGCCGCTCTCGACGAACTGGCCGCCAAGCTCGACGCTGCCGTCGCCCACGTCCGCAACTTCACCCTCGGACTCGACCGCAGCCCGTTCGACGCCGACCTGGCCGAACTGCAACCGGCGCTCGACTACTTGAACGGGCTCGACGTCGACATCATCGCCCGCATGGACGGCGACGAGGCCCTGCAAGCCAAGCTCACCAGCCTCCTCGCCGGGGTCGAAGCTCTCGACGGGCGAGCCATCACGTTCCGGGTGGACGACAACGGTGTCCCCCGGGCTGAAGCCGACGTGCGGCGGCTCACCGAAGGCGCCCTCACCGAACTGCGAGCCCGGCTGTCCGCCCTCGACCGTGACGTCACCAGCATCGACTTCGACGCCGACCCGGCCGTCGTGGACGCTGCCGTCGCCCACATCAAAGCGATGGTCGAAGAACTACGGGGCCTCACCGCCAAGGTCACCCTCGGCGCCGACGACGACGTCGGCCGACTCGCACTGGAACGTTACAAGGCGCAGCTCGACGCCATCGACGGCCGCATCATCAAGGCCCGATTGGAAGCCGCCCAGACACCAACCTCGCACAAGAATCTGCAGAGCTTCGAACGCGAGATCAAAGAACTGACCAAGGGCATCAAGAACGTCCGCATGGCGACCGACACCGTGCAGGCCAACACCCTGCTCGACCGGTTCCGGGTCCGACTCCACAAACTGACATCCGAGGTGTACGACGCCGAGGTGGGCGTGGACGACATCGTCGGCCAAGCCAAGATCCTTGAACTGCTCGCCATGCTCAAGCACCTCGACGGCATGACCGCCGACGTGCAGGTCGACATCGACGGGGCAGCCAAAGCCATCGCTGAACTGGGAGCGGTCGGCACCATCGCCGAGATAGTCGACAAGCAGAAAGTGAACATCGGGGTCGACGGGGTGACGTCGGCCTTGAACGGGCTGTCGCTGTCGGCCAACTCGGCCGCTTCTGCTGTTCATAACCTGTCCGGGTTCAAGGGGCTCGGAACGGCGGCGGGTGGCATAGGCGGGCTCATCGCCCTCGCCTCGGCGTTCGCCGCTGTCATCCCCGGAGCCATCGGCGCAGGCGTAGCGTTCCTCGGCCTGGGAGCGGCCGCCGTAGGTGCAGCCGGTGGCCTGGCGGCACTCGCCGTCATGATGGACGACGTCGCCAAAGCCAAGATGAAGAACCTCTTCGACGGGTTCAAGGAGGGGCTGATCCAGGCGTTTGAACCGGTGACCGACCTCATCGCCGACCGTGTCGCCCCCGCCCTGTTCACCGTGATCGGTGACCTGGCGGCACAGATGGCCCCCCTGGCGGACCAGGTCATCGTCCCGATCACCGAGTCGCTTCTCGCCATGGGCCGCACCCTCGGCCCTGCGATCGCACCACTGGTCGGGCCGGTATCCCAGGGGCTGGCATCCTTCATCGACGAGCTGGCGATGTTCATGCCGCTCCTGACGCCCGTGGCACAGATGCTGACCGGCCCGTTCTTCGACGCTTTGAACGGGATCGTGGACCTCCTGTTCGGGACGGCGACCTCGGCCGCCCCCGTGCTGGCAGGCGCCCTCAACGCCATCGGTGACGGCGCCCGCGCCCTGATCGGCCCACTCAACCGGGTGGTTGAATCCATGAAGGCCGTGTTCGACTTCGGGGACGGACCCAACCCGTTCACCGAGATCCTCGGCCAAGCCGGACCGATGTTCGAAGATTTCGCCACCGGGGTGTTCGAAGCTGTTCGGGTCATCGCCGAAGCCATCAACTCGATCGGGCTCGGCAACCTGCTGGCGTTGGCGTCACTCGTCGTCGGCCCAACCTCACCTTTGGGTGCCATGGTCCTGGTGTTCTACAACTTCGGGGCGGTGGTCGCAGCAATCCGTCCGGCCTTGGAGGGGATCGCCCCGATCCTGGCGAAGATCGGGGAACTGGTGTCGGGGGTGTTCACCGCTCTGGTCGGTGCCGTGTCGAACTTCCTGGCCGCCATCGACTACACCGCCTTCCAAGAAGCACTCGCCCCTGTGTTCCAGTTCCTGCAAGAGATGGTCGGACTCTTGGGTCCGGTGCTTGCCTACGCCGGGACGGTTCTCGGTCAGGTCGTGAACCTGATCGCCACCTATTGGCGCAGCGTGACGGACTCCGTCGATTGGAACCAACTGAAAGCGGCAGTCCTCCCGTTCGTCGGGATCCTCCTCGGGGGGCTGCGTGCCGTTCAGCAGAGCCTCCCGACCGTGGCTTCCGCTCTGGCCGCTGTCGGAACCTGGATCGGCAACAACATCAACCTCCTGTCCGGCTTCACGCTCGCCCTGACGAGGGGTGTGGCGATGGTCGCTCAAGGGGTCAGTCAGGTCGCATCCTTCCTGCTCGACATCGTGGACACTGTCGTCCACGGGTTCGCCCGACTGGTGTCCTTCATCACCGACACCGTCGTCCCCGCTCTGCTGGGCGTGTTCAAGCCGCTCGGCGATCTTCCCGTTATCGGTGACGCCGTCGACTCGGTGATCGGGGGCCTGGAGTCCGGTGCGGCTGGGGTGTCGGCCGCCACCAATGCCGCCGCTGACGGGATGTCGGCGTGGAAGTTCGGGGCCGAAGCGGCCATGTCGTCCACGGCCGGGTTCCTCTCCCGGTTCGCTCAGCTCCAACAGCAGCTCGCCGACGGCAAGATTTCCTTGAACGAGTTCTTCGGCGAGATGAACACGGCCTTCAGCACGAAGTACCCCCAGTTCAAGTTCGACGTCAAAGCCGGTGCGGTCGCCAACTTCACCACCAACCTGGAGCGACTTCGCTCCGAATACAAGCGTGGCAAGCTGTCGCTTGAGGACTACAACGACGCCGTGGACGAGCTGGGCTCCAAGCTCTTCCCGACTGCCTCGGCCGCTGCCAGGAAGCTGTCGGCGGCCATCGTCGAAGGGTCCGTCGCCGGGACGAAAGCCTCCGACCTTCTCGTCGCCGCCGCCGACCAGTCGAAAGAGGCGCGCGGGCAGGTGCTCGACGCCTTCAGTGGATCCAACCTCGGGTCCGACTTCATCTTGCCGGAAGAGGTTGCGGCCGGGGCGGAGAGCCGCGCCAAGCGGATCAACCAGGCGTTCAAGGAGTTCCTCGGCGAAGGGTCGCTGTCCAGTTTCGTGAACGGCGCCGAACGCAACGTGGTGCTCGCCCTGAACCGGCTGATCCGGTCCCTCGACCAGAAGGCCGACAACATCCGGCGGCTCAAGGTGATGGAGTCCCTCGGGTTCGGCGACCTCGCCGCCCAGCTCGCCACCGTCAACGCCGACCCCGGAGTGCTCGGCAAGTACCTCGACCAACTCTTCGGTGCAGGCACCGAAGAGATGGCACGCCAGAACGCCCGGCTGGCCGTTCGCCGCGACGCCATCGCCACCACCCTCAAGGGGCTCGGCCCGGCTGTCGGATCGGTGCTCGGCGGGTTCGATGAGCAGGCCGTGAGGGAAGTGGGCCGTGGCACCACCAACATCGGGGACGCCCTCGACAAGATGGTCGACAGTGTCCGCCTCAAGGGCGAGAACATCCGTCGTCTCGCCAGGCTGCAGGATCTCGGGTTCGGCGACCTGGCCGTCGAACTAGCCAAACTGAACGACGACCCTGCCAAGCTGAAGGCGGCGCTCGACCAGCTCGCCAACGGGGCGGCTGGTGGCTACGCCGCCGCCAACGCCAGGATCCATGCCGCTGGGGCGTCCACCGTCGCCGCCATCGAATCGACCAACGGGAAGCTGCGCGAAGCCCTCGGTGGCGGGCAGGTCGAGGACGACGCCGCCGTCGCCGGGAAGTTCGCCAACATCGGTGACGCCATCGCTGAACGCGGAAAGATCATCGCTCTCCAAGTGAGCAACGTTCTGAGGCTCGCCGAACTGGAGACTTTCGCTCCGAATCTCACCAAGTGGCTGGCGGACGAGAACCTCGACCCGCAGACCCTTGCCAAGTATCTCGACCAGCTTGGCGCCGCCGGGAAAGCCCAGGTCCAGAAGTGGGACGCCGAGATCCTCGCCCAGTCCGTGCAGAACGAGGCGCTTCTTGATGCCTCCTTCGGCCGCATCAAAGCGAAGATCACCGAGTTCGGGGTGGAAGCGGCCGCCAGAAAGGCAGCGGCCGGTGTCGCCTCCGCCCTCGGGTTCGGCCCCACCCCCGGTGAACAGCCACCTGCCACCGAGGCCGAACGTCAACTGCAGGACGTCATCACCACCATCAACGGGCTGAGCGACCGGCTCACCAAGGTCGGGCAGGACGCCGGGACCAAGGTGGCCGATGGCGTCAAGGACGGCCTCGGGTCCATCTCGACTGACGACGGAGCGAAGGGCATCGCCGGGCAGGTTCCCGCCGCTGTCGCCAAAGCCATCCCGGCCGGGCTCACGTCCGGCATCGCCCTCGGGCGTTCCGTCGGAGCCGGGCTCGTTCTCGGCATGGTCGGCACGTCCCTGGACCCCGGCCTCGGTGCCATGCGCGGCCAGGTCGATACGCTGCCCGAGAGTTTCAGTGAAGCGGGCCACCGTGCCGGGGCCGCCCTTCCTGCCGGGATCCTCGACACGCTCGACAACCTGGCAGGGTTCCTCGGGCTCCGACTCAACCTCATGGGCATCGTTGCCGGTGGCGCCTACACCACTGGGGTGCAGACCGGTCTGGACACGGGCATGGCCGGGGTGCGGGTCCCGGTCGACAAGTTGCGGGTCACTGACCAGCTCTCCCAGGCCGGACTGGCGTCCGGGCGGTCCTTTGCCGACGGGCTCGTCGTCGGGCTGGCGACGTCCACATTCCGGGTCACCCTTGCCGCCATCGCTCTCGGCTTGGCGGTGCGCGACTCGGTCAACCAGGCACTTGGCATCAACTCACCCTCCCGGGTCGGCATCGAGATCGGCGGGTACGTCACCGAGGGAATCGCCAAGGGCATGTCCGATTCAACGGCCGCACTCGCCCCCGTCGCCCGATCACTCGGCGCCAGTGTCACCGAGGCACTCGCCACGTCCTTCACCCCCGGCAACTACGGCACCCTGTTCGGAACGTCGCTGGTCGACGGGATGACCTCAGCCCTCCCCGCTGTCACCGCCGCATCCCTCGCTCTGAGCCAAGCGGCCAACGCCGGGCTGGCCGTCAAGCCCCTCACTATCGGGGCGAACACGGACCTGTCCAGGGTGGTTGCTGAACAGTCCGACTTGGCCCAGCTCAACGCTGCCCAACAGCAGGCCCCGCAGCCTGCGACGTCACCATCGACCGACATCCTGCTTCAGCAGATTCTCGCCGCCCTCCGCAACCTCGACGCTTCCACCGACCCGATGGTGCTGGCGATGCTGCAGCAGATTCTCGACGGACAGCAGGCCCCGATGACCCTCGACCAGCACGCAGCAGCCGCTGCGATGGCGAAGGCGCTGTCCCGGTGAGCTGCGAATGCGCCTGGGGCGTCGACTACTCCACCGGCAAGCTGGTGTTCAGCGGCGGGTACACGCTCCCCAACCATGCGGTCCGGCAGGTTGACATCGGGTTCCTCGCCCTGGAAGTCAAAGCCCTCGACATCGCCGACGCCGAACACTCGACCGGGTTCACCGCCGTACCCGCTGCGCCCGAGAAGTCTCGGACGGCGAGTCTGCCGTTGCTGGTGTCGTTCAAGTGCAACCCGGCAGGCACGCCGTTCGCCGATGCTGGTGGCAACACGGCCAACCAGATTGGTTGGGCGTCCAACTGGTCCGGCCTCGACGCCCTCGCTGACGCCTCGTTCACCGCTGACGGGACACAGACCGTCACCTACACCCCGTACACGGGGGCGACCCCCGTGGCCCTCACCCTGAAAGTGAACCCGCCTACGCTGACCGGCGGCCAACGCGACGGAGGGGTCGAAGCAACCATGGACGTGGTGATCTACAACGTGGCGGTGCTGGCGTAAACGCACCCCACGGCTAAAGCCGGGGGCTTTCAGGCTCAACCAGCACCCGACCAACCTCGGAAGGAGGATCGGAATGTCTCACAGTCTCAACACCTGCACGGTTCGTCTCAGCCGTGGCGAGGATCACCCTCGCTGCGTTCCGATCCCGATCCTCGGTGTGCCCGCAGGAACAGCAACGGAAAGTTCGCTCGGACAGCGCCAGCTTGTGCTTGGCTCTCGCGGAGCAGGCGCTGCACGTCATCGTCGTGTAGGCGGGCGGAACGATCACCACCTCTCGTCCGGCCCGCTCGGCACGTTCGATCAGGGTTCGTTTCGTCGCACCGACTGCTCCATCGGCAGCCTTGCGGGCCATCGTGGAGCGAGCGAGGAACTTCGGGCGGAAGTCCTCGACGGCAATCAGGTCGTGGTCGACCACGACACGGTTCGCCCACTGGAGGGCATCATGGCGACGGCGGCGCTGCACCTGCGCGTACAGCTTGGCGGTGCGCCGCTTGGCGTCGAGGTAGCCACTGGACGCCCGATGCCCTCGCGGCGGGCGGCGACGAGCCATCTGCCGCTGGGATCGGGCCAGCGCCTCTGCGGCACGCTTGCCGTGCTCGGGGTGCGGAAGGTCGTAATCGGGGTCCGTGGTGGTAGCCACAGCCGACACACCCCAGTCGATGCCGATACCCCGGCCGTCGGCGGCAGGCAGTGGTTCGACATCGCGCCGCACGACGAAGCTCGCCCACCAGCGTCCGGCGGCGTCCCGGTGGACCCGCACGGAGGTCGGCTCGGAGGGCAACTCTCGATGCCACACGACCGGGATCGGCGGCACCTTCGCCACCACCAGCCGGTCGTCGCGGATCGAGAAGCCGCGGGTCGTGTATGCGATCGACGGCAGCGTCCGCTTCACGGACTTGAAGTGCTTGGCCCGCGTGGGGAAGTTCCACAACACGGACTGTTGGGCATTCTGCGATCCGGCCCGCAGCCACTCGTGCTCAGCCCGCCACTCGGTCAAGCATCGACTGGGGCAGCGTTCCCCGTTCTTCTTGCGTTCCAGTGTCTGGTTGTAGACCCAGCGGACGCAGTCCCACTCGGCGAGGAGGCGCGTCTCCGCTTGCCGTCCCGGCCGCAGCCGGTAGGTGTAGCGCACCGTTTCCTCGCCCACCACGTCATCGTCCCACGGGGGTCTGACATGTACATGGGTGAACGCTGCCGCCCTTCCCTCCCCACGGCTGAAGCCGGGGGCATCTCGGGCGGTTTTCCCCGATGACGGAATGCTTCCCGCCATGGGAACCGGACCCGACCCTGTCGCAGATAGTGTTCGCCGACGCTTTCGGGTACGCGATCCCCAACTACGCCGTCCGGTTCGTGGACGACGCCTCGTTCCGTATCGGCATCCGGCAAGGTAAAGGTGAGGATGTCGTCACGATCGGGAAAGCCTGGCCCTACCCCCTGGTCGAGAAGAACCGGTCGGCCCCGCTTCCGATGGAGATGAACTACTTGTTCGACCCGACCGGCGTCGCCCACCCCGACCCGCACACCGGGGCGGTCGTCAACCTTCGCACCCTCAACGCGATCGCCAACCTGTCGGCCACCGCCCCACACGGCTTGCAGACCATCAACTGGTTCCCGCACGACGGCCGACCCAACCTCACGTTCGAAGCTCACGTCTCGGCGCCGGTCCTGGGAGCCAACGTGCAAGGCAAAGGCTGCAAGGTCGGGATCGTCATCACGATCCCTGACCCGTCGGCGATGGCGGTGATCCCGTGACGGTCCGAAAGTTCACCGTCGATCTGTGGGACTCACTCGGCCACGACGACGACGTCATGGACATCCCGGTGCAGGACGGGGCGTTCTACACCGACGAGGACTCCGACGCCGGGGCCTTCGAGTTCACGATCCACAACGACGAACCGTCCGCCACCAATCTGGATGAGGGCCGGGTCGTCACCTTCTCGATAGCGGGAACCCCCGACCGGCTCGGGGTCATCGAACGACCATCCTTCACGCCCAAGCACGTTCAGCCGGTCCAGCGGGTGACAACAGTGCGGGGCCGCGACGTGATCGCCGAGTTCGACCGCTACCGGATCCCCCCGCCGCTCGGATGGGGGTCTAAGCCTGCGGTCCCCCAAGTCACGTTCAACTGGCTGCACCCGAACCTCGACCGGAGCGGGTGGACCAACCCCGTCTACATGGGGCCGCTGTTCAAGGCGGACCTCGACCCGCTCGGCAACCCGGCCCCGGCCCCGTGGTCGGCGAAACCCGGCGACCATCCGTCCGCCTGGCCCGACGGGTTCACGGCGTGGATATGGCCGACCACCACCGACGGCACCAACTCGCACCCCGTCAACCAACGCGCCTACTGGTATCTGCCGATCCCGCTGATTGCTTCCCCGCTGGTGCTGATCCACACGTCGGACGACCAGGGCGCCCTCGGGTTCGACGGAGCCCTGGTCGACGCCGGGGTCAACCCACCCGCCATCCAGTGGATGTCGTCGTGGGCGGTCGGAATAGACGACGTGTCGGCCAGCACTCATTACGTCACCGGCCGGTCCGTCAACTCGTTCAACTCGACCGTCAACAACCCGGGGGCGTTCGCTTGCATCGGCTACCAGCAGGTCGTGTCGCCTTTCCTGCAGTACGAGAACGTCAAGTTCCGCACCGGGTCGGACACGGCGGGCGGCGACCCGATGCTCGGCGGTGACTGGCTCTGCACCTACCGCAACGTCGGGGACCCGGAACCGGGGTTCACGCCTGGCCGGGCGTTCCGCATCCTGTTCGAACAAGCCCAGTCGTACGGGTACTTCGCCGACTGGACCCTGAACTTCACCGACACGCTGGACTCCAATGGGGACGCTTGGGCGTCGACGTCGCTCCTGTCGGCCCGGGTCGCCGACGACACGCTGCTCGACGTGGTCCGCAACTGGCACGACCTCGGGTTCTGGGACGCATGGTCGTCCCCGAACGCCAAGACGTTGAACGCGACGGCCTGGGGCAACCGGGGCAACTTCCACCTCGGTGGTGCTGCCGTCAACTGGCATGACGATCAGGTGATCTCGACCAAGGTCGACTCCAAGGCGTAGGGCGATGGCGACCGGCTACCACTACTTCCTCGTCGTCAAGTGGCAACGGGGCTACTTCCACCACGACGCTGCCCCCGGCTCGACGCTCCCGCCCAAGACCCTGTCGTTCGACGCCCCGTGGGTCGACACCGAAGCCAAGGCCCTGGAGTTCGCCCAGAAGCAGGCCACGAAACTGGCTGGTGGTGAGGTGCTCGACTCGACGCTCCTCGACCTGGGTGACACCCCGACCTGGGTGCAGACCGGCGACCGGGTCAACACGTTCGGACGGTACGGGGCGCTGGCCGACCAGCGGGTCGTGTCCCGCAAAGTCACCCGGTTCAACAACGGTCACGCCAAGCTGGTGCCGACCCTCGGTTCCCCCCAGTCGATGCTGATCGACCGCATCGACAACGACCTGCGCATCGCTGCCACCGGCACGTCCGGCGGCAGCTCCACGTCCGCTGTCAGCTTCCGTAACACCGACTCGGGGATCCAGTCCGGCCAGCTCACCGCCCCCAGCACCGAGACATGGTCGTGGACGCAGGTCGGCGAAGAGGACACCGGGGCGGGCGGGCACGTTGTCGAGTTCAACGAACCCATCTGCATCACGCTCATCACCATCTCGTTCTCGGCGGGTGTCGACCTGGGCACCGACGTGCCGATCCCGGTCAACGACCTGCCCGGCACCGTTCAGTTCCGCTACTACCTGAACGACGTGTTTCTGACCTACACCGACGTCCCCCCGAACCATGCGACGTGGCGCGTGTTCGGCAACGCCGTGTTCCCAGGCCGCTCCCGCTTCTCGGTCATCATCTCGTCCACCGGCACCAACACGCTCGCCGATCTCGCCGGGGTGCGGGCCACCATGAAGTTCGACACGGCACCCGGCTGGTTGACCCGCGAGAACGTCGAGGTGCGAACCCCTTGAGGGACCGCCCGACCCGTATCATTTGCCACCGGGATGACCTACCCAACCCTGCTGCCCCGCACCCTCGGCGTCGACTGGACGATCACGATCGACCCGGTCGACCCGTCCGAACCGCCGACCGGGTGGACGTCCATGACCGTCGACCTGCGGTCCGGGCCGACCGAGGACTTCGACCTGTTGGCGACGTCGCGCACGATCGCCGGGCCGCTCAGTCAGACGATCGACACGACCGGGTCCGACCCCGACGCTGCTGAGATCCGGCTGGTGGTCGAAGCGTCCGCCACCGCCCTCATCCCCCCGCCCGTGTGCAAAGGTGAGGAAGGGTTCACGTTCCTACAGGTCCGGTTCGGGACCAACGAGGCTCTCCCGGTGATCCGCATCCCGGTGGTCGACAACCTGGCGGCACCGTGACCGACCTGAAGATCACCGAAGCGACCGTCCAACTGGTCGTCAACGAGCAGGAGCCTGTGTTCCTGCAAGTGTTGCGCGGGCCGATCGTCGTGTCCGGCGGCGGCGGCGTCACCGTCCACAACGACCTGACCGGCCGCTCCGATCCCGACGCACACCCGATCAGTTCGATCACCGGCCTGTCAGCCGCCCTGGCAGCGGCAGGCAACGTCGACTCCGTGAACGGCCAGACCGGCACCGTGGTGCTCGACCTGGACGACTTGACCGACGTCGACACGACGACCGACCCGCCCGCGGTCGATGACGTGTTGGCGTGGGACGGCTCTCTGTGGACGCCTGCGGCTTTGACCGCAGCGGACACGGGCGCTATCCCAGCGTCGATCATCGACGCTAAGGGTGACGTCATCGTCGGCACGGCGAACGACACGGCAGCACGCCTGGCGGTCGGGGCTGACGGGCAGGTGCTGACCGCTGACTCGGCGGAGACTTCCGGTGTGAAGTGGGCAGCAGCGGCGGGTGGTGGTCAGCGTGCCCGTGGCCTGACGTCCACCAACTGGGTTGGATCATCGGCACCCGCTGGGGCGACGACGCCAACCGCTAACCAGATGGACCTACACACCGTCGGCAATGCGTCGTGCTGGCCGGTGTGGCTGGCCGCAGGCACCTATGACCGCATCGCCGTCTACGTCGGCACCGCTGGGACGGCGACGCTGCGGCTCGGGCTGTCCTACAGCGCTGCTGACGGCGGGGTCGGCGCACCAGCATGGGATGCCGGGACGATCAACGTAACGTCCACGGGACGCACCGAGATTACTGGCTCCGTCACCCTCGTTGAGGGCTGGTATTGGACGGTCGTGATGACAGAGTCGTATACGGCGACCTTCAACCTGTATGGCCGGTCGTGGACGCAGAACGACATCCGCAACGGCATAGCTTTGGAGCCAACCTCGTTCCGGCAGTACGGCTCGGTGCGTCACGCTGGGATACCGACGGGCAGCCTTCCCGACCTGTCGAGCTACCCGGCCTACGGGTCCCTGTACGGGCCGATCGTGGCGCTTCGGAGGGCCTGAGCATGAACAGCAACAGCACCACCTTCGACGCTGACGGCATCCTCGTCGAGCAGACCGTCGACAATCTCGACGGCACCGGCACCCGCACGACGTTCGACGCTGACGGCAACGTCGAGTCCGTCGAACAACTGTCGGGCCTGCCGATCCCCGAACCTCCACCACCGGACCCGATCGCGGAGATGCAAGCCACGATCGACGCCCTGCTCGACGCTCTCGGAGGCTCCGATGGCTGACCCACGCATCGCCAAGATCGCTGCCACGCTCAACGCGGCAGCGGCTGCGGCCAGCATCACGATCAAGGCACAGCTCGACACGATCGGCGACGACGCGGTGGCGGAGGTGGCGGCACTGTTCCCCGATTGGACGCCCGGCGTGAAGGTGGCTCCGGGTGACGTGCTGGCGTGGGACGGGACGCTGGTCGAGGTGATCCAGGCGCACACGACGCAGGCTGATTGGACACCGAACAAGGTCCCGGCGCTGTTCCGGGTTCATCCTGTCT
>ERZ761584.172-NODE-172-length-24767-cov-35.663605_pt1 | contig 24767 bp, 34 predicted proteins | sample MGYA00512168_ERZ761584 | MGnify/ENA primary metagenome ERZ761584 (study PRJEB28899, sample SAMN03785564) | bioreactor sludge metagenome | biome: EBPR Sludge; feature: EBPR Bioreactor; material: 0.22µm filtered reactor supernatant | place: Saint Lucia: Queensland...
AGGGGAGAGTAATGAAAGATATTGATGCAAAAATTACTTCTGAAATAAAAAAACACTATATAAAGCCAGCTATTACATTTGTCGAAAAAGAGAACAACAAGCGCGAAGGACGAGCATCAAGACTTGGTTGTTTATTTAATGTTGAACAAAAAATTTGGCTCGATCATTATATGAAAGAGTATATTCTTGAGTCATTACTAGGAAAAAAGGAATTAAAATGAATCTAAGCTTTAATCCACAAGACGAAGACGAAGTATTTAAAGTTAAACAAATGCTTAGCGCAGGTGAGTATTCATCAACTTTAAATGAAATCTATAACTTATGCAGAAATCAACTTAAGCATGGTGACTGTGAGAATGTTGAACAGTTAGTCCAATTGATTGAACAAATAAAAGCATTAGCGAGTGAGTATGAGTAACATAATAGATAACAAAAAGTTCTTTAATTTTAGAACAAAAGATGAAATGAGTTTTTTAAAAAGAATTGTGTGGCAGTTGTTTCCTAAAAGCTCAAATTTTGGTCATCTCTTTGAAAAAGGAGACCTATGAAAAAACTTCTATTAAAACTTAGATATTTATTTGCACGATTTAAAGGCAACAAAGGAACAAGCGGTCGTATTGTTAACGACACAAAAGTTGATGAAAAAAAAGCTGATGCTGTTAAGCCTATTACTATAATTCCCGAAGCTCCTGCGACTGTTGGGCATAAGCTTATGTGGTATCCAAAAGCTAAAATCATCAAAGGAATGCGTGCAGCTGGGACGTATGCGAATGATTATCCAGTCGGTGCAGTTGTGCACTATTCTGCATCTCGCGATGATAACGAACAACAAGCAATCGATATGCTGAACTGGGGCATCAGTGAGCATTATGCTTTTTTCGTTATCGGTCCTACTGGTCAGGTCTATCAATCAATCCCTTTGAATCAATGGAACTCACACTGTGGTCAAAGCTCATGGCCTGGTCTTGGAACTCGTTTATCTAACAAACTTGTCGGAATTGAGATAGCTTGCGCTGGAAAATTAGAATCGAATGGAAAATCTTGGTTTGGTAAACAATATCAACCTGATCAAATTCGTAATGGATTTAAGAAATATACAAAAGAACAAGAGCTTGCGTTATTTGAATTGCTTCGTTGGTTATATGAAAACAATAATGAAGTATTTAACTGTGATTATATTCTAGGCCATGATGAAATTTCACCAGGGCGAAAAAATGATCCTGGTCACTCGTTATCAATTAAAATGCAAGAATTAAGAAACGCAGTTAAAGCTAACAAAAACCCATTCATCTAGACTTTAGGTACGTCCTTAAATCAATAAATTCCTGCGGCGATAGTGCAACAACACCGTCGCAATCACTCAACGGCAAGTCTTGAACAAAACGACTTGCTAGTGTTTGCTTATTCGTAATCATTCTTTTTGAGCAGATATTGTGTTGAACATCGATGACATAAATGTGACTTATAGGTGCGCTGTTCATTGCCTTACAACCAGACAAACTAAATAAAAGAATTGCAGCGATGTAAGTAAAAATTGCGAGCTTAATCATTAAGAAGCCGATCTTCCGCTGCTCTTCGATCTTCTCTCGTTGAATCAGGGTTTCTAACAACTTTGTCGTAATCTTTTGCTCGTCGTTTATTTTGTTCAAGTTCTGCTCTTTCATCGAAATATTCCTTTATTTCTTTACCTGCTCTTTGAGCTGCTCTTTCAAGCAGCATCCAAGCGAGATTTACAAGTAGCTTTTCAATCCATGCACTCATTTTTGACCTTCCAAAATCTTTCGATATTCAGGATCACGTTGTTGTAAAACATAGTTGGCAGCAGCGAATGATTGCTCACCTTTATCAGCAGCATTTCTTAAAATTTGCTCATATTTTGAGCCTTTTGATTTTTCAATCACTGCATTCATTGTGCCCTCATCATTAAAGCTTTGAGGCTCACGAGTCGTTTGATCTTTTGGTAGTCTTTGACCTAATTGATTAACTAGAGCATTGAACATTTGAGGATTGTTTTGCATTACTTGTTGCATATTTGGAGACTTTGCTAAAGCTTTACTGATCTTATCAAGACCTTCGGCTGCTACTTTTGGTCCATACTTTTCAAGTGCTTTCTTCCCAAAGAATGTAGCCGCTGCCGGAGCTGCCCCACCGCTTGCCGCTGCACCTGATGAAGCTATAGTGTCCGTCAATCCAACAAGCTTATTGCCTTGTTCTCTTGCTAACTTATTAGACAACAATTCTTCTGCACCTTTTGCACTAGAATAAAGCTGTTTACCTTGATTAAGTAATTCGTTTAATCCTTCTTTGTTGATTGTCTTTGCGCCTTCTTCTGTGGCTTTATCAATTGCATCACTAACAACTCTGTAAGCATCTCGAGCCATTAATTCTTTATCACTTGGATTAGGACTCATTTTCCATTTAGCAACTTTTCCAAGCTCTTCTTTCAACGCTTGAGCCTCTTTCAATGAAATGTTTTTATCACCTCTCATTAAAATTGCTTCTAGTGTATTTTCAAGCTGTGCAGTTTCCCCTTTATTGATTGGTGATCTATAAAAACCGCCTAATTGTTCATCAACTTTAGATGCAACTTCAAGGGGATTGAATGTCGATGCTCCGGCCTCGTCAATTTGACTATAAACATCTTCCATCATTTGGCCAGCTTTTGATTTCATAGCTTCATTTCTTGCCATCATTTCTTCTGCATCAGATGAAAGTAAGTCATTATCTAAAGCATAACGACCGATTTTTTTAACCTTATCAAGTCCAAGTTTTTTAACTGTTCCACGTTCTGCACCTAATGAACGAGCCGACATTCTATTTGCTAGATCCTCTGATTTTTCACCAACTGATTGAATACCTTTGTTGATCATTGGTGAGGCAACATCTAGGACTTTTCCTAATGCTCCTCCCATAACTGCGCCCTCGGCTGTATTAACAAGTTGATTTTTAACGTCACCTTCACCTGCACCTAAACCAGTTAAGCCTCCAACAACTGCACCTTGCTTCATCATCGATGCCCCTGGCATGATCTTGTTAACAGGTGACAAAACACCGCCAGCTAAGTTTGCAGCTAATGCAGCTGATGGATTCTCTTCTTTTCCTTTTTTAAGTGCTTCTCGTTCAATATCACGAGCCTTTTGATAGGCATCTCTTAAAACTTCCCAGTCAAGCGTAGGACCTTCTTTAGATAACTTAATATCTTTAAGTTTGCCACCAGCACCCTCAACGCCTAATGCTTTTCCTAATGCTTCGATTCCGCCTGCAAATTCATCTGAAAAGCCAGCAGTTGCACCTTGTAAAAACTCACGAGGTACAGTCTCTAAAATTGATTCACCTTCTTTTAAAACTTCTTCAAAAGGCTTTGAAGGATCAAATTTAGGCTTTTCATTTACAGTTTCAAAAGGTTTATTTGGATCAAATTTAGGCTTATTCATATTCACCTGTGGCTTCATTTAAAATATAAGTATGACCATTCTGTTTGATTGTTTTTGGTTTTGCAATTTGTGGTTTGTAACCTGCTTCTTCTGGTGTAAATCCCAAAGTTTTAAGACGAGAAATCATCTCATTTTTCTGATTCTCTAATTTTTGTTTTTGCATTTGAGCTGAATCAGTAGCTCGCGGAAGCATTTTCAAAAATCTTTCCTCTTCATCTTTGTTAATAGCTCCACCAGATTGCATACGACCAAAAGCCTCGGCTGCTCTTCTTTCTGCCTCAGTATAAGGATTGTCTCCTATTATTGAAAATGTATTCGATCCTTTTCCTAAAGCACCTGACATATCATCAATACTTTTTAAAACCATCATAGCATTGTCAAACCTTGCTTTATCCGTGCCAGACATAGAAGCAAGTCGTTTTTCTGGATTTAATTTTTCTTGTTCTTTTTTAAGCTCTTTTTGCATTTCAAAACCTTGTTTTGCACGTTCTTTTTGCATCTCAAAGCTTTGATCTTCTTTTCTTTCTTGGCTTCTTAAATCCATAGCGTATTTGTTTTTTAAATACTCAGCGACTCGATCAGATTGATCCTTGCTAGCTTTATCAAATGCACCGACTGTAGCAGCGTCTATTGCTTCTTTACGCTTATCAAAGTAATCAAGTGCTGTGCTAGGTGCTCGACCTGCCATCGAAGCGCCTAGGCCTGCTAGTGCTTGTCCAATGCCCATTCCTGATTTTTGTTCCTCAGCAGCTTTTTGAGCAGCTTCACGATTGTCATAAGGAAGTTTTCCACTCTCTAAAAAGTAGCGGCGTAGTTTTTCTTCATTGCTTAGTTTTTCATCATTTAAAAAGTCCATTGGATTCATTATTTACCCCCTGGGAAAGCAGCTCTAGCACCTGTTTCAATTAAACCACCTAAAAAACCTGCTTCTCTATCGCGAGCCGCATCTTTTGAAGCTCCTAAGTTTTGATAAGCAGATGCAGTACCGCCTGCACGTTTATAAGCATTCTCAAATTGCTGTTGTGGCAAATTTAAGTTGTATTGCTTAGCTAGGTTCCCTGCTTCAACATTTTGATTAGAAACATTTTGTTTTTGACCGACGTTGTATTGTTGCGCTTGATTTTTTGCTCCAACATTTCTACCCATAACATCTTGTTGGTTAGCAGCATTGAATCTTGCAATTGCATCCGCAGCTTGTGCTTTTTGAGCAGCTTGACCAAAGTCCTGAGCCTGCATTTGTCCGCCAAGTTGACCACTTTGCATTAATGCTTGAAGTGCTCTTTGCTGAGCTTGAGCCTTAGCGTCCATCGCCATTTGAGCTTGTCGATTGACTGCATCTTGAGCACTCATTTGACGTGCTACTAATTCTTGACCGCCGCCACTCATCCCACGAGTCGCAAGATTTTGCATGATAGCATCTTGTTGACCTCGTAAGTTACGATTGATGTCACTTTCTAGTCTTGATTGTTCTGCTAAAAATTGAGCATCTTCTCCGCCTGCTGCGCCGACTTCTTGTAACTTTGAAAGAGCATTTAACTGCGCTTGTCTTAAAGCTGGATCTGTCGAAATACCTGCCATCTCGCTTGGACCAAGAGTTACAGCAGTTTCAAGCTCTGGGTTTAATTCAGCAACTTGTTTGTAAATTTCTGGATAATATTCTTTTAAAACTGGTAAAGGTAAGTTTTTAAAAAGATCAACTGCCTTTTCTGATTCACCTTTACCACCACCGCCGAAAATTTGTTCAAATAATCCCATGTCTTTATCCTTTTTTAATAACTCTGTTATATTTTTGATCAGCTAGCAATTGTTCCATTAAAGCTTTGTACTTAGACTCTGCATCTTGAACCGCACCTTGAATGTCATCTAGTGAATCAAGATGTCTAAAATTAGTAGTTGGCGCTTTTCCCGCCATGTAATCAGCTAATGTTCCACTAGCATCCGCAACCGATTCTCTCATTCCAGTTTTGTAAGATCCAGTGCCAGTTTGTGAAGCACCTTGAGCGTACTCATCAAACCATTTTTGTTTTGCTGCCAAGTCTTTAGCTAACTGATCGTTGATTGAAACTGGTTTTCTTTGAGCTTGATCCAGAGTCAATTCGTTCATTGCTGGGTTTTCAAACAAATCGGCCAATGCTTGATATTTTTGCCGCTCTTGTTGTGTTGCTATGTCGTTGATACCTAACTCCGATTGATCAGCTTGTAAGTACTTACTTAAATCAGTATCAAACAATCTAGTCCCTTCGGTTAAACCCAAAAGGTCCATAGTCTCTTGAGATAACACTTCATCTTGAAGATCTTGAGCAACTCTGTTTTGTAGCTCTGCTCTTGATGCCATCTCTTGCTTAGCACGCTCTTGTAATGGATTTACTAAAGCTTCACGCGCTTGTTTCTCTGCTGGTGCAAATGCTTGTTGATTAGCTAAGGCTTGTTTTTGAGCTGCTCCAATTGCGCTACCAACATTCTGTGCAGTATCTTGAAACATTTTATCAATACCAGAATATCGTTGAGATAAGTCTTCAAGTTTACTTCGTGACTCTTGTGAACCTTGAAGCAACGCTTGATCTAGTTTTGTCTGACCTTGCGAGTATGTAGGTCGAGCATAAGTTTTTTTAAGTAGTTCTTTTTGTCCTTCTTCGGTCGCCGCGCTTTGCACGTTTTGAGCCGCGCTCGAGGCTGCCTTTTGCACGTCTTGATAACCACTCACCTGATCGACCGTTGCTGGTCCCGTGTATCCACCCGTTTTTTTTACTGTCTTATATTGCTCTTTTTCTTGAGCACTCATTTGATCTTTTTTTAATGCTTCATTAGGATCATATGCTTCTACTTTAGGCGCTTGTGTTCCAAAGTTTTGAACTTGTGACTTAGCTTGTTCGGCTTGTGCTCCAACATCGGTCGCAATCTTTTGGCCCATTTGACCAGCTTGTTGTTTATTAGCATCTAAGTAAGATTGAATGTTCGTATATCGACCAGATCCTTGTTTTTTCTGTGATCCACCTTCTTGACCTGGGACATTTGTTGCGAATGAAGTTGATTGACCAGAAATGTTTTTTGCACCCTGTTCGTTTCTTTGCTCCTCATCGTCTAAGTTCATCTGTGCTGCGAATGGCATTTAAAACCTCTCGTTAATTGTATATTACTAAAAATCTAATTGTGTATGTCGAGCTAGTCGTTAGTCCTGAAATATCCGAAATGACTATCTGACCATCGTTGTATGTCCAGACAACCCATGGTGTTTGAGTTGAATATGTCCCAAGCGTATTATTAAAACAGTAAATTGGCAAAACTCCTTTTGGGGAGTAGTTAAATTTAGTCTTAAATCTTAAAGGAAAGTTCGACGAATGATTAACATATTTAAGCTCTTTGATCTCTTGATTAAGATTATCTTCAATCGTCAGTCCATTTCGATAGCTTAAAAAGACATCATTAATGAATTGATTGAGAGGTGGGAATAGCTTTTCTGCTAACTCCCTGTATTCTTTAAAGTCTTCTAAAGTAAACTTCGCGGGATTAATCTTACTCATTATGACCTACTCGTTCTTTCGCTAACCCAGTCATATTGTAACGATACGCCGTTAAGTGCCCACAAGCCGTATGCATTATTGATCTGCATTCGAACACTTAACAAAGTACCGCGAGACTTTTCACGAGGAACAAATATTCTAATAGGCTTAGGTCTAGCAAGGCCGCCCCATGTGCCAGATCCCCAAGAGAATAAACCCCATAAGTCACTGCCGTAAGTTCCACTAAATGAAGTCGATGAATAACCACCGCTTAGGTCTGTATAGTAACTAACATATCCATTTAAGAATGCTGTATTTCTAAACAATAAAGCAGTCTCTTGAAAGTGCTTCATTACACCTGGATTGTTAAAGTGTTGAACTGCATACTCAACTGTGCAAGGAATTGATTTATAAACAGTCACTGCACCAGTCGGCCAAGTCTTTGTATCTGCCACGGTCACAGTGTTTGTTGCTGCGTTGATAGCAGTGATCATCGAGTAAACAGTTGATGAATCGTACAACAACCAACCGACCTCAAGTCCAGTGACATCATTCAACACAACATTTGTCCCAGAGCTTGATGTGATCGAATAGCCGTCAACTTCTTCGTCAATGAAGTCTCTGAATGTTAATGATTTACGCTCTTGCAATACATGCTTATCGTCAGTGTTGCACAAATACATTTTGTCATCAGTTCGATTAACAAAGCCTGATCGAGCATCTTTTAATCTTAGTGTCCATGCTTGCGTAAATGTATTGTAAACGAAAGCCTGCGAAGGAAACGCATCTGATGAGTCACCGATCGTAAATAAATAATATTTTCTGTCAGTCTCATAACCAACACCGAAACTTAACTTTTTAAGTGAATCATAGTTTGCACTAATCAATTCTGTGATCTGATCCTCAATCGGTCGAGAAATAACCTGTACACCGATGTCTGATATCGTAACGATGCCTTGGTCACATAATGCAAAGATCTGATTATTCATTACCACTGCACTGTCTGGTGCAATCAGTTTAGTCGAAGTGTCTAGTGGATCAATATTCCAAGAACCACCACCGCCGGTTAAACGATAAACGCCGTCGTCTTTTAAAATAAATAATGAATCACGAAGTGCAAGTATTCTGCGCCCCTCGTAATTCTTTGATCCTACAAATGTGATATTCGCGGCTGGCACATGCTCAGGAGCTTGATTTTTACTCCACATTAAGCCATTCGCGTACTCTTCATTGTCACTCGTGCCAGTTCCAAGATCAAAAGCTGCTGATCGAGATGTGGTCACAGTAAATGAAGTATCATCAAGTGTTCGTTTAACTAGCAATATTTGTCCTGGGAGATCTTGATATCCAGAAATGTAATAAGCATAAACAGTCGTATTTGAAGCATATTGATTGATAACTTTGACTAATGATTGAGCAGTGTCAGCGATATTCTGTGCAGCACTTCCACCAGTCACAACTTGAAAGTATCCACTTGCTATCGTTTCGCTACCTTTGCCAGTAAACACAACACTATTAATTGTGATTGTATCATCGTTGACTAAGCCTGATCCACCGACTGCTAATAGCTTAATGTCGATTTGATGCTTAGTTTTTACGTTTAAATAAAATGTATAATCTTTAAATACACAAATGTCCTTAGCGAAAGGCGGCTCATCGTTTGATTGAGCGATGCCTTCTTGTGAAGCATTCGTGTATAAGTATGCTCCCATAAGACTGAAAGGCGTAGAATCAGTAAATGTAACAGACTTAGCTGTAATTTCACCAGCTGTAGGATTTTTTTCATAAACTAATTGAAGCTCATCATTCGGCTCTGTACTTACACCGCCTGATTCGTTTGAGCGATAAACTTGAAAGAAGTCACTTGTTGTAATTCCACTTGGTATCGTAAATGTCAAAGACACATCACGAGTTCCACCAGTTGAATTTGTGACAATAATACGTTGAGATGGCGCACCTAAATATAAATTGTTGTTTGAATCACGAGATCCCCAAACTACTCTGTAAGCAACTTGATGATTATGACCCATGAATCCACTTGCTCCAGTAACGCTAGCAACGCCGTCAAGACCTCTCGGCATTCCAGTTGAGTAAACTGGACCTGCATAGTTATCGATAACCTTAACACCTGTTGATGTTGTAAAATATAAGTTACCCTTAGCTTGAACGAATTGCATACGAGCATAATCATCGTCAGGATTAGCATAAGTGCCAGAGTATTGTGTCCATCCTGAGCTTGTGACGTAGTATTGCATTGAATCGTCATCAGTTCTATGACCAATGATCTTATCTTGATATGAAACTAATCGATCAAATCTTGCTGCATCACTCACTGGTGCATCGGCTAATCGATCAAAACCACGAGCTGGTTCAATGATGCCATCTTTATCAATGACAACATTGTTTGCAATAGTTAATGCACCCTCTGGCGTGAGAGCTGACAATTGATTTTGATTTGTCATCAACCCACGGTTTTTTAATATTAAAGTCTGACTCATTTAGTACCTTCTTGTTGAAAAGAATCCTAAGAGCTTTCCAGTTCTAACTTTGTTTGAGTTATTTTGTACGCGTGGATCAAGCATGTTAATTGCGTCTTCTTTAACTCTCATCAATGTATTCATTTCATCAGCATATGACTTATCTTTTTTACTTGATAAAGTTTTACAAAGTGCTGATTGAATCAATACTGGATGTAACTCTTCTGGCACCATTGGTATTGGTGATTCACCAGCTAGACAAATGTAATCACCTTCTTCTAAGTCATCAGGTAAGCTAGAAAAGCTTATTGTAGTACCACTCACACCACTAATTGAATAATCCATACCTAAAAGATCACACGGATTAGAAGCTTGAACAAAATCAACAACTGTACTTGTTGTCATCGTGCTTGGCACACTTGAAACAACAACTTGATTAAGACCAGTATCGATTGATGTAATTTGAGCGCAAGCTGTAGTTAGGACTAAAGTCGAAGGTCTTCCGAAATACTTCATTCTTAAAGTGCCGGTTGTAAAATCATTTGATAATTCAACTTGGTTTCTTTCAATGTAATATCCTGTTTTATTTAGTGGTCGATCTTCTTCGTATAGTCTTGCTAAATTTTGCTGGTTCCCACCTGCATCAATGACTTTTAAGTCACGAATCATTGAACCGATTGCACGTTTTGGTATTCTATATTTAGCATATTGAGTGACTGTAAAGTCTTTGTATTGAACAAAAAACTCTTCATTCAATTTCATCATCATTGGTACAATTTCGACTTTCATTTGATGATTGAACAATACTAGAAAGTCGCTATCGCTAAAAAGATCATTACTCGATGGGAATGAGCCGTGGATCTTTAATGCTGATATAAGTTCACTTGTATCCATCGAGTTACCTCTCTATTTCATTTCTTTCATTTTTTCGATTAACATTTGAAGCATTTCAGGATCGATGTCCATTTCAGCTTCTTTTTCTTCTGACATTTCGTCCATGACTTCTTCTTTTTCATCCATCATTTCAGGCGTCATTTCGTCGTCTTCTTTTTTCTCTTCTTTAACGACTTCAATCTCTGCTTTCATTAATTTTGGATGCTTCTTTAGACGATCACCTTCACGAGCGTCCATTAGATCCATAATCTCGCTTAATACTTTCTTTTTTAAATCCATATCTTTCATGAACGCTCCTTTATCTATTGCGCTTTTTTAACTAGCTTCTCTAAAAATTCAATTACTTGATCATCAAGCTTTGTCTCTGTTTTAAGAGCTAGCTTTTTAATAATGTCGATTAAATCAATTTTTAATCCTAATTCAATTTCTACTTTTGCATCTGGTAAAATGTCTAGTGACATATGACCAAATTCACCAATTTGTTTTTCAAATTCTTTTCCTTCGAGCATCTTATTCTCCTTGATTTAATTGTGGCAATTCATCGCCTTGTTCATAAATAATGTAATCTGTGCCATCACAAACAATCATCGCGACATTTTCTTTTTAATTTCTTTAACATCGGTTTCTAAAATTTCAAGTCGATGATTATGAATATTTATCGCTGCAACTATTTTATCAACTTGAGTATTTAACACAACTTTAAGCTCATCATTCTGCTTTGACACGAACTTTCTAAGCATAAAATAAATGATTATTAACGAAGCAATACTTCCACTCTCAAAGCCCATTTCTTTAGCAGTTGTGAGCATAGTGATTAATTCCATTTAATCCCCTTTTAAAGCTAGTCTTTATCGTTTAATTCATTTACTAAATGCTTAACTATTTTTTTAAGTTCTGCAATTGTTTTAACTTCTGCCCAGTCTATAACGTCTAATTCTGCCCGTCGTGCAGCTCGATCAACGCGCTTTTTATCTTTCTTGTCTTCTTTGTCTGCACGCTCTTGAATAACTTTCGCTTTTTTTACTTGGTCTATTTTAAGTTCTTTATTTTCAACATAGCACCATTCAAAATCTTCGCCCTCTGGAATTTCATAAGCTTCACTACACCAAGCTGGTTCAAGACCTGATTGTTGCGCTGGCTTGCCGTCAACTATTGCATAAAATTGTTTCATAAATTAACCCTTCCAACCGTTAATTAAAACACGAGCTTTAAATGAAACCGCATTCGATGAACTGAATCCAGTTGTACCGCCTATTTTTGTAAAACCACTTCCACCGTCTTGATTGCCGAATGTGACATAAGTTACTGCACTCTCAATTAAAGGAATTATTTTTGCAGTTGTTGTATTTGCTAAAATGACAAAGTTACCAGCTTGACGAATACCTTGTGAAAGAGTGATTGAAGTTAATCCGCTTGGTAAACCTATGCGAGCTTCACTCACCGCTGTTGTTCCATTCGTCCATTTGCAATCTATTTCGATGTATTGCCCGTCACGAAACCAGTAAAACTCTTGATTTGCTAAAGTTCCAAAACCTTGAGTTGTCGGAGTGTAAGAAGTGTAAACTCGTGGGATAAATCTTTCTAAGATTCTCCAATTTGTACCGTCACAAATAATTGTTAATGTTTCAAATTGTGTGTCGAGTGTTGTTGTAGTTTGACCGTCAATAGTTTCCGATGCATTTGGATCAATTGTTAATTGAGTAAAATCATTCGTTGTTTTTTTAATTATTAACCGTTTTCCAGAATTACCACTTGCCGCAAAAAGACTTAATGTCCATGCACCGCCAGATGTATCACACAAAATTACATCGTCAGTTGTTGTAGCTGTGTAAGTTGTTGTCTTAGAAACGACTGTTAAATTATTACCTACTGATGCCCATTCAAGACCTGTCGAAGTTGATGAATTTGCTTTTAAATATTGTCCATCAGTCCCTACTGCTAAACGATCCGGAGTACTAGCACCAGTCGCAGCGTAAATATCACCTTTTGTTGTCAGTGTTGATTTTAAAGTCTTAGCATCTAGTTGTGTTTGAATTGCACTCGTAACACCGCTCACATAACCAAGCTCTGTAGCTGTCACACTCGATGCACTCACAAATCCAGAAGCGTCACTAACTAATGCTCTAGATGCTGTAGTTGATGCAAGTTTAGACAATGCAATAGCTGCACTTGCGTTGATATCTGCATTCACGATTGAAGTTGAAAGATTAAGTTTTGAATATGCAATTGCAGCGCTTCCACTTATGTCAGCATTTACAATTGATGTCGCTAGATTTAGTTTAGAATAAGCAATTGCAGCCGAAGCGTTAATATCTGCATTCACAATAGAACCAGACAAACTAAGTTTTGAATAAGCAATTGCTGCTGCTGCGTCTATGTCAGCATTTACGACGCTACCTGAAAGTAAGATTTTTGTTCCATTGAATTGAAACTCATTTGATGCGTTAACTTTAAGCAAATAGTCTGCACTATTGCCAGCGTTACGCCATCCGATTGATTCATTATTGCCAAGTCTTAAGATCCCAGCACTTGAAGGATTGGTAGCACTTGATTTGTAGTATGCACCTTTTAAACCGTAGGCGTTACCGAAGTCTAATTCGGCTGTTAGAGTAAATGATCCGCCTGATCGTTGAAGTGTGCCAGTTGATAAAGCGATGAAGTAATTCGAGAGAGTTGTTCCCCAGTTCGAATCACCCTCAGCCGGTATAGTGTACGAAACACCTGCGAAAGAAATTAAAGTTCCTATAGATTTACCCTCCTGATTTTTTATTCCATGGAATCATACCTTTTTTAGCCTCACTCATTTTTGTATGCATATCTTCATTTTTTTGTTTTGCACCTATTACTAGGTTATCAAATGAAGTATCATCAATTTTGAATTTAACTAGGTATTTTCCGAATAAAAAACCTTTCTTTTTAATTTGTTTCGAGACAGCAGCAACACTCCAACCATTTGATCGAGCGCAATCTGAAACTGATTTGTATTCTGTCTCTTGTCTTGTTGTTGTGTCAAAAAGAATAACAGACTTAGAACAAGCCTCTCTACTTTTAATATAACCTTTTGCATTTATAAAATTAGTATTTTTTTCGTACAGCTCTCTGAATTGCTGTCTTCGTTCTTCTGTCCAAGATTTAACTAAGCCTAATCGATGTGCACTTTTAACATCATCATCTCTGAACATAGCTTTCATTTTTTTAGAAAACTCTTTTTTATTTACAGTTTTCCATCTTCTTTTTTGAGATATAGATTTTTTTTCACAAACAGAATTAGAATGTTTGTTGCCTAAAGATCCACCAGTTGTTGAATTATAACCATTTGGAGAAAGAGTATTATACTTTTGAATGTAGTACTGTTCTTTTTGGAACATTTCTTCTCCTGTACACTCTTCTAAAACTTCAACTTCAAAATTTATGATCCCGAACATTCTCATGGCTTCATAAACTTCTGCTGGATTTCCTTTATTTGCCTCAAACTTATGGGAACTCATTCTTTGCGATAAAGAACTTTGAGTAACACCGATATAGGATTTATCGTTTAATGTATTTGTTATTTTATATACTAGAGCCATGAGGCCTCCTTTTTTAAGGGAGACCTTAGGCCTTATTTATCAGCAAGTCAATGTTACTACAATTTCATGTAGTACTATTATCTAACTGTTTACTATCGCTGTCCCCTTGACGCACTTAGCTGGAGTTTCAACGATGATCGCTTGTGCTCCGTATAAACGTAACTCGTAAGCGTTTTTGTCAGCAATATGCAAAAACAATTCGCCTTTACGTCCTGGTGTCTCGAAAGAAAATTCTTGTGAACCGATACGTTTTACACGTTTCATCGGAACAAGGAAGCATTCGCCTTCTTTAACCATTGGATGTGGAACTAAGTTCAACTTACCATTTGGTCCCATAAGAACGATAGTCTCAAATCCTGCGATTCCTTCTGTCTCTTTAGCTCCACCATTTTGACGACGTAAGTCTGTCATAGTTCCTGAAAGATTTGTGAAAGTTTTAGGTGACAAAAGAATGTCAGCTTCTTCCATCAATCCACCTTTAGAAACTGCAAGACCTGCCATGTTGATGATTTTTGCTGTAGTTGCAGCACCAGAACCAAAACCGTAGCTAGAACCTGACCACAAGCTATAAGTTGCAGCAGAAATACCAAACAATGAACCAGAGTTAGTGATGATTTTATCAAGACCAACCGGCTCAACGCCTTTAGCACCTTTCCAGTGAATATAACAATCACCAGCTCCTAGAGCTGTATCAAGTGCACCGATACCAGTCGCAGTACCTGTCACATTTAATTTTCTGTCTGTGAAGTTTACTGCTGTGATTGCGAAAATCGCATCAGCTCCAGAAGATACTAATGAATCATCAGATACTTTATAAAAGTTGATTAAAGCGTTTTCAGTACCTGCCCAGATACCAGGCGCCCATCCTGCTGCTAACATAGTAACAACAGTTGAAGTTGCAGAAGCATTTGCAGAAGAATCAGCAGTTCCAAGACCAGTCGGTGATTGACCATACAAGAAAGCCATTTCTAAACGACGAGCACCAGTCTCCATCAAGTTTTCAACTAGTAATTCAGAAGCGTTTTTAAAAGCTGCTTTTGAAGCTACTGCTTTTGCTGCTGCTTCATAATCCATTTGACCACGGATAATGATTTGATTCGCGTCTACAGAAGCTTCTTTTAATTGAGCTGCGATAGCATCGTTCAAAGTAGAAACGCCTGCGCCTGCTGCTAAATAAGTTACGCCTGCTTCAGAAGAAAGAATAACTGGGAAGTTATAAGCTTTAGCGATACGCTCTGTTTGTTTAAATTTAACTTTTGCTTGAAGGATCGCAACTTCTGGAATTGCGTTAATTGGTCCTTCGCCATAAACTACTTTCGTATTTATCCACACTTTCATGTGGTACTGACTATATCATCACTGATTAACAGTGTGTTGCGCTTGTGAAATTTTATGTTGGTGCCTCATCTCAAGGAATCTAAACTTGTGCTGCATACTTTTAAACTGCAAAACAAATTCTCTGATATTTTTCCAAAGAATTAAACTATCTTTAGAATTTATCTTTAAAAAAGGATAACTTTTATCACCCTTCTTTTGATATTTAAGCTTAGTTTCGAATCCATATGTATTTTTAATCCATTCCTGAATTTTGATACAAGATTCTAACGACTCGTTACTAATGAAAATCCTAAGATTTGCATTGTAACACTTGTTATATTTTGGATCTATTTTACCTTCAACATAACCGTCATCCATTAACCAAACAGCCATAAGAAAATCAGGATTAGTAATAAATCTTAATATTCTTGATTTATCTTTCTTGCCATTTGGATAAGTAAACTTTCTCCATGCCTTAAATCTTCTCCACACTGCTGAAAATTGAACCAGAGTTGAATCTTTGCCGAAACCTCTGTTATTACTTGATGTTCTAATGTTGATATCTCTACCTAATATAGATCCAACAAGTTTCGCCTTCCATGCTATGTAATCGGCTTGATGTATACTATGAGCTATGGTTATTGAGCCATATTTCTTAGTTTGTCCTACATAGTGTAGGCATCCGTCACCGATAACTAAAGACAAAAGCATTGATCGCTTATCTTTCCTTAACATAATCACCTTCTAACCGCCTGTGGCTTCAAGAATGTATATAAAATTTCTAGTCGATGAACCTTGCCTTTCGGCCTTGGCTGCTGATTGCCGACGCTTTCACGTTACGGTTTCCAGCAATTCACAACATTTTTGAGTGTTAACTCAGGGGAGTTTACCCCACTTGTTCTAAAACTACTGTCCAAACAAGCCGTCTAAAGTAGAAGTTGTATTGTATTGTGCCATTTTTAACTCCTATTTTAATTTATATTTTTGTTGTTAATTCTATTTATGTATCACTGGTTGTGCGATGACATTTTGAGAGTTACCTTTTTATTATCTAGTGGTGTGCTAAACTTTTTAAATAACCCTCTCTGCGCAAATGATAAGTTAAGTCATTTTATATAACTAAGTTATTTATTTTACTCTTTCTTCAAGTGAGCGTTTCCACTCTGCCATTGTCATTGGTCGACCAGACTTTGGTTGAGGTGCTGCTTCTTGCTTAGTAGATCTTTGCTGAAATACTTGCCCTTGTTTTTCTTGAAGCTTACGAATGTCGCTCTTGCGAATTTTGTTCGCAACATCCTCACCAAACAAATTAATTAAGTGATCACCGTCCGCTTCACCAACAATCGATTTAATGATTGATGTAATGTCAGACTTAACTTCATCGACAAGATCATCTGCTGTAAGCTCTAGACCAAGTTCTAGGTTTTTCTGCATAATACTTGCAAAACGCTTAACCATTTCTGGAGACTTCGGAAGTCCTGACTTACCTAAAGCATCGATGATTGTCTTTTGAAACTCTTGAGCATACTTAGCTTCTTGTTCTGCTAAAGCTTGCTTTTCACGTTCAGCTTTAATGCGCTCTTTTTCAGCTTCCATTTCTTCTTTGTATTTTTTAAGATCTCGAAGCTCTTTATCTTTTGGATCCATTGCCTCTTCTTGAAGTTGTTCTAGCAAAAACCGTTCAGCAGCTTCTCGCCCCTTTGGTCCAAGCTTTTTAAACACATTAGCCGGATCTTCCTCGAAAGCTTTAATGATCTCAAAAGCCTTGGCCTTCGCGGCTTTCGCTTCTTCCATTCTCTTTTTAGCTGCGTAACTAAGTTGCAACTTTCGTTTAAGTCCTTCTTCGTCGTTGAAGTCGATCTCGTCTTCGATCTCTTCACCGTCGACTTTGAGCTTAAGTTTTTTCTTAAGTGCTTGTGGGATTTCTGCTTTTTTTTCTGCTTGCGTTTCTGTGACTTGACCTTCGTCTTGCGTTTCAACTTGTTCATTTACGACTTCTGTCGATTCAGGAGCGGATTCAACCGCTCCACCTGTTTCAACTGTTTCCATTCTTTACTCCTATTGCATTGGCAGAGGTGACTCTGCTGGTTGTGGTAAGTTTACATTTTCAGCTTGTTGTGTGACTGGATTTTGAGCATTCATAACATCTGCCATTTGACCTTGCTCTGGAGCTTGCGGCATTGGAGCTGGTGCAAAGCTTTGTTGCTTAAGCATCGCCGCTAATGCTGGATCAATACTCTTAGCAAAGTTGATGTGCTCTTGAATGTGAGACAAAGTATTTTGAACAATGTTCGGATTTGCTCTAGCCTCTGGTGAGTTTAACACGCATGAATGCTCTAAAACGTGAAGCGAATGATCATCTGTCATGAGCGCTTGCACTTGTTTACCATCCATTAAGAATTCATTCTCAGATCTAATAAGCATATTCTGACTGTTCTCATGTTCATATAAAGGCTCAAGGTTTCCGCTAGTTAATACACTAATATATTGCTCTGGTGTTTTAATTAGTTGAGTTTGTAATAACTGATTAGCAATCTCAACACGACCAGCACTTGTCTTAGTCAACGGATTAGCATTATCAACAAACACTCGAGAAATACCCTCAAGATCTTTACCTTTAAAGCTTCTCATGTAACTTCGTTTTGTTTTGCCTGCAATCATAGCAACACGGGGAACGACTGCAAATGTTTGAAGTAACTCGATCAATGCTGTTCCTACTTGTTCACTTAGCATATTTAAGCCAATTTGAACGCCGCTTGAGAATTGAATTGCTTGTTGTTGAATAAGTGCCATCGCTGCGCCTGACAACGTAGCCGGAGCATTGCCACGAGCAATTTGATTAACTCCACTGATAGTCTCAGCTTGTTGGTTTAAGTAGTTTGCAAAGTTAAAGACCTCTGGTGAGGTTTGAAGCAAATTCATCGGCTCCATTTTTCCAGCTTTAGGATCAAACTCAAACACGTTCATTCCATCCATGATTTGAGTCACTCTCGGAGCTGCGCCTTTCGGCACTTGAAAGTTTTGTACTGCATTCGCTGCTTGATTCGTTAATATTGCACTCACTGTCATGTCTAGTGCATCCTGAATAGGCAATAAGTCCATAGCATTCGAATGACCAAATGAAGCTTGATATGTCATCGCTGGTGTTAAACAGAAAACGTAGTGCTGCTTATATGGCAATGGTCCATCGAACAAGACAAGCTCATCATTTAAGCATATCGTTAAACGACCTTCTGGCATTGCATCCGTTCTATTGTGTCGTAACTCATAAACGTCAATTAAGTCTGAATCAATTTCATCGATAAACTTGTAAGGAATAAGCTCATACTTTAAAGCGTCTTGTCTGTTCATTGTTAAGCCGATAATTTTATCTGCTAACTCTGGATGTTTTGCAGCTAAATCATACTTATTTTGTTGAGTTCTTACGATGTACCAATCGTGATCCATTGATTTTCGAGTGTAATCACGAGTGATGTCTAAAAGAGTGTGTGCTTTAAAGTCTACATCACCTTCGTAAATTGGATCACCAGTCTCAGGATTTCTGCCATAAACTTGACCGCCGTTAACGTCCCAAGACATTGAGATCCATCCTTCTTTAAGGAATAGACCTTTCTCAACTGCTTCAGTAAGCATTTTATCTAAGCGTTTTTCACGCATGTAGTAATCAAGTAAGCCGCTAGCCAATTGAGTGTCAGCTTGTGATTCAGCGTCGCTGTTAACTGCGCGTACTTCCCACGCTGGTCTGGTTGATGTCACCATGACATGAATGTGACGAATCAAATTCGCGTAGTGGTTAACGTGAATTGCTTTTAATGATTGATCAACATCGTCAATCTTAGTTGTACCATAATAAGTGTCATATGACTTTCGAAGGTCTGATAAAATGCCAGTCTTTTCACAATACTTTTTAAAGTTTGTTACTTTGGTCATTATCTCGCCTGCGACTTTTTCACGCTCGACACTTGCCCAGTATTTATTAGAGCTTAATTGTTTCATTTTTTACCCCTTATTGCTTTCAAAGCTGTGTAATTATTTTCTTCTCCATCATAAAATTCATCTGGCCCCACAATTGTAGGAATAGGATTAGTATGTTCGTCAATATTTCTTACTAAATACATAATTGCGGCAATAGCATCATAGTGACCAAGTGTTTTGGAACGTGCAAACTGGTCTCGTTTTTCATTCCATAACCCATATTTAAGCGAGTTTATTAAAGTCTTACATGACTCATCTATTTCTATTCGACCTTCTTTAAACCACACTCTCAAGTTGTTGATCATCGCGTGAAGGTTATCTTTAGAAGTTGAGTGAAAAAACATGTTGTGAATTGATCCAAGGTCTAAAAGTAGCAGTGGATTATTATTATCTGCAACGCGCTTGTAAGGCTCTTTCCCTTGCCATAACTCTTGTTCAATTTGAGAGATCTCTGCATGAAGTCTTGGAGTTGTCATCTCTGGTCCACCAATCACATGCTCACGTTCAATGCAGATCTTGGCTCGTTTAAAATCATAGTAAGCAAAGAGAGTGACATTTAAGTCTCTGACTCCCAAGTCCATTGATACATACTTATGATAATACTTATAGTTGTCGTCTTTTTGAGTAATCTTGTAATCATAGCCGCGCATTTCTGGAATAATAGATAGAGTTTCATCAGTAGCAAACTCACATAAATATTCACGCTCCCAGTCAGTCTTTGTTAAACACTCTGCTTTATATTCTTCGATCATCTCAGGCGTGACCATGGGGTTCTTATAAATGTCGAGCTTAACATAGGCATTTTCTTGCTCTGCTTTTAAACAAAAGTCTTTAAAGTCATGATCAGGTGACTTTGGTGGCGTCGAGATCATTATCACTCGCGCACCTTCGCGGTACATTGTCATTGGCACAACTACTGATGAATAAATATAAGTTAAGTTTTTAATGTAAGCTGCTTCGTCAAAGACGTATAGATCACAATAGTTACCACGACCAGCATTCGGCTTTCGATCTAAACCTATAAGCTGAATCTCTGATCCGTTATGAAAGAAGTATTTCTTTTTTGATTGTAAATACTTTGGTCTATAAGCCTCTGGACAATCATCAAGCACATTCTCAAACGCCGGAAGTATAAACTCTTCAAGGTCTGTTAAAAATGCAGTAGCAATCTTCACTTTAGCTCGTGGCTTTGATCGAGCAACACGAATGCATTCAATAATAACCCAATAAGTTTTACCAAAACGACGTGAGCAGTTAGCAACAAATAGTTTATTTTCAACTTGTTCAAATGCTTTTTGAATAACTTGCTGACCTGAGTGATGTTTATACTTAAGTACATTTCGATGCCAAAGTACGTCTTTCCAAAAGTTGACATCTAAACTCATTAGCTAGCTTTTTCATTATTTCTAACAAACTGTAAAATCATTTCAGTTGAAACTGTATCGATCTTCTTAGCTAAATCTTGCTGTGCTGACTCTTCACCGAACTTTGTTGAATCAATTTCAATGCGTTCTTTTAAGACGTTAGTTATCAAATATTTGAGAGCTACTGTGCTACCCTTTTCACCATGAAGCCACATCATACGGCGAACACTTGCTTTTCCTTTTTCTCGAGCATTGGCGATAACATCCGAAAAGCGTCCTTCGAGGGTATCTACAGAACAATCAAAGAATGCTGCCATTTCTTTCATTGTACAATGCATAGATGCTAGTTTTTCAAGCTGTACAGTATCGATGTTTTTCTTAGCCGTAGGCCCTGATTTAGGTGCTGCCATTAAAACACCTCTCCATCTTTTTGATCAAACAACTCATGACATTGTGGACATCTAATGAGAACTTTCTTTTCAACTTTATTTTCTTTCTTTGGTTCTTCTTTTTCAAACATATCTAAAGTAAAGTCATGAATACCAAGCATATTAATATCAAAGTCAGGTCCTAAGTTTTGAAGGTCATAGTTAACAAAGGCTAAATCTAACATCGACCAGTCGCTTATCGCATTATCAGAGATTAAAAATGCATATTCAGCGTCGTTGTCTTTAAAGTCTTGATGTACTACTGGGAATTCTTTGATGCCAGCTCTTATAGCAGCTAACTTGCGTCCATGTCCTGCGACAATGTAACCAGATAGATTGCTTACAATAATTGGATGTCTAATGCCGTGGTATTTATAAAGCTCTGCTAAGCGCTCAACTTGGTCGCTTCCGTGTTTATTAGCATTCTTTGGGTGATCTTTTAATTCTTTCGGGTTAACGAGCTTATCGTATTTTGCTTGAATTTCCATAAAGTCTCCTTGGTTTTAAGAGCTTTCAAATATATTAAATAATAAAATGTAGGTTGTAGCAATGTTGGCTTTTTAAGTTCATCGTCTAAGTCTTCTAAAACTAGACCTGGAATATCTTCAGGTTCAGCTCTACCAATGTATCTTTTAACTATGTGAGCGTACTCTGGTCGATGCTGCCTACAGTTGACGATATCATCAGCAATGCCGATGTGAATCCAATAGTCTAATTCATCTCTGATCTTTTTAACTATGCTCATGTTCGTTTAATGCTTGAGTGAAATTTTAAAGCGGTTAGATCTGATTCATGATCATCGAGTTTTGCTTGTAGAGAGTTTACTTGTTCTCGTAACTCTTTGACTTCTTGATTCAGATCTTCGCGCTTCGGAAAAATGTGACTTATAACCTTATTCAACTCAATGCCTAAAATAATTGCACTTACGAGCAATATGTCTACACTGTTAGCACTAAGAGCAAGCACTTTAAGCGTAAATATTAAGCATATTATCAATGTCCAGTTATAAGTCCCAAGTTTAATCATATACCGAAAAAGTCTCTGAAATATCTAGTTACTTGATTCATAAAGATTGCAAATATGTCGGGATTCGTTTGATTGTTCAAAGTTGCATGCTTTTCAAATTGTTTTTTTGAAATAACATACTCTTTTAAACCGAACGCTTGAGCATAGCCTTCGTCTTTGGCTTTATAAATAACAAAAACCTTCATTAATTCGTCGATTTCTTCGACTTGTGGTTCTTGCTCGACTATTTTTTTGATTGCCTTCTTTGCCATTTTAAGCTTTCACAGTGCCAGCGTCGATGACATATGGCTTTTTAGGTTCTTCTTTTTTCTCTTCTTTTGGAGCTTTACTTGGATCGATGTCGATAATTTGAGCATATAAGTCATTACAGATAGCTTCTAAAACTCCACGAGCTTGAGCAGCTTCTTTGATTTCTTCAAAGTAAAACTGTGAAACACCAAGCCTATAGTGAACCCATGCTAAGCTTTCTTTGATGATTTCTAGTTCAGTGACTTTCTTTTGTTGTTCTTCAGTTAAAGTGATTTTTTCCATAAATACTCCTAGTTAATAACAACATTGTATTCATCTTAATTTATACAGCAAATATATTATTTAATTACAGATATAATTATATTGATTCTATGTTAAATATGCTTCTAGTATATCAATATGGAATTTATTTTTAATTTACCAAAAAAAAAAGACGCAAGTGTAACAACATCGATTTCTTTAGCGGTGACACAAGACTTAAAAGAAGACATTCAAAGAATAAAAAAAAGTCATCCTGATAATGTATTTTTAATAAATGAAATAATTAGACAATTCTTAAATCAACTTGTTGAAAAATATGATCGCGGAGAAATTGGCAAATAAACTTTATTTTTATTTGTCGTCATGCTGCAATTAAGTTGTGCAGCTATAACTATAAGTTGGGGTCCTTGAGAATATCAAAACTCTGCCCAGCTGCACTCATCTCGCTAGCATGACAATAGCGACAGTCAACATAACTAGATAAAGACTTAACATTAATCCAAAATACTTCATAAAATCCCCTCTGTTGTTACTTTAAAAATAAGCTCATACCTTGTGGTGACGCCAAGCTTTGCATAGATATTCTTTATTTTAAGCGCAGTCGTTGGAACACTTAATCCTAACTCTTTAGCTATCTGCTTATTCGTCTTACAAGCGCATATGCCTTTGATAATTAATTTATCTAGCTCACTCATCGATAGGAACCTGGTAGAAACTAACAACTTGCTTTACTGGAATATTAATCTCAGTTTTTATTATGTTACCTTGCTCGTCCTTGTAAGTCGATGTCTGTAGTTCATAGTGTGTAACTTGTTGCTGTGAATGGAATAATAAGCCATTGCTGGGCTTAGGTTCATTCTCCATAACTCTGACTATTTTAGACTTTTGCATTTTCAATTCTCTGCTTTGCAATTTCAAAATACTTATCATCCTTTTCAATACCAATAAATTTACGATTCAAGTTTACACAAGCAACACCTGTACTGCCACTTCCCATTGTGAAGTCTAATACTGTTTCATTTTCTAGTGTGTAGGTTTTGATTAAATATTCGAGAAGTGCTACTGGTTTTTGTGTTGGATGTAATTTTTCTTTATCATGTTTAAAATTTAAATCTGAGTATGGATAATTGGTAAACTCTTGATAAATTTCTTCTTTTCGTGATGGTCTATTCCAATTATGCCCACCATTTTTGTCTTTTCTGTTTTTCTTCTTTAGATTAACTCTAATTAAACCTTGAGGGTAGTAAACCATATTATTTCTATTGTTGTTTGCCGTATTCCCATTTGAAAAAACATGAATTAACTCATTCCTATTCATCGGCTTTAGTTTAGCTGTCATGAAATTTGCAGAAATATTTTTATTCCAAATCCAATCATACTTAAACATTTTCAAATTACTCATTCTTAAATGAGAACTAAACGGCTCGCTTCCAAACAAGCAAATAGCACCATTATCCTTAGTGATTCTTTTAAGCTCATTCCACATTGGTTCAAAAGGAATAACCACATCCCATTTACAAGCTGTGGTTCCATAAGGAGGGTCAGTTAAAACCATATCTATGGATTTATCAGGAATAGTCTTCATTAACTCTAAACAGTCACCATGTAATAATTGCATTCAGAAATTAAACTAAGCATGAATTTATTTGGCAACAAAAAATAACCTGTGCGAGACTTGTCGTATTTCAATGCTCGTGGCTCACTAAACGATATAACATTGTTCCAATGTTTACTATTTCTAGACAGGTTAAAAATTAAAACTCACTCGCAAGCCCTTTTATCTGTTCAATCAAATCAACTAACTGCTCAACATTTTCGCAGTCACCGTGCTTTAACTGCGATCTGCATAAGTTGTAAATTTCATTCAAAGTCGAAGAATACTCACCTGCGCTAATCATTTGCTTAACCTTGTACACTTCGTCTTCGTCTTGTGGGTTAAAGCTTAGATTAATCATTCATTGGTCTCTTGCCTATCATTTCTTCAATAAGCTCTTGATTCCAAGGTTCTCCCATATTTTCTTCTGCAAACTTATCAAGCTCTGCTTTTTTCATGTCCCAAAATTTCTTAGTAAGAGCCTGATTTCTTATTACTTTATTAAACAACATTAAAGCGTACTCATGGCTCATTCCAGAATGCCCCTCACCTAAATGACAATTAACAAGTCTCATTACTGCATGAGCAATTTCGCCATTGTAATCAGAATCTTTGTCGAACAATCCGGCAAGTTCTAAATTCTTCTGTGCATCGTCTCTAATACTCATTTATATCCCCA
>ERZ761584.173-NODE-173-length-24738-cov-11.917919_pt1 | contig 24738 bp, 26 predicted proteins | sample MGYA00512168_ERZ761584 | MGnify/ENA primary metagenome ERZ761584 (study PRJEB28899, sample SAMN03785564) | bioreactor sludge metagenome | biome: EBPR Sludge; feature: EBPR Bioreactor; material: 0.22µm filtered reactor supernatant | place: Saint Lucia: Queensland...
GCCGAAACCCCACCGATCCGCCCGCGAGCCGGGAAGGGGCAAATAATCGCAAATGCGGGGCATGCCAAATTGGCATCTCTCTCGCCTGCCACTTCGGCAGCCCCGCCTGCCAAAACGGCAGGTTCCTCAAATTCAGCCCGGACCTCAATGCTTTCGCCCACACCTCAATTCAGGCCAGCCTGGAAACTTCAGCCCATAACTGAAAGCGGAAATCCGGGTTGACTCTGGACGGTTCGCCACTAAGGTACACGCAACCCGGCAATCCGCCGGGATGGGAGGAACGTGCAATGCGACGGGAAACGGTGAAGCGTTACCGGGAGTTTCGCACCGCGAGCGGATGGGTTCGGTGGTCCCGGGCGGAATGCGGGGAAACCGCCGGTTCCCTGCCAACGGTCCGCATCGAACGGCGGGAAACCCGGTTGCCCCGGGAGACTGCCGACGGCTCGCGGTATGCGGTTACCTTCACCGTTACCGGCGAGCATGCGGGAGACTACGTTACCCGGTGTCTGCCAACCGCCCGGGTAACCTCCCGCGAGCCGGGTAAGGTAGTGGCCGAATGGTCATACTGACGGAAAATCTGACACTTCCCCGCAACCCCGGACCCAAAATCCGGGGTTTCTTGTTTGCATCCGCACCGGTCCGCACTAGTCTCCCTGTAAGGCAACCGCCCGCATCGGGCGAGCCGGACAGGGGAAACCATCATGGCAAGCCGCAACCCGCGTCTGTACGGTCTGTTCTACCGCGTGAACGGGAAGTATGAACGCCAGTATCCGAACCTAGCCTATACCCTGCCGACGGCTCGCCGGTTGTTTCAATCCTTCCTGATCGCCGGTTCCCTGTCCGGTAAGGGTGCCTGTCTGCGGCCGGTTACCGCGGAGAAGGAATCGGGAACCTACGGGAACTAACGCAACCCGCGTGCCGAACAACCCCGGGAACTTCCCGGGGTTTTTTTTGTTTGACACCGGACAACCCCGCACTAGTCTACCCGTAAGGCAACCGCCCGCGTCGGGCGAGCCGGACAGGGGGCATACCATGTTCAATCTTCGGGAGACTTCGGAAACGGTCCGGAACATGCTGTTCACGGTTGTTCGGGACGATGAACCCAACGGGGTTACCCTGACGGATGCCGACCGGGAACGGCTCGCGGTCGCACTCGCCCGAACCCTTCTCCGCCGGGCGAACGTCCCGAGCGGTCAAACGTGGGCAACGTGGGCGGAACTCTCCGCCCTTCCCGCCGAAATCTGGGCAACGCACGGGAACGCGGTCGCCCATCGGCTCGCCCGGTTCCGGCTCGCCCGGGAACAACGGCTCGCCCGGGAGGAACGCGAGCCGGACAACCGCCCGCGTCTGCGGTTCGCCCGGCTCGCCGGTCGGGTTGTTCGATGCGTCGGGTAACCGCCCGGCGAGACTGACGCTAACAACCCGGGAGCAATCCCGGGTTTTTTGTTTGACACCGGACAACCCCGCACTACCTTACTTGTAACCGCCCGCCGGGCGGGATCGAAAGCATCAAACGGGAGTCAGTCCAATGTCGATCGAAACGATGATCTTCGGTGCGGTTGTTCTCGCGGTTCTCGGGATGATGTTCCCGGAAACGTTCGAGCGAATCGCCCGGATGTAGCAAACCCCGTGCCAAACCCCGGAGTCTACCATGTTGACCATCTACGGGCGGGATGATGCGGGAGACTGGTATAACGTCGGTTCCGCCGGTTGCATCGGTGAAGCCCGCTACATCCTTGACAGGATCGCAGACGATGAGACCGCGGAGGATGTTCTAACGATCGTTACCCGGCACCGCGACGGTATGACCATCCGCAGCGGTAGCGACTGGGTTCGGTTCTACATCCTCCCTGCCTTCACCCTGAACTAACCGCCCGCCCATCCTGAAACGCGAGCAACCCGCCCGGCAACCGCCCGGCGGGTTGCTCGCGTTATGCCCCTTCCCGTGCGACCGGTTGCCCCTTCCTGCCACGTTCCCGGCTCGCCCGGCTCGCAACCCGCCCGCACCGATCCGCCCGCAGACGCGAGCCTAGACGGTCGCCCGGCTCGCGGTCGCCCGGCTCGCGGTCGCCCGGCTCGCGGTCGCCCGGCTCGCAATCCTCACTAATCTAGTCAGGATCAATCGTCACTTCCCCGGTAAGGATCAATCGTCACTTCCGCGGTAAGGTATCGTCCGGCTCGCGGTTGTTCGTCGCCCTTAACCAAAGCAGTTAGGCCAGACTAACCCGGAGTGTTAGGCCAGACTAACCCTTGCCCTTAGTCGCCCCTAATTAGGCCAGACTAACCCGGAGTGTTAGGCCAGACTAACCCTTGCCTTTAGTCGCCCCTAATTAGGCCAGACTAACCCTAGCCTTAGTCGAGACTAATTAGCCTAGCCTAACTCCGCCCTTAGTCTACCCTAACTCCGGCTCGCCGCCGATACCTCACTAGACCAGTGACGTATATACTTCACTGACCTACTCAACATTCGACGCCGAATTACTCTACCCTACATCAATATAACGAAAACTGGTCAGTTTAGGCTCGCCCCGATCCGAGTACCCATCTAGCAAATCCCGTACCTCAAACCAACACCCCCGTATCTAGTGAACAAACGTCATGCCCCGCAATCGTGATTAAATGCCCCTTCCTGACAGGCGAGCCGGACCCCTACCTAGACCCGTCCGAAAAATGAAGCCCGCAGAACGCACGCTAGACCCCTTAGAATCGATCGCATCCTAGTACGTTAATAAAGCATGTCAGACCATACCAACACACCCCGCCTAGTTTGGCACGGGAGTTGCTAGGCTAGAGTTGTCTGATAGTTAGAGCATGCCCCGACACTTGGCACGGTAGTTGCTACACCAATACTCTCACGTTCGCTCGCCAGTGGTAGCGTAGGTATGCTGCCACCTGAATGTGGTCAGGCATGAAAGCTGAGGTGATACATGAATGAGGTGACACCTCAATGTTGAGGCTACGTATGAATCATGCGTAGCCTCAAGTTTCATGCCACACAGAAACCCGAGCCGGGGTGGGTTAAAATCGTCGTCAGAATATACCCGCGAACGAGCGGCCGGCCGCCGAGTGTACTAAGCGAGATTCCCAAATTTTTCAAATTGAAAATCGGACCCTATTTGCGGCCGAGCAGAGGAGCCCTCTAGCCAGAAAGCCATCGAGCTTTGGAGCAGTCGAGCGACAGAGCCGGGGAGGGTTATTCACGACACCCACCCGGTACATGGCACCAAAATGACCTAGATTCGGGCCGAATCCGGAGTCCCGGCCCAATTTTCCACCTGATTCGGGCTGAATCCAGGCACTTTTGTACCTCGATTCGGGCTGAATCCGCGATCCCGTTGCCAAAAGCAGGGTGATTCGGGCTGTATCCTGCATCTGGCGGTTCTGTGATGAAAGCGAAACGACATAATTCGGTCCTTCCGAGTGACGGAAAGCAGAAAAGTCACGGTCATTCAAAGCAGCGACACAATACTAACTCGAAATTTGGACAAAAACAAAATCGAGAGTTATTTTTCGGCAGACTGCGTATCACTATTGAGAGGCTAGGTTCCCACTCGCACGGCGAGTGTACCCCTTAGATCAAACAAATATTTGGTCAAAAAAGTGAGTGAGGTGTAATTATGATCCGGCGAGTTGGAATCGCCCTCTTTTTGGTTCTCGCTTTCGCTGGCAACGTTTTCTCGCAAGCGAAGCTCGAAGGACCGAAGGAAGGGACGGTCGGGTATCGGGTGAAGGCAAAGCTGACGGTCGAGGGTGACGATCCCAAGATCGCGTGCTTTCCTGCCAATGAAGACTGGATGGCTATTCAGGACTTCAGTGGTCAGAAGTACATCGACTTCGTACCGGGAAAGAAGCTGCTGCCGAAGGGCGTGAAGTCGCAGCTTTTCACTTTCATCGTCGCCTGTAACAAGGATGGGAAGACCTACCTTGCCACATGGGAAGTCACGATCAAGCCGGACGAAGATACTCCGTCGCCTCCGGAGCCGGCCCCTCCTGAACCTGACGATGCCGTTCGAAATACGTCTCTATACAAAGCACTGCTGGCGGCCTACAAGGTCTCGCCTAATTCAGCTGCCAAGGGAAAGCTGACGCAGGTGTACGAGACGTTCCTGGCGGACGTGAAAGCTGACAAGTTCAAGTCCTTCAAAGAAGCCCACGACGCACTCAAGGATGTGACTCCCAAGTTCGTGGGCACTGACTTGACTGGTGTGCGTTCCGCTGTTGCCGAATACCTGGACACCAACGTCGGACAACAGGGGTCGGCATGGGACAAGAACAAGCTCGTGGCGGCAATGGAGAAGGTGATCGCCGCCCTGAAGAAAGTCCCGGACTAAGGGACCTGCTGAATCAGTACGCATCGCTCCCTCATAGCAATCGGGACTACATCTGTCCCGATTGCTTTCATCCTTGGGACTGCCATCCTATTGGCGGATGTGTGGTCCAAAACTGCACCTGCCGGAGAAAGCAATGTCTGAACCAGTGAGTTTCTTCGGTTGGGTACAGAATCCTGCCGAAGTCGAACGGGTGATGAAGGGGCTTGCGGTCCCCCTTTTCGGGGCGGCCGCTCCTTCACTGGATGAGAACAAGGACGTCTACCTGTGGGAGACTGTCCGGAAGGTTCTCAACCAAGACGCCCCGAAGGGGCCGCAGAAGATCGGCGACTGTGTATCGTGGGGCTGGAGCAATCTGGTCAACTACGTCCAGTGCGTCGAAATCTACAAGCAGCTTCACTCCAAGAACCTGCTCCAGCTCCCGGACAAGGATCTGTTCCAGGGCACGCTCCTGGACTACAACAATCTCGTCGATGATCGCCAGGCGATTCTCGAAGAGTATCAGGAAACCGCGACCGAAGTGATCTACGCGCTTTCGCGTGTCGAGGTCGGCGGTCAGCGGGGTTCCTACTCGGATGGCTCGGTTGGAGCCTGGGCGGCTGAGGCCGTGACCAAGTGGGGCACGCTCAGTCGCAAGTACCTTGAGTCCAAGGGGCTCGGTGGTGCTTATGACCCCAACCGAGCCAAGAAGTGGGGTGCTCAGGGGCTTCCGGACAACCTGGAGCCGGATGCAAAGCAGCACCTCATCAAGACGGTGTCGCAGGTGAAGTCCTTCCGTGAGGCTGCGGCCGCCATCCAGAATGGCTATCCGGTCGCCGTCTGCTCGAATCAGGGCTTCACCATGACCCGGGATGGGCAGGGCTTCTGCCGTCCGCAGGGTACTTGGGCTCACTGTATGCTCTTCGTGGGCGTTCGGTGGGATCGTCCGGGTCTGTGCTGCTCCCAGAGCTGGGGTCCGAATACGCCGGACGGTCCCCGGGACAAGGATCAGCCTGACAACACCTTCTGGGTGGATGACAAGACCTGCGATCGGATGCTTTCGCAGGACGACTCCTTCACCGGTTCGCAGTTCGACGGGTATCCGGCTCAAGACCTGATCCACTGGGACCACTAGGAGACACCTTGAGCGTCAATCAACTCGTTCGTTCGGCGATCATTAACGGGCGAACCGAGATGATTCCTCTCGGTGCGTCCTACGATGATACGCTCGGGATCGGGTCCGCTTTGGACCTGCATGCTCACCCCGGCAAGAAGTTCATTCAGCTTCTTGTCGGGGCTTCGGATTCCACTGCCGGTAAAATCGAGATCGAAGAGTCCGATGGCGATGGAGTCTGGTACACGATCTTCTTCAAGGAAATCGTTGGCGGCAACGTCAACGTCTTCCAAGAGCTGAAGAACACTCGGCGTTACATCCGGTACAAGAATCCGGGTCTAGACGCCTCCACCACGACGACTCTCTTCCTCCAGTTGCTCTACTAGGAGCCAGAATGGCCAACGTCGGGACTCCGTTCAAAGCACCATCTGCTCAACGACTTCCCGACATCCTTGTTGGCTGTGGGCGAGTCGTCATCCGGGTGGATGATACTACCGGAACGGACAAGATCATCATTCGGATTGACCCGAATGCCGTAGTCGATGCTGCACATGCCAACTTCTTTCTGAAGGCTGGCGAAAGCATCGAAATCAGTGGGCACGCGATTCAGAAAGCATCTGACGTCAGCGTGCTCGCTACTTCCGGGACACCTGACATCTACTGGGGCATCGTATGATTCGCACTGGATACCCTAGTCCGATTGCACTAGGGTATCCAGTGCAATCTACAAGCCACCCAGTCCTGTAACGCTCCTGACCAATCTGCTCGGTTATTACCGTCTCCAAGGCAACTTCAATGATGCCTCGGGAAATAGTAATAACATGACGGGTACTGGTACATGGAGTAATGTCCTTGCTGGTGAACTTGGGATACTTGGACGTTGTCTTCAAAAGGGCGATGCCCAAGTTACCTTCCCTGGACTCACATTCCCGGCTGATATAAGCATATCAGCCTGGTTCAAAGCACCTCAACCATTCGATGGTATAGGTGTTTCTGTAGGGTTCGATGATCTGATGTTGAAATTGATTAGTGATCCTGTTCAGGGCAATGGTGCCCGAGGACAGATCACTCAGCAATTCAACGTCGATTATCCCTACGGTATTCCCGGCACTGTCTGGTTCCATGTTGTACTCACACTGAGTAGAGATGGCAATTGGGTTTTCTATGTCAGTGGTGAACAGTACGACATTGGACCAGTTGATCTGACTGACATAACAACTTCAGCGTTCAAGATCATCGGGAGCACTGATGTTGATACATCACCTCTTGATGAAGTGGGTGTCTGGAACCGTATCCTGACCCTGAGTGAAGTACAAACCCTGTATAACACGGGGGATGGATTCGATCCAACCGCGTAAAAGAGACAGCCATGCGAAGCTTCATCCTTGCTCTGCCGATCATTGCGATCACGCTACTTACATCGAAAGCAGAAGACAAGGATGATATTTCTCTGGCATTCGAGTTCGCCCGAATGAAACTTCGGTCGGACTATCCGAACGATCTTTCCAAAGCGACAAAGGAGGGCCAACTATTCGTGCTCTGGGTCGGCTACGAAGACCCCGAACTGTACGATCGGCTACTCAAGGAACAGCCCGACGCTGTCCACTCCTTTGTCACGGAAGAAAGGACGAAGACAAAGCCCGGACTGGTTCTTGGGATTCGCCGGACGTCTGCTGTGGAGCAGGTCAAGGTAATCAGCGTGCCCACGTCGGGTGCGTTGAATACTAAGGAGGTGATCCTAATAACCAAAAGCCTTGACCATACTCCATAGCCAGCTCCGCTTTTCATACCCTCATACCCTGTTCCGGCAGAGTTGGCTAGGGTACTCTACATAGGAGCTGCCCCAATGGGTTCTGAAGTTCAGATGATTCTCTCGGCCCTCATTGGGGCACTCACAGCGGGGATTCCGCTGTACGCAAAAATCCGATCAATTAACCTTCAGTTCAAGAAAGATGGACTGAAGGTTGATGCCGATGCTGTCAAGCTTCAGGAGAAGCAAAGCATCAACAAGGAAGCGGAATGGAAACGCATCCTTGACGAGCGTGCCGCTGCTGAAGCAAAGCTCCGCGAGCGGGACGACGAGCAAGAACGCAAAATCAGTGATCTTCTCAGTCGCTTCATCGAAAGCGAAAGGTCCGGTGCCGCGAAGGATGAGCGGATCAAGATGCTGGGCGAGAGGATCGACTTCCTGACCAAACTACTCCTTCAGAGGTGCCCGGAATGCCCTTCCCTCAAGAACTCGACCCCCTCGCCCTCCGGCAAGTTTCCCGTTTCGTTACCGGGACCGACCGAGACACCGGCCGCCTAGTGCTGGCGGTGTACCAGATCGAGGGGTACGTCCTCGGCAAGTTCTTCCCGAACGCCGGCTATCAGATGGATATGCCGCCGCCGAGTCTTGACCAGCTCAAGACTTCGGACCCGCACCTGGGCGTTCTCATCGAGACTCTGACGACCGCTGATAGCAGCGTTCTCAACGAGCTTCTCGACAAGGTGCTTCCGATCGTGGCCCCGATCCTGCTGAAGTGGCTCCTGAGCAAGATCGGCAAGTAACAAGTGAGACCAAAGCTGACGGGGTATAACAACCCCGTCAGCTTTCGTCTGGAGATATCCGATGTCCGAGAACAAGTTCGAACGATGTGCGGAGGATGATCCCAACCGCTGCCAAGGTATGATTCAGAGTGGCACTAACGCCGGGCAATGCTTCTACAAAGCAGTGCCAAATGCCAAATACTGTATCATGCATGGCGGAGCAGCCCAAGCCAACGCGAACAAGAAAAACGCACTGGCTAACTACCGTCTTCAGCAATACAGCGAGCGGGTTGGTGAACTCGCGAACAATCCGGAAATCAAAAATCTCCGTGAGGAGATTGGGATTCTTCGGATGACGCTTGAGTCCCTGCTCAACCAGTGCGATAACGCGAACAAGCTCTTGGTCTACACTGACAAGATTGGGAATCTTGTTAACCAGATCAACAAGCTGATCGAAAGCGCTCAGCGGATGGAGGAGAAGAACAACAATCTCCTTGATCGCAAGGTCGTCATCGTGATTGCTGATAGTATTGTAACCCTGATCGGGCAGTACATCACTGACCCGGACAAGCTTAACGAGATTGGAAGCAAAATCTGTGAGTCAATTGCGAACGCTGCTAGCCCAGCGAATCCAATCGGGGCTGTCGCGTAAGGCGATCACAGAACCGTCTCGTTGGGCCTGCAAATACCGATTCATGGGGCATCCATACCCCGGATTGTGGAACTTCAGTCATCACCCGTGGCTGAAGGACATGCATGATTCCACGGCCACGTTGAACGTCGGACAGAAAGCAGCTCAGTGTGGGTATACAGAATGGGCTTTGAACAAGTCCTTCTACTTCATCGACATCAAGAGAATGGATGTTCTCTATGTCCTGCCCAACACTCGTCCTGATGCTGCTGACTTCTCGTCCAGCCGGTTCGACAAGGCTCTGGAACTGTCGGAACACCTGAAAGCACTGTTTTCCGACGTGCAAAACGTCGGTCATAAGCGTGCTGGATCTGCGAACTTGTTCATTCGTGGGTCCAATTCACGTTCCGGCCTTATGTCTATTCCTGTGTCACTACTCGTCCTTGACGAGTTGGATGAAATGACGCAGGAAAACATCCCGATTGCGATGGAACGATTGTCCGGGCAGATCGAGCGTCACCAGTTGATGCTCTCTACCCCGACTATTCCTGATTTCGGGATCAACTACTACTTCAATGACACGACAAAGGAACGCTTTTTCTTCCCGTGTCCTTCATGTAGTAGGCAGATTGAGCTGAAATTCCCCGACAATATCGTGATTTGCGGCAATGATGCTGCTGATCCTGATACTGCCAAGAGTCATCTCATCTGCGATCAGTGTAAAGCAGTGATTCCACACGAAGGGAAGCCCGAATTTCTTAACAAAGGAAAGTGGGTTGCGGAATTTCCGGGTCGAGACGCCCGAGGTTTCTATATCAACCAGCTTTATGCAATGCACTTGCATCCAAGTGTGTTCGCGAAAGCATACCTCAACAGTCTCAAAGACCCTACGGCCGAGCAAGCACTCTACAATGCTAAGCTTGGCCTGCCTCACATCGTCGCTGGTGCCCGAATTACGGAACCAATGATTGATGCGTGCATCGGTGGCTACCGAAAGCTCGACTTCAATCGTTATGGTGTCGTAACTATGGGCGTTGACGTGGGTCGGAAGCTTCACGTCGAGATCGATGCGTGGGAACTTGACGGTCGTTCGGGTTACGACATTAACTCTTACGCTCGTTGCAAGGTTCTCACTCACCTGGAAGTGGACGAATTCGAACAACTTGACGCTTTGATGTTCGACTTCGGTGTACACTTCTGTGTCATTGACTCTCAGCCTGAGCGGCGGAAAGCACTAGAATTCGCCAATCGTTTCCCGGGTCGCGTCAAGCTTTGCCGGTATCCGATTGGCGTTAACGGGCGAAACATCACGATTTCTTCGGAAGAAGAGCAAATCATCAACGTTGATCGTACTTCGTGGCTCGATTTGAGCCTCGGCCGCTTCAAAAACGGTACGATCACGTTGCCGATGGACACTGGCCTTGATTACAAGCAACATATCATGGCACAGGTTCGGATTCCGAAGAAAGACAAGGATGGTAACCCCATCGCAAAGTACGAAACACCGGGTAATCGACATGACCACTACGGCCATGCTCGCAATTACGCCGAAATCGCTTTGCCTTTCGCTGGTGGTCTTGGCGTCGCATCCGATATCCGAGGATGACAATGCGAATTAGCACAGTTCGTCATCCGGAGTATACGGATGACTGCTTCGACTGGCACAAGTGGCGTCTTACTTACAAGGGTGGACGCCACTTCATCGAACACTACTTGGAGAAGTTCTCCAAGAGGGAGGATGATACTGCTTTCAAGAGCCGGAGGAAGATCAGCTACAATCCGGCTCACGCAAAGAAAGCAATCAACAAGCTGAAGAACACCTTCTATTCGCGGATGTCCGAAATCCGTCGAATGGGTGGGCCGCCTTCTTACCAAGAAGCGATTCAAGGTAAGGGCGGCGGTGTAGATATGTACGGCTCGTCCATGAACTCCTTCATGGGCCAAGAAGTTCTTCACGAACTCATGGTCATGAAGAAGGTGGGCATCTTTGTCGATAAGCCGAACCTGGATGGCAACCTCCTGGCTCGGAACTTCGGTAAGAAGCCGTATCTCTACATCTACAAAGCGGAAGACATCTACACCTGGGACTACATCTACGCCGAAGGCGAGTTGGTGTACACCAATGTGTTACTCAGAGACTGCAACTATACTTACGACCAGTCTAACGGACTGGTTGCAGGAACTGAGGAATTCTTCCGACACATGTGGATCGGCCAGGATGGCAAGGTTCACATTCAGATGTGGAAAGCGGCGGAAGACAACAACGCTGAGGAAGATGTTCGCGTGGGCGAGGAGATCGTTCTCGACCTACCGCGGCTACCGTTCGTCATGCTTGGTCTGCAAGATAGCCTGCTGGCTGATGCGGCGGACTACCAGATTGCAATGCTCAATCTGGCGTCCGCAGACGTCAGTTACGTTTTCAAGGCTAACTTCCCGGTATACGTTGAGCAGTTTGATCCTGCTGCTGAAAGCGTATACATGCGTCGTCCGCGTCCTGCTTTGCCATCAAACACTGACAAGCATACTGGACAAGATCCGACGGCGGGAACGCACGACGAAGGTCTTGTCTCGGCTCCGCGAGAAGAAGCTCGCATCGGAGCGATGGACGGGCGGAAATACCCCAAGGGCGTGAATCAACCTGATTTCATCGCCCCACCGGCTGAGCCTCTTCTTGCTTCGCTTAAGAAGCAAGAGCAGATGAAAGCTGAGATTTACGAGCTTATCGACATCGCCGCGGCCAATGCTGTGCCGACTCATGCTTCGGCTGAGTCTAAGCAAATGGATGATCGCGGACTCGAAAGTGGTCTTAGCTACATTGGCTTGGAGTTAGAATACGCTGAAAGAGAAATTGCCAAAATTTGGGCAATTTACGAGAGCGGTGAATCCGCAACCATCACCTATCCGGCAAAGTATTCGCTTAAGAGTGATGGTCAGAGGATTGATGAGGCCAAAGCTCTGGATGAGGTTAAGGCTTCAGCTCCAAGCCGAACGTTCGCTAAGGAAGTTGGCAAGCAGATCGTTCATGTAATGCTTGCTGACAAGGTTCCGCCGGAAAAGATTGCAAAGATCAATACGGAGATTGATGACGCCGAGTATATCAGCTCCGATCCTACACTAATTCAAACTGCATCTGAACTTGGTATGGTTGATGCAGTTACTGGCTCTAACGCTTTGGGCTTCAATGGTGAAAAGGTTGTTCCGAAGGCTCAGGAAGAGCACGCGAAACGCCTTGCTCTCATTGCTGAGTCTCAAGCAAGTGGGGCTGCCCGTGGTAATCCTGACGCGGCTCCCATCCAGGGTAAGGATGCTGCTGCGAAAGCAGAGAAAACTGCTTCCCAGAAGACTCCCGATCTTCAGCCGAATCCTGCTCAGGACAAGACAAGGGGTCCTAGCTAATGAGCGTTGAGCAGTACGCAAACAACGCTTCGACGACGTTGAATGGAGCCATCGATAACTCAACAACGACCGTCGTTGTGACAGATGCGTCTGCCTTCCCGTCGTCTGGCGATTTTCGAATCAAGATCGAAAACGAATTAATGCTTGTCACTTCGGTGTCAAGCAATACGTTCACAGTCACACGGGGTGTTGAAGGGACAACTGCTGCGTCACATTCGGACACCACTCCGGTGTACCATATCATGACAAAGCAGTCGTTTCTTAATTTGTTTCGCGATGGGGTAAGCGCAGGAACATTCTCTTCTCGTCCTTCTGCTGGACGGGCAGGACGTTTGTTCTATGCTACAGATATCCCAGGGATTGTTCAATGGGATAATGGTTCAGTTTGGAAAAATCTCTTCCAAGGATATGGACCATTCGATGAAGTTGATCCATCGTTTTATCCTACTTGGGTAAATCAACAAAATGCTACCTTCAGTCAGTATGGAGGGGCAGTTCGGCTTGAAGATGATGGCACGAATAACTCTGGCGAAGATTTGAGACTTCGTGTTAAGACGAAAACGGGTACAAATACTTGTACTGTCTCTATCGGTTGTCGTGTCTATAGTAATGGCAGACAACCTGTTGTCTATGGTATTGCTTTCCGAAAGACAGGAAATAGTAATATCTTAGGCTGCGGATTTATTGTTCGTAATGGCGATCAGTGTTCACGGTATTTCTGTGCTCGCTGGTCAGACGCGAATACTTTTGCCACAACGCAGTATGAACAATTTGGGGATGTAAGCTTTGCTCCTCAATTTGTTCGATTCAAATGGACAGGAAGCTCGAATTTTGAAATGTGGGGATCAAAAGACGGCCTCAAATGGTTCAAAATTCATGCTTTCACGGATACCAATTTGGCAAGTTTCGATCAAGTTGGTTTGTTCGTGAATTATTACAATCCTGTCTATACTGATGGCACTGCACCAATAGGTATGGACGTGTTTTACTTGGACCATGTGGAGACCTAATCTCAGATCGGTGAGGAGGTACAATGCCGATCACCGATCAACTAGGAAAAAGTGACAGTCTTCTTGGTAACTTGACGTTTGGCGCTGGAACTAATTATTCCGGCAACGTTTTTGACAAAAGCGTCACGTCTACTCTGACACTGTCGCAATCAGTTGCTCGGAATGTTGATTACAATCTTGATCCGAGCAATACGCTCACGCTGAATAGCTTTGCTGGCCAATCGTATAATCTTTCAGCAGATAATACGCTCGTGCTTTCGCATGGGCCAGATGTTACGCTGAATGGTAATACGCAGCAAGGCAGTACACTTACGCTTGTTCAGACTGTTGTTGTTCAAAGAGTCGTAAGTCCGGATGTCAGTCAATCACTGACATTTACGCAATCGGCTGAATTGACGAACGTATTCAACCGCTCAGTGAGTCAAACGCTGACTCTTACGGATGCGGGTCTACGTGTCGTTCCAATTACAGCCGATAGCACTCTAACACTTTCGCAAGATGTAAGCTTTGCGAAGGTTAAGAATCAAGGTATTGTTCAATCTCTTACCCTGACTCAGAGTGCTACACGACTTCTTACAACACTCCGAACAGTAAGTCAAGGATTGCCAATTATTCAATTGGCATCCAGATCAATTGCTCGGGCTGTTTCAATCACGGCTTCGCTAACGTTGAATCAAAGCGTTACTGTAACATCTTCTAAGATGACCAGTGATACTTTGACTTTTACGCAGACTGCTGATGTCGTGATGGTCAAACGAGGACAAAATGCGCTTTCACTGACTCAGATTGCTTCGGTCAGCACTACGCTTACTCGAAAGCTATATAGCAATCTGATCCCATTCCAAGTTGTTACTGCACAGAAACAGTACAAGCGAGATTTGACTCAGCCACTTTCGCTTGTTCAAACTGTAACTGCTATATTGACAAAGAATGCGACAACGTATCTAACGTTGAATCATGAGGTACTCTACGACCTTGTGACACCGGCGTTCAGCACGTTGGTCATTGAAGACATTGCTTTCGCTAATTTCACTCGCTCTCTTCTTCCGAGTAATCAACTGTTCCTGCGACAAAATATCCAGGTTCAGAAGTCTCGGGCAGTAGGTACGAGTAATGCTCTTGGCATGAACCAGTTTGCTAGGGGCACGAAGGTTTTGAGTGTCAGTCCGAACAACACACTCATCCTTCAGCAAGACCTTGTACGTGATCGAACGTTGGAGACGCTAGAAGATACGCTTTCGTTCGACCAAACTGCGGTTGGACAGAAGATTGCTTCTCGAAGTGTTTCCAATCAACTTGTTCTTGGACAGTCCCTCCAGTTATCAAAGACGATCAATCGCTCTTTGACGGATACACTGGCGTTCAAGAATAGGTTTTCAAAGTACGTTGGTCTACCGGGTGGTAAGCAGTATGTCGATGTTCCTGAGATTCAAGTTGTCAAGGTACAAAGCCTTGTCATCCTTCAATCTGAAGGACAGGTTATTACCCTGATGGCCCCTGAGTTCAATGACAAGGAAGCCGGGACTAGTCGAGTCAATATCAAGCGAGCTATGGATGGCACCCGCCGTATCTATAAGCGAGCCACTGTTGCAAGCCGTCTAGTCTATGATTTCGTCATGGATCGAGTGAAAGCAATCGAGCTTCGCTCGTTTCTCCTTGCAAATAATAGCAAGGTGATTACCATGACAAACTGGAAGGGAGAAATTTGGGCAGTGGTACTCACCAATAGCCCGTTCTCCTTCACGGAGGATGCGTACCGAGGTAGTCCTTGGGGTAATCGAAGTACGATTACTCTTGAATTCGAAGGCGTGAGGCTTAATTAATGGCGATCATCATTCGTGAGGTCGAAAGCATCCTGCTTTTGACCGATAGCGTGCTGGTCGCCAATGGCAGCACGCTTCCAATTTATGGCACTGTCGAGAAAGCAGATAACTATTTCGGGATGATGTTGGAAGGTCAGCGATGGTCTTACACTGATCGTCTGCGGAAGGTTCAAGCTCTAGTCAGTGCCACTCGACGCATCGATCGGCTTAACTTCATTGGCGTGCAGGCAAATCCTGCTCAGCCCTTGCAGTTCCCACGGGGTACGGACACCTTAGTTCCGGTTGAGATTGAGCAAGCTACTTACGAGCTAGCACTCGTCTTGCTCAAAGGGGTTGACCCGGATACTGAACACGACAACCTCTCTGCAACTGTTCAGGCATATGGCGGGCTACGGACGGAATACGACCGTGGCTTTGTACCTCCGTATATCAAGGCTGGGATTCCTTCCCAGACGGCGTGGCACCTGCTATTGCCTTTCCTTGATCCTCGGACGGGGATTGAATTGAGGAGAGTCTCGTGACGAAGCGTCTTTTGCTCAAGTCCTTCACGTACTTCGATGATCCGCCGGCTTCGCCGCCTCCGGCTGTGCCGCCGACGGTTCCGCCTCCGCCGACGCCTCCGCCGGGGCAGACGTTCACCCAGGAACAGGTGAACAAGATGATGGCGGATCACAAGCGGGCTCTTCAAAAGCAGAATGAGGAGCTTGTCACGCAGCTTCAGCAGCTTCGGGACAACGCGAATCTGACTGCTCAGCAGAAGGAGGAACTGGAAACTCGTATTCAGACGCTGTCTCAGCAGCATCTGACTGAGGCCCAGAAGCTCCAGGCTGAATTGGAGACCACGAAGAAGAAGTACAAGACGGACACCGAGGCTCTGACCAACGATAGCCGGAAGTGGAAGGGTAGCTTTGAGAAGTTACTTGTTACCAACGCTATCACGGAAGGAGCAATCACTCATAAGGCGGCCAATGCAAAGCAGCTCGCTGCAATGCTTCTGCCGCAGGCCAAGGTGGTTGAGGAAGTTGACGACGCTGGCCAGCCTACTGGCAACTTCGTCGCCAAGCTCCCGGTGACCGTTCTCGATCAAAAGACGAAGAAGCCCGTCACGGTCGAACTCCCGATCGTTGAGGCAATCGGAAAGCTTCGCGAAGATCCAGAAAACGCGAATCTTTTCCTCGTTGATGGCAAGCCTGGGTTCGGTGGTCTCAACCAAAATGCTGGAAGTGGTTCCGGCACTCCCGATATTTCCAAGATGACTCCTGCTCAATACCGCGAGTGGCGGAGTAAGCAGAGTGATCTTAAGAGAGGCTAATTCAGTCTCTCACCATCCCATAAGGAACTAAAAGCAATGAAGCTCAAGAGCTACACGTTCTTCGACAATCAGGTTGATCCGTACATTCCTGAGTGGTGGGCGAATGAGACTCTGGCGATCCTCTATGAGGAGATGCTTTGGGCCAACTTCGTCAACCGCGACTTTGAGAAGTATTTCAACAAGTTCGGCGATACTGTCAACACTCGGCGCCCGCGTGAACTGACCGCTAGCCGCAAGGTGAAGGGTGATGCTGTCGTCGCTCAGGACGTGATTGCCGACAACATCCCGGTGAAGCTTGATCAGTGGTGCTATACTAGCTTCCTAATCGACGACATCGAAGAGACGATGTCGATGAAGAAGCTAAGCGAAGAGTACGCTCGGCCGGCTGCTAAGGCGCTTTCGCGGATGATCGATCGGACGATCGCAGTTCAGTACCCGCGGTTCTTCCCGAATGTGGCTGGTAAGCTGAATGGGGTCACGGCGTCCAACATCAAGGACTACGTGATCGATCTTCGGCAGGTGATGGACGATACGAAGTGTCCGGAGGATGGACGGAATCTGATCCTTACCAGCAAGACCGAAGGTGATATGCTCCGTCCGGAGTGGTTCACTTCGGCTGACAAGGTTGGCGACAACGGGACGGCTCTTCGGACCGCCTCGCTGGGCAACAAGCTGGGTTTCGACTTCTATAAGTCGCTGAACGCTCCGAATATCTCGGTCGGCAACACGACTCGGACGTTCCAGATCAACAATGCGGCCGGCTACAACGCCGGAACCACGTCGTTGACGGTGGACACCGGATCGGGTGAGATCACCCCGGGTACATGGATCGCCATTAATGGCATCCCGTATCAGGTGGCGAGCCGCACCGGGACCAGCCCGACGACCGCGATCGTGCTTTCGTATGGACTGCTGAAGGCCGTCGCTGATAATGACCCCATCACGGTCTACACGCCGGGTGCGGTCAACAACGGTGCTGGTTACGGAATCGGCTACAACAAGGAGATCACGGTCGACGGCTTCACCGTCGCTCCGCGGGTCGGCCAGCTCGTGTCCTTCGGATCGGATACGACCAATGTGTACGGCATCATCGCCGTTAACGGTCTGGTCGGAATTACCCTAGATCGATCGCTGGAGGCGGCGATTGCCGATAACGACACCGTCAACATCGGGCCGGCTGGTGCCTATAACCTAGCTCTCAATAAGGACGCTATCACTCTGGCTATCCGGGGTCTGGAGCCCGTCCGTGGCGGGGCGGGTGCGATCAGCACCACCGTCAATGATGGTAAGATGTCTATGCGGGTGACGATCAGCTATGATCCGGTCTACCAGCGGCACCGCTGGACGCTGGATTTCCTGGCCGGCATCCAGCTCCTCGATAAGAATCTCGGGGCAGTTCTGCTCGGCTAATCAAACTGAAAGCAGGGTGGACTAATCCACCCTGCTTTCGCTTGGAGGTACGAGCATGAACAATATCATGATTCGCCGCCTCCTGTATGCTTTCAAACGGCAATGGGGGACTGTCTTCGATTACGTGCAGATTCTCACGAGCGAAGTGGACGACCGGACTGGCAGCCGGAACATCAAGCGGGATGTACTTCGGTTGCCCGCTGTTCTTTTACCCCAAAGCCAGCTCCGAAAGTTCATTCAGGATATCGGCTATCTCGCTGCGGACAAGAACTTCACCTATGGTGGTCTGAACGACTTCAATACGATTACGCTTTTGGTTGATCGATTCGATGCTCCTAGCCAGTTCCGACCTGATCTGAACGGCTACATCAATCACGATTACAAGCGTTTCGAGCGAGTATCGATTTCGGACATCTTTGGTGAATGTTATCTCTTGGTTGCCCGTGGTGTAGAAGGTGGTCTACCGTATGCCCGGCTGGACGACCGGACATTCAATCGACTCCAACTACAACAGAGGGTAACCTATGAACTCAACTAAGCACCTGAAACGATGGATCAAAGCATCCTTCATTCAGGAAGTGCGAAAGCACGTTGAGCAAGGAGTTACCTTGTTCGTAGAGGGAGATGACAAACTACCAGCTAATCAAAAGCACATGGAACTTAGAATCGATGGTCCTTATGTAAGGAACGTCGGTTCTCGTGGAGAGAAGTGTGCTTTTATCGAAGTGAACCTTCTCGGCAATTCAACGCGATCAGAAGAGAATCGATATGACCGAGAAAATATTCAAGGATTGCTCGCTTCGATCCTCGATCGTGATTTCTGCATCTATCGAACTGGTAATGTTGGGAAGGAAGATGTTGACGATGAATCGATCGTCGGTACGATGCAGTTGTTGGCCACTGACCAAATTAAAATCAGTGACTTCGGCCTGATCGACACGAACACGGAAGTGTATCAGTGTGTAGCCGAAGCTCACTACGAAATGTACTTCCAGGAGTGACTCGACCATGCCAATGATCGATCTCAAGAACGTCGACATCTACTTTGAGGATGGCACTCAGAAGACGGGTGCTGTTAACCTCATGGCCGGTTACACGGCTGGGGCAAGCTCAATCGTTGTCGATGGTTTTACGGGTATTGTTCCGGTTGGCTCTCGGCTTTCGATCGATGGAGATGATCGTTACCAGGTTTCCAGCACAACTGAAACTGGTGGTAATACGACCACTATCGTCTTCACGCCTTCGCTGGCTGCTAATGTTGCCGACAATGATGTGGTGATCGCTTATGGCGTCTTCCTGAAGATCAAGGTTGGTGATGGCAACATCACCTGGACCGAGAAGAAGCCTCGCGAGTACAAGAAGGATCGCGGCAAGCTGGATCAAGTTCGCAATGGCGATGAAGAGCCAATCGACGTGAGTCTTCAGCTCATGTATGAAGAACTCACTGCTTCCAGTGGTCAGCCGCCTACTCCGGAAGATGCTCTCAAGCGGCGTGGTGCTGCTGCGACTTGGGTTTCGGCTGATACTGTTGATCCTTGTGCTCCGTACTGCATTAACATCCGCCTCGACCATCAGCCTGCTGGTTGTACGGCTTTCGAAAAGGAACGTGTGATCCTTCCGAAGTTCTACTACGAGGAACTGGATCACAACCCGAAGGACGGGATGATCTCCGCGAAGGGCAAGTGCAACGCGACCGAGGCTCTGGTGTCTCGGCTGGCGATTGCGTAACCAAAGCAGGAACAGGTGAGGTATGCCTCTGAAGATCGGCGGCCGGGTCATCGATGGACCGAAGGAAGGCATCTTGGTCCTTCCTCGCGACGATGGCGACATTGTCTTTCGATTCGTGGCGATCACGGACGACTCGGACTACGAGAAGATCAACCCGGCCCCAAAGCCTCCCAAGGTCTGGAAGGTGAAACTCGGTCAGACGATCGAGGATGTCGAAGATCCGGTCTACAAGAAGAAGATGCAGGAGTGGGGCACCAACAAGACGAACTGGGTCTTCCTCCAGTCCGTCGCCCCCACCAACATCGAGTGGGACTCCGTGAAAGCGGATGATCCCAGCACGTTCGAGAACTGGCGTGCGGACCTGAAGAAGGCTGGTTTCAGCATCGGTGAGATCAACACCATCTTCGGGAAGTTCATCGAGACCAATATGGTCACGGATGAGATGCTGGATGAGGCTCGGAAGCGTTTTTTCGCGTCCCAAGCTCATCAGCAGTCTCACCCGCCGTCATCCTCGACGGACGAACCCACGCCTACCTGATCTACCGAGCGTGCGAACGCTGGAAGATGCTCCCACCTGAGATTCAAAGCACAGAGTGGGAGCGTCTTCCGGCTTGGCAACAAGCCTTGCTTCTAGGGTATGAACATGTTCGGCAACATGAAGAAGCGGAACAGTTCAGTCTCCTAATCAAAGCAATCGCAGGAGCACCTCGGTTATGAAGCTAACCTTCACTGCATCTGTGGAGCAGTTTGATAAAAACAAGTACATGGCAGCAGTGAAGGAAGCTATTCGTAAATGCTTCATGAAAGCAGGACAAAAATTTCTCCTCGCAGCCATTCCGAAAGTCCCCATCTGGACCGGGATGGCTCGGGGAGCTTTTCGAAGTGCAGAAGACTTGTTCGGTAAGGTAACTGCTGATGCTCAAAGCGGTGGTTACCGTATTCGTACAACACGGAGTAAAGGTGAAGGTCGTGGTGGTGGCGATAAAATCACCAAGACTTTCCGAAAAGGTTATTATTACTATCCTCCTGGCGGTGGTCGAATCGCTAGAACTCCCCAAGCGGGTCGTCAGTTCGCGACTCCTACCGACCAGATTCTTGATCTCACTGGAGTATCCCTAGCTTCAGGACGAAATGCTTTCTACTTCAAATTCGAAATCAACATCAAGTATTTTGATGTTCTTGATGAAGCGAAGTGGGGAGCAATGCGGGCTGGTGCTAAGGCATTAGAAGATTATGTGAAAGCGAATCTTGAATTGCCTGATCCACTCCAGTTCATGACACGGAAAACCATCACGGTGAAGTAATGCCACAAATCAGAATTGGTGCAGATTTCAACGAAGTTGATCGTGCATCCAATGCACTGACGGCTCAACTTCAGTCGATGGATTCGCGGATTGCATCTGTAACTAGCCGAATTAATCAGTTCAATGCAGCCGGTGTTCTTGTTGGTGCAACTATTCGGGGTCTAACGAGGGATAATAACCAGTTCACGGCATCTCTCGGTTTGACTCGGTTACAGAGGATGGCTGCTGCAGCTGGTATTTCGGCTGGATCACTAAATGTTCTTGGTATTAGCTATAAGCAAACAACTACGGAAGCTGAACGGCTCGCTAATACACAAAGCGGTTTGGCTACGATTATGGAACGGGTGCAACGCACCTTCACCTATTTTGTAGCTTATCGAGCTTTCAACTTTCTTAGTGAGCAGCTTGAACGCGGAACTGATGCTGCTCGTAAATTTCAGATCCAAATTTCATTGATTCGGACTCTGTCACAAGAAACACAACAGAGCTTTGGTCAATGGAGTAATCAAGTTCGCGGTGTGTCGGATCGTACCGGCATGGACGTGAACAAGGTTGGCGAAGCTTTCTACAATACGATCTCGAATCAAGTAGCTAAAGGTGCAGATGTTGCTCCCTTCGTAGAGAAGATGGCAACACTGGCCAAAATTACTGGTTCAGATCTACCAGACGCAACAAATGCAGTTACAGCAACATTGAATGCGTATGGCATGTCAGCAAAAGAAGCTGACATTGTGTCGGCAGCGCTCTTCCGAACGATCGACGAAGGTCGTATCGTTATGTCGGAAGTTTCTAACACGATTGGTCGTGTTAATGTTCTCGCTGCCAACATGGGCGTATCGTTCCAGGAAGTCGATGCAGTCCTTGCGATTACTACGCAGAAGGGCTTCAAGACTTCTGATGCTATGACTCTGCTTACCAACTTGCTTATCAAGTTGGAAAAGCCAACTGAGGCAACAAAAGCTCTATTCAAAGAGCTAGGCGTCGAGAATGCAGAGCAGGCGATTCGTGTAACAGGTGGCCTTGTGCCCCTAATGCAAAAGATTATCAGTTTGTCGAAATCCGGCAAAGTTGATATCTCAGCATTCTTCGATGAAATTCGTGGCCGAAAGCAAGCTGCTGTCTTTGAACAGTCTTTGCCTGAAATTGAAGCTTTTACGAAAAAGCTACAAAACACGACTGAAAGTCTTCAGCACTATCAGGCTGCTGCGGAAATTCGACAAGAGTCTCCAGCTCAATATCTCACGGAAGAGATGAACAAAATCTCTAACGTGTTCAAGGTAGATATCGGGCAGAAGATTCTCGGAGTCGCCGCGGATATCGTCAAGTTCAGCAATTCCGTCGGTGACGGTCTGCGTGGACTTGGTGCTTACAAGCCGATTGTCGATGGCGTGAAGGTTGCCATGTATGCAATGGCAGCCGGCTTCGTCATCGCCAAGGTCTCGGCGATCAGCTTCACGGCTACTCTCGGGATTCTGCGAGCTGCTCTGCTTAGTACGCTGGCAACGTATGCCCTCTATGGGGCTGCCCTTGCGGTAGTCTACGTTGCTACGAAAGCGATGTTCGAAGACATTAACACCAAGACGTCTGGGCCTATCAAGGCTTTCGACGTCAATAATGTCAACGAGTTCATCGCTCGCGTCAAGGAAGTAAAGCAGCTTGAGAAGATCGAGGCTGCTGGCAAGGCTCCCAATCAGCCGGGTAACCTGAATCAGCTTGGTGCCCAGGCGAAGGGTCAGTACACTGAAGTCCTTCAGTTGCTGGCTCAAATCCAAAGCCGAAACGACTCGGTCGTTGATGCTTTGAAGAAGAAGACTCAGGAAGCCTCCGAGGCTGTCAAGGTCTTCTTCGCTGGCTGGACGGATCGTCTCAAGCGTGAAATCGACGATATTCGCAAGAAGATCGAAGAAGCAAAGCACGAGATCGAGAAGTCGGCCAAGTCCTTGGACAAGTTCCGGGATGCTCTGGGTGACAAGGTCTTCAATACTCAACTAAAGTACGCTAACGACGACTTCGGTGAGCAGAAGATCAAGCTCACTCAGAATCGTATTCAGGAACTAACCGCTAAGGCTTCGACGCTGTTCCAAAGCGGTGACAAGGACAAGATCGATGAGGCTCGGCATCTCTTCGATGAGATCGCTGGTCTCGAAGAGAACATGTTCGACCTGCGGCAAGAACGCAACAAGAAGTTGCTCGATCAGCAGGTCAAGGCTGGCTATGCTCCGAACCCCGCGCTTCTGGTGGTTTCAACTGAGCCTCTCCAGCAGCGATTGAACAACCTTCTGGCTTTGCGAAACAAGCTGGAAACCGATTACCAGAAGCAGTTGGAGATCACGAAGAAGAAGAAGGAAGAAGAGGAAGCTGCTGCGAAAGCACGGCTTCGTCGTCTGGAAGATGCCTTCAAAGATTACTCCAACATCACGATCTACGATAACTCGGGGAAGCTCAAGAAGGACTTCACCGATAACTTCGGTCACTTCGATTCAAAGAAGCTTCTCGCTGAGATCGACAAGGTCGAAAAGCAGATCCGCGACAACGCGGGTGGTGACTTCGACCAACGCTTTGCTCTGGAGCGTCAGCTTGCCGAATACCGCATGCTTCTCCTTCGGGAGGGTCAGGCGGCTGCTCGGCAGGAATACCTCCGGACTACGGCGGCTCAGATCCAGGCTGATGATGAGAAGTTCAAGGCTGAACTCGATCGATTGAAGAAGCTCCGTGAGGAGCAGGCTGGAAAGCAGAACAAGTCTGCTGATGTACTTATTAAGGGTGCGGATGTTCTTCACGCTTTCAACGCTGCCATCCGTCAGGATATTCAGGGTGGCGTTGGAGACTACAAGTTCAACGCTCTCAGCGATAAGTCCAAGAAGCAGATTCAGGATCTGGAAGCGGCAGCAAACAAGTATCAGCTTGCCGTCAAGGGTCTGCAAGATAACGCTACCGTCAAGGATGGCGTCTCTGTCTTCCGGCCGGAAGATATCGAAAAGGCGAAGAAGGCATACGCGGATTACATTCAGACTGTGATCCGGGTTCAGAACGAGCGGGGCAAGGGGAATCAGACTCCCGCTGTCTCTGGTCTTGATCTCAACACGTTCACCGATCAGGTGGACAAGGAACTCAAGATCATTCAGGATGCCGCGAAAGCCATCGAAGACTCTTTCGGGAGCGAAAGCCAACTCCGGAAGAAGCTCGAAGAGGGCGTTCAGAAGCCTCTTGAAGCTCTGAAGGTTGCCTTCCCTGATATCGCCAAATCTGCCGCTGATGCTGCTGCATCGATGAGCAAGAGTTTCACGGACGCTGCTGGCCCCGGCTTGCAGCCGCTCTTTGATCGCATCCGTGAACTCAAGAAGGAAATGCAGCAACTCAACATCCCTGCTCCTGCCGGTAACAAGGTTTCGGCCTTGATCGGTGTCGAGGGTGATGCTGCGTATGCTGCATCTGGTGGGGTTGCTGGTCTGTTCCCGGGTCAACCGCGGGGAGTGGACCGCTACCCGATCTGGGCAGCGAAGGACGAGTACATCGTGAATGCCGAAAGCTCACGATTGTTCCGTCCGATGCTGGACGCGATCAACTCTCGCCGTATGCCACGTTACATGGCTTCGGGCGGGGTCGTTGGTGGCGACACCAATGTCGGTGATATCAACATCACCATGAATGGCGTTGGTAACAATGTCAACGGCCGTGTCGTCGGAAAGCAGCTTGAACGCGAGCTGCGGCGACGGAACATCAACCTCACGAGGAAGTAATGGACGATTCTCTCGACATCACGCAGCAGGCTGACGTCAGCGTTGTTCGCGGGCGTCAGGCCGAAGACAAGCTTCCCCTCCGGGGTCGCTTTCAGATCGAGCACCTCGACAAGGATGGCAATGTCAAGGGGGTCTACGACTTCCCCAATGACATTACCAACGAGGGCAAGAACCAGCTCTTCGAGATCATGTTCCACGATGGGACACAGATCGCGAATGCGTCCTGGTTCATCGGTCTGATCTCGAACTCCGGCTACTCGGCTCTGGCTGCCGGTGACACGATGGCCAGCCACTCCGGCTGGACGGAGTTCACCGGCTATTCGCAGTCCACGCGTGTCGCGTGGGGTGCTGGTGCGGCTGCTTCGCAAAGCATCACCAACTCCAGCCCCGCTACGTTCGACATCAACGCGACCGGGACGGTGAAGGGTATCTTC
>ERZ761584.174-NODE-174-length-24636-cov-12.291201_pt1 | contig 24636 bp, 51 predicted proteins | sample MGYA00512168_ERZ761584 | MGnify/ENA primary metagenome ERZ761584 (study PRJEB28899, sample SAMN03785564) | bioreactor sludge metagenome | biome: EBPR Sludge; feature: EBPR Bioreactor; material: 0.22µm filtered reactor supernatant | place: Saint Lucia: Queensland...
AGTTCTGAGCGACTAGCATAGCCAGTCGCTCTTTCTTCGTCAGAGACTTCCGCTCGAGACTGAGCGGTGCGAAGGTGGTGTCCTTACTCATTGGCCCGAGATAGGCGCTTGTGTACGTCGCGCGCAGTGTGAAAATCGGAGCTCGATACGCGCCGGTCGCCTGCGCTGAAGCTGATGCTGTAAACGCCATCTGGATACGCCGCACCGCCGTAAGTGTTTGCCTGCGCGAACGGCTCCAGCGCCTTCACAGCTTCGCCTCTTTCCTCTTCTACTCTTGTAAGAGAAGCGCGGAGAGATAAGTAAGCGGCTGCGAGCGTGATAGCGGACGCGCTGTACCAGCCATCATTCCCGGTGTTCGGGCATTCGAGAACGCGCCGCGCGAGTTTTGTTTCATCGCCATCCGGCTCCATCTCGTGGCCGAACATTCGCAGCGCTTCGCGCTCTGCCGCGCTCAGAATCTCTTCCACTTCTTCACCCATTATCTTTGGCTCCGGTGGGGGAGGGCTCAAGCGGACGCCACGCGCCTTGAGTGACGCGATCCCAAAAGCCCGCACCTTTCTCGCACTCGTGCGAGTATGAGATGCGGCCCGGTAGCTCGCGCTGAATGGCCTTGCCACGCTCCCAGTCGTAATCGTCCTTGCTAGCGTAGCTGCCAAGCTGACTGAGGATGTAGCCGCTCGGCAACTTCGGCCACTCGCTCAAAGCGTCAAGCAGTTCGAAGAAATCCTTCTCACCTCGATCACTTCCCATCTTTGTCCTCCGTGCGCTCTGCACCCGCTATGTGCAGGGGCAGCAAGGCGCGATAGGCTTTGAGCCCGCGCGCCGTGAGCACCTGTTGCGTCCCGAGATCGTCAACGAGGCCCAGGTCCCAAAGCCGACTGTACTCAGCGCACGTGCGCGCGGGGTCGCTGTACGAAGCGATATTGCCGCCGCCGTTTTTGATGCGGCCTAGCGTGACAAGTTCGGCTCCGCTCAGTTTTAGCTTATTCACGTCCATCAGCTTTAGTCCTCTTCCAACGTGGCTCGCGACAAGACATCCTCAAGCTGCATCCTTACCTCCATCGTAGACCACAAAAGCAGCGCGCCTAGTCTCCGCCTCACCTTTCATGGACACGATGACAGCATCCTTGATTCTGGCCTTACGCTTCTTCTTTTTAGGCTGCATCATGGAGATGGTGTGGTCCTTGTTCTTGATGTAGACCGATGTGTTTGAGTCACATAGGTCAATGATCAGAACGTAGGCGTCGCCCTTAACATGCTTGAGTTCAATGTCAGGCTTCATCATTGTCTCCAGAGCTATTGGCTGTCGCAGGGCCGCTGGAGTGCAGGACGCGCTCTAACGCGGCGCCAAGGGACCGTTCGCGCTCCATCAGAAGGGAAGTGGCCTACCCCTCTGACAGCTCATATTCCTCGTTGCCATTCGGATCACGCAGCGCCCGCACAAAGACGCGGGGGATCATGGTGACGTAGTTGTCGCGCTCTTCGCGGTTCATCGGCTATAGCTCCCCTTGTGGCCCTTCGGGCCGTACTTCTTGCGGCGCGTCGCCCACGCTTTCTTGCGGATCGCAGCTAGCTCCCGGCGTTGCGCGGCTTTCGCGAGCGCGGCGGGTGATGCATTCGGGGCATTCAATGAGGTGATCCTCCAGGCCTTCGGCGCAATCGTCGCCGTGGTATTCAGGATGATCGAACCAGCCGACGATGCCGCCATCGCGCTTCATCTTGCTCGCCATCGATTGCGGGATGGCATAGTCAACGAAGCAGACTGGGCAGTTTTTCGCGATCAGATCAGCCATTAGTCCTTCTCCCGCATGTCAGAGCGCACCGGCTGCTCTCCCTGGGCGTCGGCCTTCAAAGCATCGAGCTTCGCGAGCCACGCTTTCATGCTAAGAAAGCGCGGGCCAATGCTGTCTTCGTAAATCCACCAGCCTTCGGCTTCATCTGAGAGAAGCTTCAGCAACGTCGCTTGTCGGTCGCTGATCTTCCCCATGCCGTAGCCCCGCTCGCCACCGTTCGCAGCTCGCCACAGCGAGAACTCCAGTCCGCTCATCCAGCCGGCCGCCCAGAACTCTTCGCTGATGCCCGTCATGAGGCAAAGCAAGCCGTACTGTGCACCTTCCTCGGCTAGATCGAGAAAGAAGGGGTCTAGGTGTTCTCTGGTCATCCCGCATCGTCCTGTGTGCGTTTGTCATTATCCGGGCCATCTGTGTCGTAGGCATCGAGGGCTGCGCGCGCTTTCTTTTGCATGAGCATCCACAAATCGACGGCGTCGATGCCATCACCGCACCCGCCTTGTTCGGGTAGGTTGGCGATCTCGTGCATGGCGTCGTAGAGCGCGCCGCTACGCTCATCTTGCTCCCTCTGCTTGCGAAGGTTGCGTACCAAGCGCCGAAAATTGCCGTTGCGCTGCGTGACGGCAGGATGATTGGGCCGATCCCAGGGCTGTTTCTCGCTCATAGCTCGTTACCCCTTGTCATTCTGGCGCGCGTGCGCCTTCGCGAACGGGTGGTTCTCGATCAGGCTGTAAACGGTCGCTGCGCCGTGGCGCGCCGCGCGCTCAGGCCAAGTGTGGCGCAACACGAAGTCCACGAACGCTGCGGCCTCGCGATCGCGCTGCTCAACGGCAAGCGTTGCTTCTGCCGCGATTTGGCTGATGACCTCGCCTGCGCTCATGGCCGCGTGTCCTTTGCAATGACAATCGGTTCCCGCTTAGCCATAGCTGATCCAGCTAGAACACTCCGATTAGCCTCCAATCGATATAGGGAAGCCGCTCTTGGACTCTTGTGTCCAAGCAAGGCTTGCAACTCAGCTTCACTGGCGCCGCCCTCAGCAGCCTCACAAGAGGCTGCCTTCCTGAAGCTATGCGGGCTCTGTCTCATGTTCAAACCTAGCTCCTTGCGGAGCTTTCTCCATTCGGCCCAGACCTTCCTGGGCTTGATCTGGAAAAAGGGTTCGCATGGCTGGCGCCCGAGGGCAAGTAACTTATCGGTAAGGTCCTTGGAAATAGGAATGTCCACGATATTCCCTGTCTTTTTTTGGGTGATAACCAGCTGGCCATTGTTAATGTTCACCGGTTTGATAGCCAGAACGTCCGACAATCGCTGCCCACAGGCATACTGGGTCTCGAACAGCAGAGACAGCATCGGATCAGGAACGGTCTGCATGACCCTCCTGGCCTCATCCCTGGCTATTCTAGCGATGTGGCCAAGCTTCTTAGTCTCGACATAGGCGACCGGGTTAGCGGTCGCCCAGCCGCGGCTAATGCCAAATGAGAACAGGCTGGAGAGGAACCCTCTAGCCGTCATGTAAGCGCCAGGACGAAGGTCCTTGATGAGCTTGGTGATATCTTGAGGGGTGTAGTCCCGCATCGCCTTGCGATTCTGGGGGATTAGTCGGCCGGCCCGGCTGTAGTTCTCTTGCGTCTTGATGGCCAGTGAGGCCATCTTCTCTTCTAGGAATGCTGCGTAGCATTCAGAGAGTGTAACCGACTTAGACTTGTCGGTCTGACCATTCTTGGAATTTCGCATTGATGACCCTTAGCTGCTCTCGAGCTTCCTCATTGTGCTTGAGGTCGGACCTAGAGTCAATGCCTAGTTTGTTGCGGAGGAACTGAGCGGCCTCTTCCTCGTTGTCAATGGCAATTTTAATCTTGCTCTTGGCCATGACGAACTTCCAGAAGGTCTGCGAGCGGCACAAAATCCCCGCCAACTGCACCGCTCGCTCGCCTTCCCCCACGTCCTCATCGAAGTCACCGAGAGGACTTGCCGCAACCATGAGCCGTTGCCCTGGGTGCAGCCCCAAAAGCTCCGCAGGAGCTTCGGACACCTCAAGCCGGATGAACGTGCCGCGCTTAGAGCGCGACACTGAGTCAACCTTAGCTTCGAAGTGGAACGGCTTGGTCATATCACGTCAGCCTGATGGTGTAGCCCTTAAGGAAACCCCCGCACACAACACCTTCAACCGTCTGTCCTGAGGGTGCAGTGGCGCGAAATCGGGTACGGAACCTGTATTTAGTCGTGACCGACACCTTCTTTCTCCAGCCTTTCACGTACCAACGTAGCATAGCCGGCTAAATCTAACCAACTATCAAGATAGTTTGGGTCACATCCATTAACTATCCTCGCCATCTTATCGCACATGATCTCAAGCGCGTGCTGCTGATACGGCTCCATACACGTCCAGCCCGGCCGGATAGTCAATGTCAGAAGATCATCTGACCATTGATACCGAAGCACATTCTTCAATGCCACCGCAATCACAGCTTGGTCCTTGAACTCTCCATAACGTCCCCCTCGTTCTTTCAGTGTGTCAGAGAGTTTGTTCGTCATTCGTTTATCCGCTCTTTAAGCAGGAACACTGGGATATCAAGTTTGAGAGCGGCATCAACTTCCATGCCAACTCCCTTTGAGTCCCGCCACCCCTTCATTGGAAGGATGATTACACCGTTCGCGCCGCGGAGGATAGAGAGGTCTTGAGGCATCCACAGATCATGACTGTCCTTGTCCATGTGAGCAATGGTAGCGATGCTGTGACTGTGCGCTATAGGACTGAAGCATGGAACGCCGGCCTTGATTAAGGTGGATGTCCACATGCAAGCATCTTCAAAGGCAGCCTCTTTGCCATGCAGATACTTCGCATACGGGCTGGCTAGGTACCAGAACGTGGCAATCTTGCTGGCGGAGAAGCTCTCTATGGTCCGCTCTGGAAACGGGCCAATCATCAATACTTCTTCCCGTTCTCTTGGAGACGAGCTTCGCGCTTGTGATCGGCGCGTGTGGCGTTGTACGCCATCTTCTCTTCATAGGCGCCGCCAAGATCAAGACCGAGGCCAGCGCCGAGGTCGAAGATACGAATCAGCGCGTCAGCGAGCTCAACCTCAATCGACTTTCGATGAGGCAAGTGACTGTCGTTAAGATTCTTCCGATGGCCCTCAAGGGCCTCAGAAATCTCTGAATGAACCAGGGCGAGCATCTCCGGAACATTGCGATCCAGCTTCTCGCCAGTGTTCAGGTCATGCCACCATTGCTGATAGGCTTCATGCACCCTCATGCACAGGCGATTGATTTGATATGCAGCGTCAGTCATCGTCCATCCCAAAGAATAATCCAAGAAAGAAAGCAGCAGCCACCAGCCCGAGGATCACGCTAGCCTGCTCGACTGTGAGCGATGGGATAATTGAATATCCCATCCACCCAGCCAGCCACATGCAGATGCCAAGCGTTACGATCTTCAGGAAGATGAGCATGGCTTAGAGTTCGTCGTCGCTGTCGTGACGCCGCGCCGAACTCCGTTCTTCGCGATCATCGTACTCATCATCCCGGTTGCGAGACCGGGAACGCTCAAAAGGGGGCTCGTCATCGTCATCCCTCCGTGCGTTGCGGCGGGGGCGATCATCCTCTTCATCATCGTCCCGGCGCCGATCAGAGCGTCGGGCTGGACGATCATCATCGTCGTCTCGAGAGCGGCTACGCGATCCACCCTCGCTACGCTCGCGCGGGATTTGAATCTTGAGGCTGAGCATGTCAGGCTTGTCAGTCTTGCGCCAGCCAGAGATTTCCAGCTTGGCTTCTCCGGTGTCCTTCATGGACACCAGAAGCGCCTTCAATGTGTCCCGGCCGATGTCGATGATCCCAGTGTGAGTGGGAGCTCGATCATTGCCTTTTCGGAACTTGTTCGGGGAAAGAATCCCCTTGTCATCAAACTTTCCCACGGATTATTCTTCCTCTTCTGGAGGGCTGAACTCATCGTACTTCGCGCTGTACGCTTCCTGCACCCGGTTCTTTTGCTTCTCAGCTTCCGGATTTGTCTTTGCCGCTGTCTTCAGGACGTTAATGTCGCCCTGTTGATCAACGCGGAACTGCTCGCACTCAGAAGCCGACTCAAGGCCACTGATCAGATCGAGCAGCCGATCAGCGATGACGGCGAACTGGTCGCTGGCAGCTTCGCCAGCCGCTTCCGCGGCAGGCTTATCAGTCTTCTTAGTGGTCGGCTTCTTCTTCGTCTCAGGCTCGGCTTGCTTAGCATCCTTTGAAGACTCGTCAAGCTCTGGCAGCGGGTCATCAGTGTTAGCCTGAGCGACTTCAGCTTTGTTCGGCTTACCCTTTGCCTTAGCGAAGTGATCCGCATCCTTCTCGCCAGTCACGATCTTGAAGACTGATCGCATCAGGCACTTATCGAAGTAGCTGACACTAATCCCGGCTGTTTGTGCGTCCGAGAAAGGCGCCGGGATGGTGAGCTTGAAAAATCCTTCAGCTACGTCGCCGGTTTGCGTATCATAGAAGTCCGCTCGAAACTTTTGCAAGACGATAATCGATCCGTCTGGCATAGGTATAAGCTCTACACCGTCTTCTTTTGTTGTCCACCCAAGCCCGATCTCTGTCGCGAGTTTCGCGACTTCCTCGTAGAATTGATCCACTGACACAAAATTAAAGCCAGCGCTACTGGCTCTCTCTTGTTTCTTTAAACTTGGAGCTTGGCGGCAAACTGCCATCACCTTGTTCAAGATCGAAGAAGATACTGTTTTGAAGCTTTCCATTCGGTCTGAAGTTTTCCCCTTTTTCTATTGCTTCGCGGCGACGCCTATCGATGCGCTGCTTTGTCCTTATGCGATGGCAGTTAGAGCAAACTATCTCGCACTTTGCTATTTCTGCGTCGATCAATTCAAATGATCGACTGGTCATCATGCCTACGTTAAACAATTTAACGCCGCGAACATGGTCAAAATCCATCACGCAGTAAGGATAAAATCTTTTACAATCCGTGCATGGAGTTGTCTCTCTTATTCGCCGGATGTAGTCAACCTTTGACTGCCTCTTCGGCCCTCTGTAAGAGGGGTTAGCAACCTTAAACAGTCTAAGTTTTTCTTTTGCGTCGTCCTTGTGTCTGCGATAATATCGCTGAGACCGAGAAAGGCCATCCTTAATGCGCGGGACACCCTTCTTCGGTCCAGGCTTAGCCATCTTAGCCTTCTTTGACCTCGGTCACTTGGAAGCTTTGCGTCGAATGAATGTAGACTGAAGCAAACTTGTTAGGCTCAAGAACCTTCTCGTCCACTTGGACGAAACGTCCCTCTTCGCGACCTTGAACTTCGATCTTAACCGAGTTCGGGCCTTCGTTCAGAATCTTAACTTGCGTCGTCATTTTCCGCCTCTTCTAATCTGCGTTTGTTTTGGCTGCAAAACTCAGCAACCTTGCACCAGTTGCCATCGCATCTGCGGGGCGTCCCGCCACGCTCTTCAATGATCAGCGTGTCGCTGCTTTCGTTGATGAAGTCAATGGCGTTTTGCTTCTCTTCGAACACCTTTGTCGCCCGCTTATTAGCGGGCTTCTTCACGGCGTAGGTTGGATTATCTTCCCACCGCTCCGTTTGCGAGCAGAGCGGGAGCTCCCGGCCGGCGAAGTCCGCGGCTCTTGCCTTGAGGTGCATTGAGACTCGCTTGTTGAAATAGGCTTCTGCGTCATCAGGGGTCCATAGCGGGATAGCCACCTCCTGTATCGCTGCCGGAGGATAGCCCTGCGTCGTCTTAGCCTTGCCTGATGACCAATCTCGTAGAATAGCCACGATACCAAGAGACCCCACGTCGCGACCAACGCGATCCACAAGCCGCCATGATCCATCGGGACTATAGACACCAGCTTTCTGAGCATAGCGTACCAGATGAGCATAACAATTAAGCTGGTTATGCCATGCTTCTTTATCAGCCTGAAAACCATAAACGGACGTGACCTTCCAATCCTTGATGTCAACTCGTTTCTTCGGCGCTTCCTGAAGGTCCATGGCGCCGGAGACAGTTATGGTTGTACCGTTGATGGTGACTTCCATAAAGAGGCGCTCTTCGGGCGTCTCTACATTTGTGTCGGCGCCGTCCTCAAGGATTTGGTGGACAGCCCTCCCCAGGAGGCTGAACACCCGGTCGGCAATATCCTCTTCGATTTCGTCATCATATTTCCATTGGAGCGTTTGGGCTCGAGGGGCATCGATCAAATTTGAAATACTGAAGGTGGCCGGCCCCCTGTCGTAGGGGTCCCTCTGTACGGCGCGAACCACAGGTGCAGGTAAGTTATACTTGTTTGTCAGCTTCATTCAGACCACGTTTTCTTACGATTAATAAGACAGATGGTTGGTTGTGACACGCCAAATTTATCTGCGATTTGCTTTTGTGGAACTCGAACAGAAAGCAATCTTCGGATTTCCGTTACATCATCTTTTGATAGCTTTGCATTATGTCCAAGCTCTCCGGGAAGATGAAGGCTTCTACCTCTAACCACCATGTCATTTGAATTGTCTTGGTATAAACCAAGACACAAGTGATGCGGATTGGAGCAGGCTGGGGTATCGCACTTGTGACGAACTATCTTTCCCTCTGGTATCGCTCCGTTGTGTAATTCCCAGGAGAACCTGTGGGCAAGTGTCGCCCGACCATCAACCCAAAATTGACCGTACCCTCCCTTGCGTAGACTAGCTGTCCATAGCCAGCACCCACTATTCTGTTCAAATTCTATACAAGCCCAGAATCTTTCCTCGGCCGGAATACCAGCCCAATGCCACGCCTTATCCCCAAACCCCCGGTTCGGATCGGTGAGAGTTCCACAACTCATAACGTGACCGCGCGGACAATAGGACCCGGCAGATTGAAGCGGTTAGTCAGGCGCATATTCGCTCAATTCTTCATACCAATCATCCGGATTGCCTTCTGGCCATCCGCGGCGAAGATAATCTTTTCCGCCATCGACCATCACGCCGCATTTGCATGTCTTATAGTCATGTCGGTACGTGCTAATGAGCACAGCGTCACATTTTCTACAACGCACAGCATTAAGAATGATCTTATCGCTCACTGCTCCACTCCAGAGCAAAGCACCCGGCCATAGACATACAGGGCCGGCTCAGTGATGTGGTCAGTGAACTCAAAGCCCTGAGCTCTGCCGCGCCACTTAATAAGCTCTTCCCTCGAGGGCGGTAGCACCAAGCTGGCCTTCAGAGGACGCCACCATTCAAGCTTGGCCGCTCCGGCCAAGAAGCGAATCTTCTCAGCGACGCAGGCCAGATCGCCATACAATTGTTGAGCCTCATAGCGGAACTGATCGACCACCATAGAGATGCTCTTTGTCGGGCTTAGGGTGATTGTGGACGGCACCCCCGGGTTAAAGCCTGACAAGTCCACCCAGGCTGGCTCCTGGCCCTGGTAGTCACCTAGACCGGCATAAACCACTGTATCGAACTGGCTGTTGATCAGCAGCGTCAGATCGACAATTTCTCGATCAATGGCTGCGCTCATGTGCGGCCATTTATCGGAGAAGAAGTTAGAGTCCTGTAGGTCTTCGAGGCTCATTCTACATGCTTCCATGATTGATAGCGACAAATCTGCGAGACTGTCATCTCGTGAATATTGTATTGGCGGGCTAACACCTTCAGCGTTAGACCTGCCTTCTTCTTGAGGCGTATCGCTTTTACTTGAGTCTCAGTAAGCTTTGCTTGGATATGATCTTGACCCGCTCGGAATTTACCCGATCTAGGGTCCATGGCTGAAATCTTATTCACGATCTTAGGTGAGTGTGCATCGAAGGCAAATAGCCGAAGGGTTGTTCGTATCGGTGCTTCGTCGCGAATGATCAAGTCCAAAAAAGCGTTGGACTACACACCACATTTCCGCGCACAGATGCCGGTCGTAGAGCGGCCATTGGAGCTACCTGTGGTAGCGACAATCACAATCTGGTATGCATCGCGCAGGCCAGACCTGGACGAGAGCTTGATCCTGGATTTGCTTCAGGTGGATGAGAAGAAGTACAAGGATAAGAAGGGGGTCATCCTGAATGACCGCCAAGTGCGCGAGAAGCACATCTACTGGCGGCTAGACCCAGAGAACCCGCGGTGTGAGATTAGGTTGGTGGAGAACGCTGATCTTGACTCACCGAAACAAAAGCGCGCTCGTAAGCCTCGCGCCACTCGGTAGGATGGAAACGTAGAACCCAAGCTAAACCGCCACAAGTCCCGCGACAACGGAACGGGGCTCCAAAAGTTTTCCCCATATCTTTGTGCCAGATTGGGTAACTAGCCCAGCCGCACGCTCTGCAATAGAGCATGCCCATGTCTTCGTCGCGGCATTCATGACGAGCCAGTGCCGGCCGCGGATACTGGTCTGGCTTAGCGGGAAATAGTGTCATTCGTCACACAGCCCCGCATAGCGCTCAGCAAGCTCGATCACGAGCTTGAGCTCCTTGACCGTCACATTCGCCAAGAATTCCAGGTCTGGGATTGAGATAAGTCGTTTCTCCGGATCGACTCGTCCATCCACATGGAGAGCGAACATGCCAGACACATTCTTCAGAGCGTCAAATTCAGTCTTCATTACGACCATCCATAATAAGATCGGCCTCTCTTCGATAGCTATCTTTGACGCTCTTTGTCTGGCATCCCCAGGATGACTGCCCCAGGCTGCGATACGTTTCATACAGCTGCATCGCCAAAATCTCTCTGAGAGCGCGGATGGTTTCTATTGGAACACTACTCATTAGAGCCTCGAATGTCTCATATAACGATCACTAACCCGGTTAATGCACACTATAACGTACATTAAATGTGTCGCGGGCTGGGCTGGATTCGAACCAGCGACCTCATGGATACAATCCTTGGCTCTACCAACTGAGCTACCAGCGCGTGAACTTAATCACGTCAACCGCGACAAGATTCTGATTATCGGGTTGCAGGACTTGAGTCAAGCCATTGCATGTTGGCGCCGAAGCAATTATCTCGAAAACCCCTGGCTCGGGCCGCTAGCGTTCCAGGGTTGTTCCCTACTAGTGGAGTCCGACATGCAGGGAAGCCCCAGTCCAAGGTGGAAGCGGGTAAGGTCGGCGGGGTCCAGCAACCTCGAAAAGTAGCCACCACGTCAACCCTCGCTGGGGGTGGTTGATCCTAGACGAGGCGGCTGGCTCCGAAGAGCGTAGCAGGATCACGTCCTAGGCGGAACGCCTCCCCATGAAATCATCACGATTTCTTGGGGAGTATCGTTCGTCTGCCTAGGCCACAGCGACTTTCCAAAGAGCGTCCGTTCAAACGGACGCAATCAGCTAGAGAAAGCTTTATGAGCAAAAGACGTAGAGGAAAGGGGCTTAAGCCAATAAAACCCCTTAGTGAGAAGCGACTAGCTGATCTTCACCGGCGCTATACAGAAAACCCATCCTCGCAAAATTATCACAGCTTACTCATGGCCTTTTCTTCCATGTTAGCTGGCGAGCGTGGCTCTCGAGCGAGCCAGAGTTCGCATTATTGTTGAGCAACTTGCAAGTCCTTTGTGAGGATTGCAATCTTGGTAAAAGCAACAAAGATGACACGGACTGGCGCTAGTGTTTGACTATCTCCTAAACGAGCCGCTTAGAGCGGGCGAGAATCGGCTGGCTTGCCCAGCCTGCCCAGAGCGAAAAACCTACAACAAGTTCCAGAAGACCCTAGCGGTTCGCGATCAGGGTGATCGCATCACCTATCATTGCTGGCATTGCGATTCCAAGGGAGCGATTCGCAAGCCAGGGGTCGCTTCGCTCCATACGAAGCCCCACTGGGCTTCTTCTGCCAACTTGAAATTTAGCAGCAAAGCTGCGACCCCTAAACCAGTTCCAAAGGAGCCCGCGATAGTGTTTCAGGACGAAACAGACCCCCTAAACGAGGATTGCTATGAATTCCTGGAAGAGCGTAGAATCTCTCGCGAGACCGCCGATCACTTCAAGCTACGGAAAGGAAAGGTCCGCGGAACTGATGCGGTCGGTTTCCCTTATTTCCATGATGGCCGCGTTACAGGCTACAAGCTTCGATCCATCGAGCTTCCTAAGAAGGAAGGAGCTTTTTCAATCATTGGTAAAGTCCAAGGCCTATTCGGAACGCACGTTTTCGACCCCGCTCTCGGACATGCAACAATCTTGGAAGGAGAGTTCGATCCCTTGGCCTGCTATGAAGCCGGCCTACGGAACGTCCTATCCATCCCTCACGGGGCCATCTCACCCGGTTCTACCGGGGGAGATACTAAGCTTGCCTTCCTGGGGGAATCAGAAGCCCTCTTTCGAGGGCTTAAGCGGATTGTCGTCGCCACAGACAACGATGCCCCAGGTAAGGCCACCGCAGACGAGATCGCCCGCAGAATCGGCCGCTATCGCGTTTACAGACCGGTATATCCTGAGGGATGCAAAGACGCCAACGATGTCCTCATTGAGCGGGGCAACGACGCTCTCAGAAAGCTCATGGAAGGCGCTAAAGCCGAAGACATTCCCGGGCTGACTAAGCCGTCAGCCTTCAAGGGAGACCTTATGCGGTTCCGCCGCGGCGAAGTCCTACAAGGACTATCGACCGGCTATGAATGTCTGGACCCGATCTTTCGAATCACCCCGGGCGTCTTCACTACAGTCACAGGCCACCCCAACCATGGCAAGTCAGCCTGGGTTGATCAAATCCATGTCAACATGGCTGTGCGAGAGGACTGGAACTTCGGCATCTGGTCTCGAGAGAATGCAGGCTTTGTCCACACGGCCAAGCTGATCGAGCTCTTCCAGAAGAAGCGGTTCCATCCGGACATGAACAACGTCATGTCTGAGCGGGAGATTGAGGAAGGCTTCGCCAAGGTCGAGAAGCACGCGACCTTCATCACCAGCGATGGCGGGCCTGACACCATGGAGTCTATCCTCGAACGCATGACTGGTGCGGTCATGCGATACGGCATCAAAAGCTGTGTGATCGACCCCTACAATTACATCCAAAAGAATCATGAGATCGCGCGCGAGGACCTTCAGATCAGCGACATGCTGACACTTGGCACGGACTGGTCGAAGAACCATGAATGCCATGTGTTCTTCATTGCTCACCCGAAGACAATGGATGAGGACAAGGTTCCTACGGGATCAGCTATCAGCGGAGGATGTTATTCAGATGATACAGAATGTCTTACCAAGCGTGGATGGGTCTTGCATCAAGACCTTCGGGACGATGACGAGGTCGCCATATTCGATCCAGAAGACTGGGCTATGCGCTACGAAACCCCAGAACATCGTCACGTTTATGATCATGACGGCGAAATGCATCATTGGTTGTCAGAGGGTGTGAACCTTCTAGTAACGCCCAATCACCGTATGCTGCTCGGGAGTGCCGCCAGTCAAGATGGAGGTTTGGAGTTTGAGTTAAGCGAAAACATTCCATCGCGACTTAACTTTGAGATTCCGGTAGCCGCAATAACCGAGATAGAATCTCGACAAAGCAAACGTTTCCATATTGGAAACGAGAACTATCCATCAAATCCATTTTGGTGGTACGTTGGATTCTGGGTTGCTGAAGGTTGCATGCAACAAGGCGGAGTTTCCGCTTGTCAGTTAGAAGAAAATTCAGAGACTCCAATTGAGATCATGCGAGAAATGGGGCTAAGCTTTAACTCAAACATTTACATACCGAAACGTGAAAATGAGCGACCGATGTGGACCGGTCGCGTTTATCAACGCTCTCATCCTGAGTTTTGTGCTTGGATGGCGAAAGAGTGCGGTGAGGGATGTGAGAACAAGAAGGTTCCGGTTGCACTTTTTTCCGCTAGCGCGGCAGATAAGCGCGCCTTTTTGGATGGGCTCGTTTTCGGTGATGGCTCCGAAAACGGAGAGCATTCATCTGTGGTATTTACAACAAGCAAGAGTCTTGCAGACGGAATTCAACGCCTTGCTGTGGAGCTCGGTATCGGTACGCGCTTCTATATCGAGAAGCGCACACAGCACGGATGGAAGGACAAGTATGTCATTTCTTTGGCTCGTCGCAAAGCTAAGTGGATTAACCCGCTTCGACATAAATCCACAGCTGAATACACCGGGAAGGTGTACTGCCTAACGGTCTCGACAGGCGCTTATTTTGTGCGCCGAGGCGGCATCGTTTCTGTGTGCGGCAACTCAACCTTCAACGCCAAGACCGATTTTGGTCTGACTATCCACCGGCCCGAGAAGGGCCGTATTGCCGAGGTTCACAACTGGAAAACCCGGCATTCCTGGTTGGGTAAGATTGGTAAAGCTTTGCTCCAATACGATGTTGACAGGGCCACTTTTTATGACCTAGACAATCCCTTCGAAGACCCCTTCACCTTCGGTCGGCGCCAAGAGAAGAAAGGCGCGGATGTTGTGGAGTTTGAGGTCGTCAACGGCGGCAGGGGCCGCAGTTTTGAAGATGAATTCTTTGGAGAAGATGAGCTATGACTTGGCGCTTTATGGGCAAGATTGCTGGTGGCGCGGCTGTGAGTCCATTCTCTGTTCTCGGAGAATTGCTCGCTTCTTCATACGCAACGTCAAAAGACGTTGCTTCTCACATTAATCAGGACGGTACACTGCGGCCGCAAGATCAAGACCGCTCAGGTGGGGGGCATGAGTTTCAATCCAACGCTGAATCTGAGCCAGCACAGCTGGCTCCGCAGCCTCGAGCACAGCGGCCATAAAAGCCTCAGGCAAAGCCCTGGTCTCAGTCAATGCATCTCGTTTCTCTAGAACCCTGTGAAACAGGTTAGATGTCGCCCGCATAGCCGCGCGGACCTTGCGTAGCCATTCTTCGTCGCATTTAGCGCCGCGGTCCTGAACCTGGGTATTCATGTCCTTGAGAACAGTTCCAAGCCACATGAGGACTCGATCTGCGTCTCCGGCATCCTTGATCAAGGATACATCAAGGTCGCCTGGTTTTCCGGAAATAGGGATCAGCACAATTAGTTACCTAACTTGGAGTTAATGATGTCCTGGAAAGTAAGAACTAAAGAACGTCTTGGCAAATACCGGAACATGAAAGAAGAGGATGTAGCAAGGGGGGTGTTTGACCTGCGCTATACTGACAGGATGTCTTGGCAGGCTATCGGACGGCTTGTCGGCCTCAATGGTAAGAGTATCACGCGACTCCTAGAGCGGCATGGATACGAGCTTCAAGAGGGTCCATTGCCGGACCCGAGTAAAGCAGCCCGTAATGAACGGATCATTGAGATCGCCAACGATAACTATCGAGCCGGCATCCATATCTCAGGCACAGGCATAGCCGACCTGATGAAACTTGAGGGCTGGGATGTGAACCGGGATATCGTCGAAGGCGTTATCTTTCGCGCCCGCAAGAACGGCCGGCAAGTCCCTCCAGTCGGTGAAGCAAGCAACGCTTACAAGGCTCGCGCCTGCAATGCCCACAATCGCCCTCCTGGCGCCATGGAGACCTATCCCCTGCCTCCGAGGACGCCTGAGCTCCTAGCGAAGGCAAAGGTCTCGTATGAGGCCCTGAAGCCATCCATGTGCAAATACACTCCAAATGAAGAAGCCCCCTTCTTTTTTTGTGGCGAAGCAGCTATGCCCCGTAAATCATGGTGCAAAGATTGCTATGAGCGAATCATCCGAAGAGACCTCAGCCTTGAGCCCCCTGGCCCCAAGCTTAAAGCGCCGGCTCCGCCGAGCCGGTATCCGTCTCATTGACTTGAACGCCGCTCTCTTTAGTAAGTATAAGACTTGGGGTAAGTTAATAAATGAACGATCAAGCGAAGAGCTCATGGCAGTATCCGGAAGGATACTCGGCAGTAGAGGCGGAGGATTGCAACGAGACATCGAAGATGAACTCGGAAGAGTTCTTGGTCTCCGACCAGACTTTTCTCCCAATTACTCAGCACAAGCAGTACAGCCCAAGCATTTACTATAGCGAGGGCAAGTTCCTCTTGAACATTACTTTGAAAGTGGACGGAAAACCTTTCAACGTGGAGTTCGAACTGGCTGCCGATCAGGTTGCGAACCTGAACGCTCAGTGTGCTAAGGCGCTGGTTCCGTATGTCTATTACGATCTTCGCAGGGGAGTGGCAAAATGAAGGCAAGCAAAATCCTTCTAGCCCTGTCAGACACGGCTCGAAAGGCTCTCGTCGGAGCATTAGATGAAGGTGATCAGTGGGGCTATCGCTGCTTCACCAGCATCCCCGAAGATGCGGTCATCACGTCTATCGATGGCAAGTATGTTCGGTGGAATAATCTGGTCCAGAAGGGGTTTTTAACCCCTTTGGGTGGCGAGGTAGCTAGGCTGGACAAGAATGGCCCTCCGCCCAAGCGGAGGCCAGAGCTCTGAAGGAGAAGCCAAGTGACGATCATCACCTATAAGAACGGCGAATGTTGGTCTGATGATCTTATCACTGGCAGCGGTCTCGTATTCGGCCGGGAGCTAAAAATTGTTCACAGGAAAAAGGATGGAGCAATAGCAGGAGCATCAGGGACGGCTAGTCCCTGCTCAGAATTTCTGAAATGGGCAAAATCAGGCCGAGGCAAGCCTCCGGCTATTTTCACAGGGGAGCATTCTGTGAGTCAAGCTTTCATCGCTACCAGAGAAGGTCTTATTCTCGATTTCGCAGGCGTCGAGCCATCACGTATCGAATGTGATTTCTATGCGATTGGTAAGGGGATGGAGATAGCAATGGGTGCTATGATGGCTGGCTGCTCAGCTAAGGAAGCTGCTATTTATGCTTGCCGCGCCTTCGGGTGGCCGGCAAGCCTGCATGGGGTGGATCATGACGGAAACTGGAGTGAAGTCTCTATTGAGGAAGTACACTCTCCAATCCACGGAGGGCGAACTCCCAGACTACCTTCCACCGCTGACGGACGACGAACTTAGCACGGTTGTTGACGACATAGCAATGTTTGCTGGAGTGAAGCCGCATCGCCTCCGGAATGGCGCGAGTACCGATAGAGCTCGTCCCTACAGGGATGCATTGTGGTGGATTTTGAATAAGAAATATGGGATGACGCAACGCGGAATCTCTGCGTATTTCCAGGCCTCCAGGACAACCGTGGGAAGTGGCATAAGAATGGCGGAGGATGATGAAGATCGGCAGCGTGCTCGGTCCATCATCCTCGCCAGGATGACTAGAATGGGATTAGGAGTATAGAATGCGACCGGAATTCAAAGACAATCAGAACGTGCTGCATATCGAGTCTGATGGCGGTCTCGATATCAAGCGTGAAGGCTGGGGCGGCACTTCGCTGACTGCCCTCACACAAGAAGAACAGCTTGAGCTCGCTGTCGATCTGGACAACCTTGAAGAGAAACTCCGTCTCGCGTGCGATGGCGATAGTGATCGCCAAATGCTGGCCCGCTGGGTTGACCGTCTCTGCAAGTAGATGGCTCGCAAGCGTAAGCAAAAGCTCCTCCCGGAGGAAATCCGGGAGGAGCATAAGCCAGCCCTAGTTCTAGTGGCTGGTTCAAGAGACTTCGGTTGCTTCAAGGATGACCGTGGTGAGCTTCGCGTTGTTAAACGCGAGCGTGATTTCATCTATGATGTGATGAACGCCATCTGCGGCTATGGTGAGGATGGAGAGCCGCTTCCAATCATCCTCATGCATGGCGCCTGTCCAACAGGCGTTGATCGGGTGGTTGACAAATGGGCCGAACGCAATCTTATACCGACTCGTCGCTTCCCGGCTGACTGGAAGAAGCACGGCCGCGGAGCCGGCCCGAAGAGAAACCAAGTGATGGTCGATAAAGGTCCAAACTATATGATCGCTTTTTGCGGGGGGAGCGGAACAAGAGACTGTGTAAGGCGGGCAGAAGACGCCGGTATTCAGGTTTTCTTTCCGAAGTATGATTTTGAAGCGTAGAGGGCCTCATACTCCGAATAGGAGATGGACTGATGAAGATTATGCAATGACTAAAATGACTGGCGGTGACAACCACCCAATTCGAAGCAAGGTGCGCCGTAACGCCCAGATCGGGTCTCCTGAGGAGAAGACTCATGGAGAGATCAGAAAGGCGCTGTACGCGCTTTGTGAGCGGTTTGTAGTGGACAATGAAATTCATTGTCCAGAAGCTATCTGGCAGATGGATCACGTTATCGGTAACGCGTACGAATTCATCGAAGAGATGTGTAACATCATCGGTTATGCAGAACTGAACGAGGATATTAAAGATGCCGACGAGAATCCATACGATTAACGCATTCAGCGATTCTGAAGACGAGGACAATAGCTTCAGCATCAACGTCTCATACAACGCTACTATTGAGCAAATCTCTCTCAGTTACGATGGCGATTCAGATGACATCAGTTTTCCGCGGTGCGCTGTTTCGGTCATCATCGAAGCCATGAATCGTTTGCTGGCGGATAACTCGTGAAAACACGCGACGCAGAGGCGCTTGAGTTCATTGCTAACTCAGGCCAGTGGCGAGTCCTAGATGATGGCACTATCGAGACGTGCCGAGATCGCCAAGGCCGGCCGACAGACCCACAGGTCTGGAGGCTAGCCACATTCCTATCCCCTAGCCGAAATAGCTCCACTCGCAAGCGCCTGTGGTGCAATGGACAGCGAGTCTATGCCAATCGCGTGGTATGGCGGCTGACACATGGCCCGATTCCAGAGGGCTATCAGGTCGATCACAAAGATGATGACTCCCTGAATGATGCGCCGTCCAACCTTCAGCTGCTCGATAGCAACGGAAATCTGGACAAGGAAGCTAACCGAGAAGGGACTAAGGTGCGACGTTTCTGCCCTGGATCGTATGCTGATGTCGGGTCTCGCGCTACGGAGCCGACTGGGGAACAGGTCATGCTTCGTCCGTATTTCTACAATCAGCCGACGCCGACAGAGATTTTGGCTAAGTTCGGTGATCCGCGCGATAATATCGATGACGCTGTTGAAGCTCAAGACTGGCGCATCTCGCTAACGCATGACATAAAGGTCGGTGTGCTGCGCTGGTGGCAAGCCGCCCGCCTGTGGTTCGACCGCACATTCCTGGGGTTCCGCTATTGAACGCCGCCCCACCCCTCTCCTGGCGCTGCTTTAAGAGTGATGAAGGCCGCTACATGCTAGCGGCCGAGATGCTTGAGCGAGATGCTAGGACAAACGAATTCTATGGGGCCTGCACAGCCCTCCAGAATGATAGTTGCTCTGAGCTTAAGGGAGCCGTCTTGCGGCTCCAGCAGGGGTTCTCGGCCGATTATAGCCGCCCCGAAGGGCGGCGCCAAGACCTTAGATATTATCGGTCAATTGTGGGGTGGCATAAGTGAAGAGTTTCGACGCAAAGAGTCAACGTGAACAGGTTGAAGCTATCGAGACTCTCTCGGTGTTTTGTGGCTATCCATGGTATAAGGGTCAGAAGCCAGATGAGCAGATCAAGGCCCTGATAGGGGCCTTCACTGAGCTTTGGGACCTGAAGAGTCGCGGCAAGGTTTTAATGCTGTCAGCGCCAAGTAAGGTGGAACTGTAATGTACGATCCGCGCAAAGACATCTCTAGAAATGACGCTGAAGAAGCGATCAAAGAGGTTTTTGAGGGCTACGCTGGCGAGATGGAGTTCCCCCCAGAGACTCCGTATGTGCTCGGTTCGTTTCAGCAATGTGATGAACAAGAACCTCTGGATGTGACGACAAGGACTTTTGAAGCTCATCATTATTTCGCTGTTGGCAAGGGTGAAACCCTTGGCGATGCTGTTGATGAGTTTGTAATGAATGCTCGCTTTCCGTGGCCCTCGATCAAGAATCGCTTTACGATAGCGTTTCGCAGAAAGCCCGAGATTAAGGTTGAGCAGGATTTTGCGACAAATAGTCCACTCTTCAGTGTGACAGCTAGATACGCTCTGATCCTCGATTACGAACCGTTCGACAAAGAAAAGCCCCGCTAAGCGGGGCTAATCTTTTATGGTTTATGATGGTGGAGATGCTGGTAGTTGGCTTTCCAGTCCTCCTCTCGGACCCATTTGTCGAAGTAGCCCCAGTGGCTCGCTGAGCAGCCAGGGAGGTCTTGCTGGTCTTCCTGATACTCCTCAACAGGAACAGGCTGAGGCTCCGATAAGGAGCCATTAAGCATACGTCGCTTCTCCTCCTCGATACGAGCCATTCCGGCCCTGATTGCCTCAAGATCATCTGCGGCCTTGCAGACCATGTTAATCCCCTTCGGCTTTGCTAGCCACCCCAGCATTGGGAACCCAAAATATTGCTTCTGCATGATGATCCAGCAATAGTCCACGGCCCCGCCACCCGGCTTCTCGCCGGCTAGGATATTGGCGCCGGGCAGGCAGTTCGGCCGATCAGAGAACATCAGCACTGCCCGCACAGGCCACCGCTCGGTGAACTTTGAATGCCTGCGACCACCAGCTAGAAAGCTTGAGCGGGTAAATACGCACACCTTTGAGTCTTCGTCGGTGACCTTCAGAGCGTGGTCAATGAATTCCTCAAGAAGCGTTGTTCCCTTGCGGCGAGGAACATAGTCGTATGGTGGGTTAGAAACGATATCCACACCAGGACAGTTTGTGGTTGCGAAGAAATCGGCAACAGGGCCGTATCCGCGGTCTTCGATGTCTGAACCCCAGGCTGGTAAGCTAGCTCGTCTAGCCGCCTCAGGAATGCGCCCTAGCCCACAGCAGGGATCATAGATCGGCTTACCGAAGGTGACATTAGCGAAAAGGGCGTCATTTACCCAGTCTTCCTCGATGTACCATTGATCAGGATTGTTCTCGAAAGTGTGTAGCCGCTTGTTTGTCAACTGCGCGTCTCCATACGCAGCCAAAGGCTGCTTCTGTGAGGGCCAAAAGAAAAAGCCCAGGCTGTAAAACCTGGGCTCTAGCCTATTCGGCTTCAGTTGTCGATCCCCTATTCTTCGCACACCTCTGCCCATTCGTTAGGGAAGGCTATTTTAAGTTTGTTCATTGCATTGGTTGTGTCAACTTCGTTTAGTTTAGCGTGCCGCAGCACCGCTTTAATTGCAGTGCTTTGGCTCTCTGTTGGCCCTGGGTCATCAACGTCCATTTCGATGTCGTGGAACGTGGTGTCTAGCGATGGGCTCGAGTATCCTGGGTATGGCCGGCCAGTGTCCGGATCGATGTCTTGTGGATCGATGTCCATTATTGCACCTGTATGTGTATTTGGTTTCGGTAATCAGCTTCATGGATAGTGCCGCGGTATTGAGCGGTGAATCTGCCTTTTGCAATCGAGGGCTTGATGTCCTGCCCGATTGCTTCGCCATATTCACGCATTGCTCTAACAACGGATTGTGTCCAGTAGCCGCAGAGATCGAGGGTTACCTCTTTCCCTTTGACGATGAAGATAGGCTTATCGTACATTTTGAGTTCAAGCCCATCGGGCGTGCGCTCAGCGTCTCGAAATCGGCCTAGCTTCATGTGGCGTGGGCTCGTGCTCGGTAGCATGAGCCGCACCCGTATTGGATCGATACCTTTTCTCATAAGACCCTTTCGTACCCAGCAGATTGCTGGCTATCGAGCCCCGCCGTAGCGAGGCTCTCAAGGCAACACTCTTAGCCGTAGATGATATCGCCCAGTACAGTGCACTGGAGAACGGCATCGTAGGTGTATGCGTCAGCGTTTCCGCCGTCATCGGATATCAGATCATGGAAGTGACTTTCGTATTTATCTGCCACAATCTGAAGCCCTTTGCGAAACTCTTCCTCGCCAACCAGCATAGCTGCCGATGCGTTCCCCTCCTCGCCGTTCGGATCATCATAGACGATCTTCACAAGCCATTCTGGGTTCTCGAAGAATTCCTTTTGACCATACCAAACGAGGCCCTTAACGGGGAGTTCTCGCTCGGGATTGTCAACGCGGTAGATGCCATTGCACCATTGCCGAGTCATGTCGTTGCATTCGATAGCTCCAACAAAGATGTCAGAGATGTCCTGCGACGAGAAGTCGTGTGTTGTGGTGATTCGCATCATACGGCCTCCAAGTAGCGTTCGTCACAAGAGACGAAGTGTTCGTTGATGTCATCAACCTCGACCCAGAGCGCCTCGCCGTTTTCGTTAACCCATTCCTGGGGTTCCGCGTCAGCAGGGATTTCCACGTCGATTTTGTAAGTGCAAGTCTCCACGACTAGCATTTTGATCTTCTTAGTTTTCATAATTAGACCCTTGGTATCCAGCTTGATTGCTGGCTATCGAGCCCCGCCGTAGCGAGGCTCTCAAGGCAACACTCAGGCAGCTTTCGCTTTCTCAGCGCGCAGTTCTTCAACTTTCTCTTCGTACTTCGCCCAGTCAACGCCGGCCTCCCACTCTTGATGGAAGCCGTCATCATTCATGCGCTCAAAGATTTCCCAATCCCAGTCCTCTCGCACGCCCTTATCGAGCAGTTGCTTGTGGTCGGGATCGAGTTTGGTATTGATGCAAGCGATCAGGAGAGTTTCAAGTTCGTTGTGGTCGAACTCTTCATCATCCTTTTCGAGGTAGGTTTCGAGATCAGCTGAATAGAAAGACGAGAAACCATCGCATGATGTGTGGCGATCCTCAACCACCTTTCGGTAGTGCAAACCATCCACCATCTCGCGAAGCTCCCTGACCTTCTCAGCCGGCATGTAGGCGAAGATGCGGTCAGTCTCGAAGTTGTAAAACTTCGGGCGTGCCATATTTTCAAACTCAAGCGGGAGCTTGATGCCTAGCTCTTGATCGATATATACGCTAAAGGCTGAGACGTAGCTCTTTGCGATCTTGTGATAGCAAACAGAGTAACTCGTGACATCAAACAGGATGTCACAAATTTCCCGCGCGTCTAGACGCTGTTCCACCGGAACACCGTCCTCAACCTGCCTGTACTCAGCCTCATTCTCCGCGAAAGATTCCTCTTCGTGATCGATGGCTTCAGAGTACCAGGATTCGTAAAAGCCGGGGAACGGCAGTTTAATAACTACCTTACCTTCCGGCGCTTCGATTTTATTCATAGTCAGACCCTTTATTGGAGCAGAGCGCTCCTAAAGACCCTGGGAGTCATCTCCCAGGGCTAGTAGCAGAGCTCTAAGCAAGCCTACCGCTTTTGGTAAACTCGTATTCATTGCAGCGGATATTTTCATCGACTTGCTCGTCAGCGTGACACCAGTCATGCGACTGCTCTAGTTGTCGATATATCCAGCGAGCGAAGTCAGCGAACATCTCTTTGATATGCTCGTATTGCTCGTTGGTTGGCCACATCTCATCATCGATACTGCCTTCTGGAAAATCCTCAGGCTGATGATTTGAGCTAACCTCTATGTCCATGCAGTATTCGTGGTAGTAGTGGCCACGGTGCTTGGAGCTAGCTTTGAGATGGGCGATCTTGGGGCTGGCAAAGTCGGCAGCAATAGCATGTAGCCGCTCATCGAGCGGCGCGTGCTCCTTCACCTTCTCAAGCGAGTCTGGCTTGTGTTCCCATCGTCCCTCGAAGCAGGCTCCATCTCCTTGTGAAGAGAAGCCGCTCCAATAGATACATGAATCATAGCGTGTGCCGCCATTCATCAGCTTGACTGGTCGTGTTCGGATATCCAGACCCATAAGGGCTGCGATTGTGGCCGCATCCTCATAGACATGCTCCGTATACTCGTCAGCCTCAATCAGACCGCGAAACCATTCGCGGGCTTTCTCTTTGGCTTTCTCTTCAAGCTCATCGAATTTATACAGAGTTTCCTCTGTCACTCGTGTTCTAGGCATAGTTCAGACCCTTGTAGTCCAGCAATAGCGCTGGGGATGCTGCACAGCCGAAACCGTGCAGACACCGCAATGCTATTCTTTTGGCAGGAAGCGCGCGCAAGTTATCTGCTCTCCGCGTGTTCCCCACATGATTTCTCGCGTCGCGTATCGCCATGTGTATGGGAGCACGACACCTTTCATGACAGAGCATGGACCGACATCGTATTCATCTGGCTCGCTTGGCTCGAAATCTGGCTTCCAGAACCGGCATTGACCGCATGTTACTGTTGTCATGCTAAACTCCAAAATGGCGGGACCTTGCCGCCCAGTTGTTTGATTTCGATTTGCTTCTCAATCACCCGCATGCATGCGGTTCGATAGGCATTCTTGCCGGTCTTAGAGAATGGCTGCAACACCCATCGCACAATGCGATGCCAGTACAAGTTTTCGAGTTGATGATAGCTCTCAAGAAGCTCGCGAGCTAACATGCTCCGCGGCATCTCCGCGAAGCATTTGTCCCATGATTGGGATTGGAAGTGTGAGTAGTAGGTCATTCGTTTTCATCCTTTAGCGTGATTTGATCTTCTCGCCACTCCTCGCCGTCTTCGTCTTGGTAGACGAATTTACCCACCGGAGACTCTCCGGATGGGTACATGCGATACTCAGGCAATCGGGAAACGTTTTCCTGGCAATCCCAATTGACTTTGGTTTCGCCAGCCCAATCGAATGATATTTTACCGTCATCATCTCGCGTGAACGAGTCGATGGCGATTTCAGCGCGACAAAGCACGTACTCAGAAGAGCCGACAATTAACGCGCCGTTAGGAGCATAAGCTCTCATAGTTAGACCCTTTTAAAGCAGGCAAGATTGCCCGAGAACGCCCTACAGCTTTCGCTGGAGGGCTATCTGAGACACTCTAGGTTATCTCCAATGCGGTTCGGAGAACCGATGGCGATAGTTAGTTATCGCCATACCAGAACACAGAAGCGAACTTCTGCAATTCTTCCCGATGCTCACGCGCCGGAATGTACTCAGTCCAGGGCGTACCCCAATCCTGATATTCGAGACGCGGCCAGTCATCAGGCTGTCCATAGCCGTCAAGCTTACCGATCAATCGGAGTGCTGGCCCTCCGGTAGTCAGGAGGATTTCGTACTCTTCGATTTCCATGCTTTCCGGCGATCCGGGCGTGAACCAGCCAGTTCGCACCATCACGGAGAGAGGGGCTTCCTCAATCCACTGACGCGCGGCGTCTGTT
>ERZ761584.176-NODE-176-length-24538-cov-6.803619_pt1 | contig 24538 bp, 27 predicted proteins | sample MGYA00512168_ERZ761584 | MGnify/ENA primary metagenome ERZ761584 (study PRJEB28899, sample SAMN03785564) | bioreactor sludge metagenome | biome: EBPR Sludge; feature: EBPR Bioreactor; material: 0.22µm filtered reactor supernatant | place: Saint Lucia: Queensland...
CGCTCGTCAGATATGTAAGAGCCGGAGCCGGTGCCGCCGGGAAATAGATCGCATTGCCCATTTTTGCCGTCACGTCGCCTGCGGTCCCGCTCGTCGCCCGCACCTCTATTGTGTAGTCGTTCGCGGCGAGATCGAGGCCTGTTATTTCGACCCAGTCGGTCTGCGGAACATTGTCGACCGTTGAATCCGCACTAGCCCGAATGACCGAATTCGAAACGCGAATGATCTCGATATAGAATAACCACGATGTAGAAACCCCGGTCGTTTCTATCTGCTGGATCTCGACGCCGCCGAACAAGACCGAGATGAATTTTGTGCCGGCGCCCGCTGATAATATGCCGGCGAAGAAAGCCTCGATCTTGTCGCCGTTCGCCGACAGCTGGCCCGCCTCGACAAGGCCGTCATAAAGATTCTCTTCGATCGTTCCGGCCGTCGTCTGATCGTCGTAAAAATCAAACAGCGATTCGACACCGCCGCCGCCAAGGCCGGGGATCGAGAGGTCGTAACTGTCAAGCTGATCCAAAGAGGCCGCATTGAACTGATCGTCTTTATGCGAAGATGCCGCGTAAAGTCTCAGGCTCTTTCCGACGCTCGATTGCAATGGCAACGGCGTCACGACGCCGAGTTTGACATTGCCGAGAAATACCGGCGATGCGTTCGGTTCGTTCAAATCTTCGGCAAAGATCGCGGCAAGGTCAGGTGTTTTTGACGTGTAATTGTTTTCAAGGATCAACGTTGCGACGTTGTTCTCGACCGCATTGACCGCATCTTCCGCAGATGCCTGGAGCGTGAACCGTGCCGTTCCTGTGTATGTGCCATGACGGAGTTCAACTACATCTCCAACGGCGGCGGGATCCACGCCGGAATCAAAATACCCCGCAACGAGAAGGCCATTTGAGTCCGTTGCTAATGTGTCGATCGTTATAGCCTGCGTGATGTTGTAATACTCGACATTCTCGCTGCGAAGCGGAACGAATACGCCTTCGTCTGTGACCAATGCAACACCGATCTGCGGATAGTAGATATTCGCCATTAGACGTCCACCTCCAAGTTGACGAAGCCGCCGGCCGAGTCATATGCGACGCTCTGGAATGCGATCGCTGCCTGAGGTTGTTCGGGTAAGGGTAAAGGATCTGGCGGCGGTTCTCCCGGTCCCGGAGGTGGGAACGGCGGCGGATCGCCCCCCGTTCCACCGCCTGCACCTCCCCCGGTAGTAACTACTTCCTCGAACGCAATGTATTCTTCGTGGTTATAAACTTGAGCCGTGATCTCTACTTTGTCCTTGTCGACCTTGCGAATTCTCAGAACTCTGAAGTATTCCATCGTATCGCCATTCGGTAGCTTCGGTGCGTGCGCATCGGTGAGGATCTGCGACACTACTCGGATCGGGCCATAACGCTTTACGTCCAGAGTGTGAACCCGAGGAGCCTGCAATGTGAGCCGTCCGTTATTGACCGAACCGCCTTCGTCGAACACGCCGAACTTCTCGATGCCCCAACCGAGCTTGACCGCTTCGTTAAGATTACGAACTCCAAAGGCGGCATATTGCACGGTCACTTCCTGAAGCGTGTTGCCGCCGAGAGAACGCCCGGCAAGTGCCTGCTGATCCGTGTTTCGGATCGTAATAGGGCGTTCCTGATCACCAAAAGCTCCATCTTCAAAAACAAGCTTGATCTCGTTCTGAATGCGATCGTTCGGAGTCGTTTCAAGTACTATAGACGGCGTACCGTCCGACCAAAATACATTCTGTGAAGATCCGGAATCGTAAAACACCGGGGCCGCCGCAAGTTCCGCATCCGTGAATGCACGAAACGGCGTTATTTCGTATTTGCCCTGGTGCTGGAACGGCACGCTAAGACGCCCGGACCGGCACACATCGACGATCTGTTCTGCCACGGGACGGCCCTCGACAACGCAATCGAATTGTGTCCTTGTGTGGTCGTAATTACGGACCTCGCCGTCCGCGTTCGTAAATGAGAAGCGAACATTCTGCCGTCCCCAATATGAAGTTTCCGACCAACGGTTTGCTTCAAAGCGAGAAAATGGATTTGAGAGTCCCAGCTTCGAATTCGTCATCATGTCGAGCAGGCACCAGATACGGTCGTTCGTGAACTGCCGATAGGTCCCTGACGTGCCAGCGTTTGCAAATGCAGATGAAGGTATAGTCTCAAGAGACTGCGACGCTGAGTTCCACTGTAAGATACATTGCCAGGGATTGTAGCCGGTCGCATTCGATTGTAGAAAGTCTATTTGGATCGTGTATGGAGTATCAGCCGCTGCCGCGAAAGTTCCGGTATGTGTCCCCGAAGTGCCAAGCTGGTTTATGATCGTCGAGCCGTTGATGATGACCTTTATCCCATCGTCATGTTGGGCCGTTATGGTATACGTTTCGGAGTGTTCGAATGTGATCGTTCCGGTCCAGCGAATGCTGAAATCCGCAGCACCTAGACCTGTTATCGGTTCAGAGACGCTTGAATAGAAATTGATATTCCCATCGATCCGCGTGGCAAACAGATTAGTCCACGCCGTGTCTGAATAATAGTTGCCGATCAGTCCCTCGCCTGCTGCGTTGCGATTGAACGCCGGGACATTTGTTAAGCCTTCGACGCGACACTCGGCCGTCATCGTCTGAGCATTTTCCGTCAGTGGGTCCACCCAGCCTTTGCGTCCGAAGATCACTGCCGTTGATGAGTAGTTAGAAAGGTCCGGGGCGTACTGGGTCAATGCGGGCTGGCCGATGGTTCCGAGGAAATGCCATTGATGAACATATTCGATCAGCTTTTCACCGATCTTGAAGTTCGAGATACTTTTATTCGGGCCTTCGCCAATTTCCCAAACGCCAGCGACGAAACCCCTGTCCTGATTCGAGGCATTCAATTCACGCCGCCAGTGCAGAAGCTGCAGTGCCCGGACGATCTTCGTGCCATAGATCGCCCTGATCGGATTGCGAAGATTCGAGGTATTACCTTTCGAGACGGCGACGTAGCCGGAGTTATTATCCGTCACCACTGCCGACGCGTCGGGCTTGAAACCCCCGTAGAAGCGAAGATGTCCGAATCGGGCATTGCATCCCGTTTCGTCGTAGGTGCAGGTCGTGTAAGGGACACCCGCGTTAAGATTCCCTGTCGAACCACCTAAATGCCGGTCATACGGACATCCGTTCGATGCAAGTGCCTCTGCCGTCAGCAGTCCGCCGAACGTGAAACCGCACTCCCGAGCGCGGCCTCGTTTTGGACACTTCTGCTCGCGCGACCTTGACCCGTTGGTGGCGACGGCCGTGATCTTCTTCCAACCATATACTTGCGGGGCCTGCAGCTGGCCGAACCAGATCGATTCGTGCTCATCGACTTGCGGGAAATATTGAAATATCTCTGCCCTAATACCTGACCCGAACTGCTTGAACTTGGCACGGATCGCCTTGTCGATATCGTCGAACGTGATAGGGATCTCTTCCGTTCGGAGATCCGGATTGATCTCCATTCCAGCAAAGGGATCGCCCAATAGCCTCGGTTCAATATCGTGCCCGATATTCGCAAAGCCTACCTGTTGGTTGTATTTCGAGATAGCGTAGTATCGCGTCTGATTCGAGTCACCGGCGTCCCACTCGACGCAAAGATACTCGGCAACGCTCAGAATTCCTTCGCGTGCCTTTTGTTTGAGTATCGCTATCTGTGCCGGTGATAGTGCCATCTAAATTCCGATTCCCCATTTGACGAGGAAGTGTTCTGTGATCTCCCGCTGTATGTCTCGAGTGATCACACCCGAAGTCGCGAATATCTCGGCAATGTCAATTTCGGCCTGGCTGCCCGCTCCGCCCTGGGATTGTCCGAATAACGGGTAGCTACCAACCAGACCGCCCGCGGCCTGAATGTGCACTATCCCGAAAACATTCATCGGCGCTTGCTGATCTGTCGATTCATGCAGCGTGCCGTTGAGCCGGTATTCGTAAGCACCGATGCCGCCGGGCAATGCCGCGAACTTCGCGGTGCCGTTCGTCCCTACAAGAACATCTTCGACACCGTCGCTTGCAAGAACTACGGAAGTCTGCCCAAAAGTTGCTTCGCGGATCTTCATAACGATAAAGATCTCGCGCCAAAGTACCTCCTCGGTCGATAGAAGCTTTCCGGTGGTCAGCGTGCCGTTAAATCGGACAGTATTCAGTCCGTTTTGAGGATTACCGCTGAACACGACATCCCCCGTTTTCACGAGATCGACGCCGTATTCTCCACTCGTAGGCTTATCTACCGCATCCCAGTTCATGCCATGCCCCGTCTCGTTGTACCACCAGACTGAATGACCTGTGAGCCCCGGAATATTGTTGAGGTCAACTATCGTGACGCCGTCAATTCGAACTTGCTTCAGCAACAGGCCGGTCGAATAGAGCTTAGTCATCATTCGCCCGAGCGATAACTTTCTATCGGCGAACCTAACCAGATAATACTGGCCGTTCTCGCTGCTCTGGACCGCAAACGGCTTGCCTTCGACAACTGTATAAGCGTGCAAAGCCCGGAGATACGCCCGCTTGGTCAAGGTTTCACCATAAGGTCCAGTGACCGTGTCATTCGTTGAATCGGTAACCGTCGGAAGCGTTAGGTTGAAGGTCCTTACACCTACCTCCGAGCCGTAGAGGATCTGCGACCAATACCCATCGGCAAGCTCGTTATCGAGCGTCGTATATTCGACGTCTTCGGTGTAATCCTTAACTTGACATGTAAGCTGCCAAAGGTGATACACATTGCCATTTGAAGCTGTAATGGTCGTCGGCATATCAATATGCTCCCTGTAATTTCAGGCTGCGTTCGCCAAAGCGCAGATCACGCGAGCCGACCTTGTCCCAGGCGTCGGTTATCGCTTCGGGATTTTCGTTGGCACCAATACTTAAAATGTCGCCTGGCCGCATCGACTGCAGCCGCGTCGCAAGCGCGTTGATCGTTTCCTCGAGTTGTCCGAATATTTGCATCATCATTGACGGATCGCCAAAGGCTGCGCTAGGCACGATCGTTCCGCTGGTCGAAGGCTTAAAGACTTCCGGACCGCGTTCGCCGACAACGTAGCTCTTGCCCGCCGATACAGGACCGCCGAATGCCCTGAATCCGCCGAATTTCGAAGTGAACTGATTCCCTTTCCAGTTCTCGTCGCCGATATAAAGCTTGTCTATCTTCTCGCTAGATTGGTTCGTAGCCTCGGCGTAATTGCGCAGGATCAACTGGCCTTCGTCGCTCGAAACGACAGCCTGTGCATTTTCAGCCGCACCTTTTCCGAACATCGACTTGCCAAGCTGAACGAGCGATTTCAGAACGCTCTTGTCCTTGATCGTGATGCCGTATGTCGATAACGCCGCTTCCTTGATCCGCTTCGCCGTCTTATCGCCTCCGAAAAGCATCGCGATAAGGCCGGCACCCGCACCGATCGCTCCGCCTATGGCCGCTCCCCAGGGCCCGCCGAACCGCAAGCCGATCATTGCACCGGTACCGGCAAGCGAAAGCATGTTTCCCCATTTGCCGCCGATCGCTCCGCCAGCGATGGACGCGCCCATTGCACCTAAACCGGCGACACCGCCCATCATCGAACCGCCTCCGATCCCGCGTAAAAAACCGCCGAATCCACCGCTTCCCATGCCGCCGGGGATCGTGATGCCGCCGCCGATGCCGGGAATGTAGGTAGAGCCGCTGCCGCCTCCGCGCGGTCTGAACAAGCCGCCAAGGTTGAATCCTCCGCCGCCCTGTCCGCCGCCAAAGAGGTTTCCGAGTATTCCGCCGGAACCCCCGCCGCCGAAGTTCATAGGGCCGGTTGGATTCGTGTTCGGGTTGAATACACCTGTACCTCCCGGTCCCATTCCTCCGCCTCCGAAGATGCCGGAGAAGATGCCGCCTATACCGCCGCCCGATCGCCCTCCACCCATACCACCGCCTCCGAACAGCTGTGCAAGGTACTGAGACGCGGGCTTTATGAACGCATCAAGCATCTGCTGCCTGAACCGGTCCCAGATGCTCTTGAAGTTTCCGTTTGCAAGATCATTGAGCAGGTCTTCCCACCCCTGCCGCGTGTTCTCGAAGACCCGCTCCTGTTCGCGGGCATAGTCTTCCATTGCACGGGTATTCTCGGCATCGATCTTGGCTTGTGCCTCCTTTACATCGATAAGTTTCCAGACGTTCTGGATCTCTGTGATCTGTTCCGCCGTGTAGTCTTTGTATTTGCCGAGCTTTACGTCGAGAAGGAATTCCTCCTCCTTGCTCATCTCGTTAAGACCGGCCAATGCCCGGGCAAGTTCCTCATAGGTGCCCGCAAGCTTTTCATTGAGATCGATCTGCTTTTCGTATTTTGAAAGATCGAGCTCGCGGCCGATATCGAGAGTCCCGCCCTTCTTCTTGCCGAGATCGCCGAACGAAACGATGTTGCCTTCGGCGTCGATCTCTAAAGGCGAACCGAAACGCGCCGTTCCTTTTCCGAAACTGCCCGCCGACATTCCCGGAAAATCCGAGATGTACGACGCGATCTCACGTTCCGCACGGCCTGCACCCTTGCGGCGGCCGGATCCCGACACATGAACATGTGAACCGCCCCAAACCGCTTGCCCTGCAGGCTTGACGCGTTCATCCAGAACGTTGTAACCGGCCTCGCGGAAAGCCTGCATCGCGGCTCCGATCACATTCGGAGATACGCCGGTCGTGCGGATATCGAAAGCACCACCCGTCAAGTGAGCAGAACCTTCGTTGTGCTTTCCGTCTTTACCCGATGTCACTACAAGACCAAACCGCGCCGCGATGTCGAGCGCGTCGGACATATCATCCTTGAGATTCAGGTTGACCTTTGAACTCTTTGTCTTGGGCATCGATCGCGGCCTACTGCCTGAACCGCCGCCTGCATTCAAGACGCTTGGACTGGCAGAAGTCTTAGCCGTGATCGTTCCATCCGGATTGATCGAGTACCCGCTAAATGCGGTTGACGGCGTCAACTTGAGCGAGTCGCGAAAATTACCAAGGGGCTTTCCAAGAAGCGGATTGTATCCGGGCGCTACGCCCATTTGGATCACGCGGTTTCTGTGATAGTCCTGCAGATAGTTGCGCTCGTATTGCTCGGCACCGGAATAGAATGTCCCGATCTTTGCTTTGCGCGTCTGATACTCTCGAAGCCGTTCTGCGCCTTTCTCGGTCCAGCCCATACCGAGGTCCGAACCGAGAGCCGCTAAACCATAAGCCGCTGTTTCGATCAGATTTACCAGCTCCTGAAGATCCGCGATCTCCTTTCGAATGCCAAGGTTTACCGAATTCACGAATTCGGCAAACGTCGACGTCATGTTGCTTATGCTCTTTTTCCAGCCGGTTTCGGCGTTCTGAACCGCCGTCGTCTGCGTGTTGATGTCGCTCGTGAGAGTCTTGACCAGAGCGAGCAGCTCGCGGTTGTTGATGATCACGTCGCCGATCGCCGCATAAAGATTGTTCTTGGCGGTGACAAGTGCGGCCGTCGAACCGGTCCAGCCTTTCGTTAGCCGGTCGGCATCACCCATTTGAGGTATTGCTTCTTTCAAAAGGCCGTTGAACAACGCCTGGCGTACGTTCATGTCGTCCTTGACGTTCATCAGGTCCTTCTCTGCAAAGCCGGCTTCTTTCAGGATGATCGAAAGGTTCTTTGTTAAACCTACGTTGTCGACGAGAATCGAATTGCCATTGCGAATACCCTCGGTTGCGCCGCGTATAGCTTCACCGAAACCAAGGGCAGCCGACTTTCCGAATGCAGCGGTGTCGGAAAAGGCTTCTATGAGTTTGGTAGCTTCAGGTAGCGAGAAACCGGAAGAGAGCAGGTTCTTCATAGCGATCGTCGCATCGCTGATCTCGACGATGCCCGAACGGACCAAGCGAAGATTCCTGACGGCGTTCTGCGAATCCTTGTCGCTGATCCCGAGGAACTGCGACATGGTCTGCAGGCCTTTGAACGCATTCTGCCGTTCGGTGGCAATGCGGATCATTTCGTCGACCTGAGTCTTCATGATCGACGGCAGTTGAGCGACTCCAGCGGAGAACGATGCGACGATCGAGCCGGCAAGTCCGCCGATCGCACCTCCGATGAGTCCGCCTCCGAACGCGGAGTTCATATAGCCTTGGATCGAGAATGAAGTTTTCTTCGCAGCCGATTCAGTGCGGTTCAGATCGCGAATGATCTCGTTCGCCTGCTGTTTAGCCTGTCTCGAGGCTGATGACGACACGGCCTTTTGAGAGGCCTCAATCGCGCGATCCGTCGCCTTGCTTCCCGCCTGGATCCGCTTCTGGGATGCAAGCACCTCACGCTCGAGGTCGCCGATCGCGCTCTTCACCTTTGCCTTCCCGTTCGGGTCGGAAATGATGTCGACCTTTATCTCGAATTTACCGTCGGCCATTTTTTGTGCTACCCTCGCGGGTTATGAAAATGAAAGTCCGTCAGCGAAGCTGGATCCCGTTGATCGTTTTCATCGTGATTCTGGTCATCCTCTATAGTTCGGGCGACTTCATCATCAAATCGCTTGATCGCCTGAGCTGTTGGCTGGATCCGAAAGGAGCTGCCTGTCAATCGATCACTGCACCTTCAAACCAAGCCCCACGATGAGGGCGTTCTTTGTTTCGATCCGCAGCTTGCGTTCCTCGTGATCGTGCATTTCGTCGATCCTCAGCATCGTTTCAAGCATTAGGTCGCTGATCTGGTCCAGCGGCATCGGATAGCCGGATTCCCGTCGCCGCCTCGCATACTGGCTATATTCAACAAGATCCGAAAGTCCCTTTTGAGACTTTCGATACCGTTCACGCTTCGTATCAAACAACTCGCAGGGCCTGCATGCGTTTCGCTGCTTTTCGATCCGTCCTTTCCCTCTCGCGGACTGAAACCTTTGACAGTTTTCTTCACCCGGACAAACTTGCGGTTTATCGATGCTTGCGCCGTATTGCTCCAATACGGCTGCTCGAACGAATGGCTCGGCAGCCGCTAGAATTTTCCCTGCCGGGCGATCTCCCGCAGAAAATACCATTCAGTCGTTGCCGCGAGATGCCACGCCGGAACATCGGAGCCTTCGGCGTAACCAACCTTTTCTTTAAGCAGCTTTTTTCCTAGACGAAACAACTTCTCTGCTTTTGATAGCTTTTCCGCCGATGCGAGCTGACTATCATTCGGTTGATTCGACACGATCGCAAGGTACTCGTCCTTTTCCGGACGCGTGAACTCGCGGAACTTGTGGACCATGCCGAGCAGTTTCGCCGAACCGAAGTGACAGCTGAAATAGACCTCTGTTAGTGCATCGAAGTCGTAAACCAGCTCTCCATCTCCGCCGGCATCCTCGGCGACCGGTTCATCGTCCGGTTCGACCTGAAAATAGGCGTTCACGATCCCGATCTTGTCGTCCTGGCTGACGCGTTCCTTCCAGTCGGTTCGATCACCGTATCCGGTCTGTCCCGCAATGTGCTCGTCCCAGATCTTCTCTTTTGGAGTGAATATGCCCGACGTGATCTTCTTGAGCCGTTCGGCAACGGCCTCCAGTTCCTCGCTCATTTGGAAATAGCGGGAATTGCCGACGGGTGAAATGGTATGGCTGATTGGTATCTCGCGGCCTTTTTGCCATAACGAGAACTTAAAAGTTTGCGATTCCGTTGAATCGAACAGGATTCGTTCTGTCGAAACCTTCGGCGTTTCTGCCTGCTTTGCCTTTGGCATTCATGGCTTGGCTCCGGGACGTTCGTAAACGTAAATAAACCCAGTTGGCCTGTGGTCTGAGGCGTGATTGCCGCTCACGCCTCGAAAGCGGTCTAAGTCTAGCTTGAATATGAAGTGACGTTGTTGATCAGCGTCGCTGTGAGTCCGATCGAGCCGGAATCGCCCATCAAACGGCATTTGCCGCTGATCCCGATGTACCCGCCCGCGTCCGGGATCTCTTTGGCTTCGATAACGCGGACCTTGTTGTGCTGGATGACCAGTGAATGATCGTTCGCATCGATTCCGAAGATCGGAATGTCGAGCGACAGCTCGGTACCAGCCTTGAGCCAGCCGCGCATCGCATCGCCGGTATCAAGACGTGCGGTGAAGTCGAACATAAAGTCGCGAACACCGAGAAGGTATTCCTTGCGAACCGCACCGCTCAGAGGATCGCCCGACACCAGATAGTCCGAACACTGCCGGTATCCGTCATCGCCCGCCGGATTGTTCAGCTGCAGGCTCCAAGTTTCAAGATTGCAGGAGTAGTTCTGGTACGTTGCCGCCACGCCCGCTGTCGAGTTTGCAGACGTTGCCGCGGGCGTGATACCCGTCGATGTGTCGTTATCTAGCGCGATGTTCAGCGTCGCGTCGTTGGCCGCCTTGATGCGGTCCGTCAGGATGATGCTTGTTGACGAACCGGATACGATGAACCGCTTGTTGATAACAGCGTTCGCACGCAACGCCGCACGGCACTTCCCAGCCCATGTAGCGGCCGAATCACCTGAGGTGACAGCAAACGTGACTATGATCGGAGAACCTGCGAGATTCGCGGACGTGACGGTCGCCTTTGCGTTACCCGTTCCCGTCACAGCACCTGCAGCCGTCGCTGTTTCGACCTGGGCCGTACCTGCCGCGTTCGACAGGAACCGTAAAGCGGCAAGCTGTCCGTTGTAAGCCCATTCGCGGTCGTCGACGATCGCCGGCGACGAATAGCCGGCCGGATCTTCTTCGTAATAGCCGGAGCCGCGATATGACGCCGAAACCTTGATGCGCCCCGTCTTTCCGCCGCTGATGGAAAGGTTTTCTGCAACCATGTCCCGGAAAAGTACGAGCTTCAGGCCGCCATACTTCTTGAGAATGGTTCGCTGTCCCAGCTGACGCGATGTATTGACGTTCTGGGGCGTGAAAACGTGCTGATACGGGCCTGCGTCAAGCTGGGATACCGCGTAGCCGCCGAGAGCGTCCATCAGCAGATAGCCGATATCCTGAAAGCAGAAGTCCGGCGTCAGATTGAGGCTCGCGTCGTTTGTGATCGCCCAGAGATTGTTCGCAAGGTCCGTGCCCTGGTCGTATCCGGCATCATCCTGAAACGCTGTCGAGAGATCCCCGACGTCCTGCGAGTCCGAGATGATACGTCGAAAGTCTGCGCCGGAAGTGCGGGCCGTGCCATACGCCGTTTGCTGAAGGCGACTGATAGAGGTCTCGATCTGTGATCTGTGTTGAATCGGCATTGTTATTTAGTCTCCTTCTTCTTGGACTTTGTTGTGACGGTCTTCTCCTCCGCGTCAACCGTTACCGTGACATCCAGACTCGGTACAGCGGCTAACTCGAATACGCCCGATGCGATCAGAACATCGGCCGCAAATCGTCCGTCAACCTCGAAAGACTGCCCGTCGTTCTTGCGGTAATATTCCCCGTTCTTGTATTCGAGGAATCCGTCTTTGAATTTTATGATCGCCATAGTCTTAGCTCGCGTGGTTTATGACTCCGTCAAGATAGGTAACGCCTCGTTTCGCCGTTGCGAGATTCGCGTGACCGGTTTCAAACTCCCTGAAATCGCAATCGCAGACCCTTCCGCCCAATGACGTGTTTCCTGCGATCGCTTCAAATATCTCCCTGCTCATGTCAAAGCTCGCATCCGCTGCCGCGTCGAGGTCCGTGAGGCCTGTCCCTTCCGGCAGGACCCAGCATTGGATCGTCGCCTCGACACCGAGCTCCTTTCGCATGTCCTCGCTCGTCATGCAGTGCTCGCCGGTGAGGACCTCGATCCGAACGACCTTCCGGTTCTGATCGACCGAGTTGCGGATATTGCGGTAGATGACCGCTTCGTAAAGTGCATCGCCCACGGCCGCCGCTTCGATCAGGCCTTCGATGAACTCGTACAATGCGTTTCGGCTTATCACCTATCTACCCTTTGTTAAAGACCTTCTCGGCCGCCCGCTCGATCGCCGGGATGATATACGGCCTCGGCTTCATCCGTTTAGTGCCGACCTCGAGGTAACCGGCCGCTCCTCCGAACCTGATCCGGTAGTGGCCGGACTTCATTCGGCGAACGGTGATGTTGCCGTAAGTACGGCCGGTATCCTCTGCCGGCGGCTGTCCAGGTGCCGAAGCTCTGTGGATCCTGATACCGGGGCCTCGTGCCCGTCGTCCAACCCCTGTGTTCAATCCGCGTGACTCGCCTCGTTTGAAACCTCCCCGGCGATAGAGGCGGCCGCGCGGTACCGAACTGTCAATGAGCGTTCTCGCCTCGTCGACAATGCGATAGGCGAATTCCTGTTCGAGCGCTTCTACGTCCTTTCCGATCGCGACCGCGATGCCATGATCCCTGACCGTGATCCTTACGTTTACGCCGTACATTTAGAACCATTTCAAACTTGCGATCGAAACGCTTTGTTCCGGTTCGCCGACGACATCCGCCTCAATGTCGATCGTCCCGTAATCGCCCATGTAGAGCTTGGATTTATTCAGATAATCGGCCTTCATCTCTGCCAGTTCCTTTGGCGTCAGGTACTGGTTCGTCAGGATGTTGCTTTGGTACGCCGGGCTTCCCGAGTCCTGGGCCGATTTTATGAAACCTGATTCACCGAGCTTGTTTCCGACGTTCCCGATCAGGAACCACATCACGAGGAACGAGTGCGACTCGACGATGCTTTGGTACCGGATCAGATCGTTAGGATCCGCCGGCGCGTCGTCAGCGGTCGCTTCCGCATAGATGTCATCCGAAACGCCGCGGCGAATGATCAACGCCGCAGAGTTCGAGGCCGACGCCAGCTGAGATTCGTAAGCATTCGACTGAATGTTGAATTTGTTTCGGATCTCGTCCGACGTCAGCCACGACATATTCGGTTAGGCGTTCGGTTCAAAGACCAGAAGCACGCTCGGGAACGTGACGGTGTTTGCCAGTGTGCCGGTAGCCGCCGCACGAAACCGCAGGCGATCGTTCTTTGCGACCACGAGGTCCGCACCTGTCGCCGTCAGGGTCAGTGATCGGGGCGTGTTTGCCGAGAGTGCCGAACCGGTTGTGGTCTTTGTCGTGTTTGCGTCGGTCGCGGCAAGCATGGCAGCCGATCCCGCTCCAGCCTGACCGAGATTGGTCAGCGAGAACGTCAGGTAGTTCGAGCCATGCTGTGCGAGGGCGTCCACACCGGAAAAGATCGCCGCGGCAAGCTTTCCGGCGATCGGCGAGTGTATGTACCCGTCCGTGTTGCCGGTCGTCGCGACGGTAGCGAGGCCCAGCGCAAGTGCGGCCTCTCCCGAAAGGAGCTGCCAGTAGCTTCCCGTGCTGATGAAGATCTTATTACGGCCGGTCGCGTGGCTGGTGATCCCGATCGAACCGATAGGTGCCGTCGTTGCAGTCACACCGGACGAAAGTGCGGTAGTGAACTGATAAAGACGCTTGCCGTTCGCAAGGATCGAGAACTCGGTATAGACGTTGGTGAAAAGTTTCTTTAGATCGCTGATGCGCATTGTTTTGATAGCCTCCTACTCCGCGGTTCGGGCACTGAGCACCTATCAACCGGGATGCTACTTGTCTTTGGTTCCGGCCTCTTTGTTATCGGCCTCTTTGGTCTCGACCGGTGCTGCAGCTTTCGGCTTTCCGGCCTTGAGGAAGTCACCGGTGATCACGCCTTTCTCTGCGAGCCGTTTGAGTTCGGCCGGGCTTGCCGCTTCCTGCAGTTCATCCTCCTGGCCTGCCCTGAAAACAGTTGCTCCAACTCGCACTGCACCGTTAATTACTCGATTATCCTTTGCCATAGAGTCTCCTTGATATTTGAAAAATGGGCGTGACGTCCGGGTCACGCCCAAGTCAGCGGCGGAGAGAAATTAGAAGCCGACGTCCATGATGAACATCTTCTGTTCGTCCGGGACCGGAAGAGCATTGACCTGAACTTCGACCGAAAGCTCGCGGCCGTTGTTATGCTCTTCGTAGAACGCGGTCTGGCCGTTCGTGTCGATCTTCGCCTGAGGCAATGCTCGGGCGATATCCATTGCGCGGACAACCGGTGCGAATGCTGCGTAACCGACCGACAGGCCGGCCGGGACGGCTGCGATCTTCTCGGCGGCCCAGACCTTCGTCGAGGACGTTGCCGTTCCGCCGTCGGTGAACACCTCGACGGTGTCTTCCATCGGATAGAACTTGAAGTCGCTTCCAAGATCGTCCTGGATACGCTGCTCGAGCTGAACGAGCGTCATCTGTGCGCCGCCGGCGAGATCCGGAGCGTCAGCGAGAACTTCCTTGACAAAGTTTCGGCGGCAAACGATACCGCGGATCGCTCCAACGGCATTGATCGCGTCGTCGAGCCAGTCAAGAAGCTCGTTGTAACAGTTGAGGCCCGCGTCGTTCCAAGCGGTGCCCGCGGTCTGATATCGGCCGGCATCAAAGCCGAACGATGCCGCGTAGGTCTCGGCCGCGTTCTGCGGATTCCGCTGTGTGATCGTTCCCAAGGCCCACGCCTCGAACGTGTCTAGCTCCAGACGCCGATAGTTCGCCATCGCGATCGCTTCGACGCGTCCGGGAACGCTCGACTGCATGATCTGCGCGATGATCGCGGCATTGCCTACCGAGCGTTCGTTGAGCTTTTGCAGCTCGCGTTCGCCCCAAAGGTAATTGCCCTCGATCGGCACGATGGAAACCTTGCGGGTGGACGGCGTCTTGACCGGGATCAAGCGTCCACGCTGGTTCCATTCGCGGCGATCCGACGCCGGCCTGTAGTCGAGCGTCGTCACATCGTCAAGGTCGACCGAGTCAACGTCGCGACGCGGGAAAAACATGTCCCACTTCAGCTGGCCGTTATCATTCGGGCTGACCGCCTGTGCCCTCACCGTCAACGCGGCGGGCGATAATTCATCGATAGATTGCGTCCAAGCAAAACTGCTCATTATCGTTTTCCTCCTTCAACGTTGGGTGATTAGGTCCTGGTGATCCTGCAGTTCGAGCCTGCAAGGTCAAATCCTGCGATCTCGTCGGCGGTGTAAGCGCGTCCGAGGTTGTCTTCGGCGACGTCGCGATTGACGAGGCCGAAACCGACTACGACGGGACACGTCCCGGTGTCGGCCGCGAGCGAAACGTCTGTCGGCGGAATGGTCGCGTGCGGGATCTTGATCGGCTCGATCGTGACGCCCCAGACAGCAACTCCGTTTCCAACCAGATCGCCGGCCTTCGAAAGCGGTACTCCGGGCTTGAGATAGCCGTCTGCATCAACTTCCTTCGTGGTCAGGTCGGAGATGTCGAGGACGACCGAATCCGAGCCTCGGATCTCGCCAACGAATACCGGTGAGTGAGCAAGCCCGCCTGCCGTGTTTTCAATTCTGAGTGGCATAAAGGTCTCCTGTGAAAATTAGTTTTTAAGCTGCGGTCGCTGGCCTTCCGAATCGCGAGTCGATGTCCATTCCCGGCACGGGCTTGCCCGCTTCGGTCTTGGCTTTCGCCTCATCCCGGATCTTGTCGAAGACGGAAACATGTCCGCCTGTCGCCTTCGGGTCCGGCGTGTTTCCGGTAAAGGTCTGCGTGGGTGCCTCGTTGCTGACTTTCAGGCTCGGCAGGTAATCGGCCAACTCTGCGTTGGCAAAATCGGTAAAATTCTGTTCGGAGTCTTTCTCCGATTTCTTGATGTATGCGGTCCTGACGGCCTTGCCGTCCTTGTCTTTCTCGTCCTTGAACGAGATCACCGCATCGGGAAACTTTGTCTGGATCTGGTCCTTCAAGACGGAGAGCTTTAGCTTCGATCCGTCGAGGCCGATATCCGCGAGCTCGCGCAAGGCTTCCATCCCGGCGAGTTCCTTGTTCTGTTTTTCGAGCGTCGAAACGGAATCGATCGCTTTCTTGGCGTCGTCCGCCTTCACGTTTAACGCCTTGAACGACTGGTACTCTTTCGCCTCGTCGCCTGTAAGAACGATGTCTCCCTCTTTGGGAACCTTTGTCTTCAGTTCTCGGATCTGTGTTCGATAACTGAAGTTCTCATCAAACAGCTGCGACGCTAATGCGAGGGCATCGTCATTCTTCTTTTTCAAGGCGTTCTGAAACGCTGCCGCCGGATCCTGACCTCCACCGCCCCCACCGCCCACGTTCGGATCGGTGTTGTGCAGAAGCATCTGCGCCATAACGAGGTTGCGAAGTAAGAGTTGGTAGCGATTCATTTTCGATTAAGTCTCCCTTGGCGACTTGGTCATAAAAGAAAAACCACCCGAACGCATCCAGCGTTTGAGTGGTTGGGGCTTGCCTTGCAAGCGAGAACCAAAAGTTTTTATATTATGGGGAAACCTCCCCGGTTCACGGAAAATATAGGTTATCCATTTTCCTTTGTCAATACTACTTTTTGTGCCAGCTCGTCTATGACCGCAATAGATTGTGTTGGGAACCTCTTTCGAAGCTGGCGCAATGCCCGCAGTAACGCGATCTCGTGACGCCGTATCTCGGCATCGATCGCGGACCTTTCGCGGTCCGCGTGTGAGATGACTTTGATCTTAATGATCGGTTTCAGCACTGCTCGATTCTGACCCTTCTTTCACACCGCCGATATGACGCTGTCCGCAAATGTCGCAAAAATACGCGTGGACCCGTTTCGTTTGCCGTTCGTTCAGCCTCTGTGCGGCACGATTCGCCTGCCTCTGCGTCAACCGCCTCTTTCGAGAGCACTGCTTGTAAACGCCCCGTTTCATCGATAGATCACAAAACAGCGGCAATGCTGGCGGCATTGCAGGCTTCCAATTGGCGGTAGTTCGGCGATCGGCATCCATCGATAGCTGTACTCGATACAGCCTCGGCAGCTTTCGGCCGCACGCCGGATCCTTTTCGCCTCGGTCTGCATTCCCATCAGGCCGCGGACGTCCTGTTCGATCTGAGAATAGGTCACGCTTGCCGCCATGAGATAACTCTTCGCTCGTGCCCGGATCTTCGAGAACGAACCTGCCTTCTTCATCCTGATCGATTCGGAAAACTCATCGGCGAACTTCAGCTCGTCCGCAATGCGCGACTGGACCTTGGAATTCCGAACGGCCACCGCGATCCCGCCGAGGGCGAGAGCACCAGCGAGAATATGCGAAGATATGACCGTTCTATCGAAACTTCGTTTCCACTCTGCAAGGGTCACTCGGCCGTCTTCCAGATCACGGGTCATCTTCGCGAGTTTCTTTCCGAACCGGTCCTCGATGCGGTTCAGGTGAGCGCGGATCGAGCGGATAGATACCGTCTTGCCGTCAAAGTAGAATCGGCCTGCCGCGGGATCGAAACGGACCCGCTGCCCCTCCGGCGATCGCGGTTTCATCAGCAGTAATAGCAAAAGCATCGCGAGAGCTCCTGCATCGTCTCCTGCGTCCTTCTCTGCCTGTCTGATCTCGGCTTCGGTCATTTTTTCCGAAAGTTGGTTATTTTATTACCCGCGTTGAGGGAAACTTTTGGTGAAGCTTTTACCTTTGTCTTCACCTGGGCTTTTTGTCGAATAAAGCCGATCTGTCGGGTCTTCACTTTTCCTGTAAGATCGCCCTGGCACGCGCCATTGCCGATGATGTCTGACCCAAACGTAGCGTCCTTGTCCCACTGAGAGAACCGCTTTTCTTTACTCATCGACCGGACCTCCTTCAGGGTCGCCGTCTTTGGGATCCGTGATCAGTTCGTTCTCCTTTTCCTTCCGCGCGATGATCTCCTCGGCCTGGTCCTCACCGTACCCCGCAATGCTCAGCTGTTCACGCTGATCGACGATGCCGTCAAGCGTCGTCGCCCTCGTCGCCTTCTTCATCAGGACATCTTCGTTTTCGGCTTCCGTCGTCTGGACCAGGACTGACTTTTTCAGATTGAAATTGAGTTCGCCCTTTTCATACGAGGAAAGTCCGTATGGTTTGAAAACATCCTTCTGCTTGTTCGCCGATGTCCAGCCGCCGCCGTTTGCACGCATCCCGGCAACAGCGATCTGCATTTGCCTCAGTTTGATCAGCTGTTGGTTGTAGTTCGGCTGCACGCCATTCAAACGGTTCTGTGCAGGCCCGAGCATTCGCTCGAGTGCGGCACCCGAGAGCTGTGCGTTATCGCGAATGATCGACGCGGCCTGCAGTTCGGGATAGTCATCGGTAAAGGACGTCAGGCAGTCTTTGAGATACGGGTTCGCCTCGGCGAGTTTCAGATCTCCGGCGAGGTCGTGGACCGTTGTGCTTGGCTTAGTCTTGAATACGACCCAGTTCAAGCGCGGGTCCTGTGGAGTTACGACCTTCGTTGTTTCGTTTTGCGTCGCGCCGATCAGCGGCAGCACCTCGCCGTCGACCGAGATGATCTTTGGCGATTCGATGCCCTTGTGAATGCTGTCGTGAAGATGCGAACCGAGAGAGTTAACCTCGTCGACCTTGTTAAAGTCCTTGCACGCCGGCAATCCGAATTCCGAGCCGTCATCGGTGTGACGGATCCAGACCGCGAAGCAGAAACCGTATGGATTCGGCTCGACCTCAGCCGTTTTACCGATCGGGATGAACGGCCTGTCATCTCGGAAATACGAGAACGAATCCTTTGTGACGATCTTCTTGAATTTGAAGTTCGAACGCTTCTCAGGGTCATAAACCTCGTATTCGATCGTGTACGCGATCACGTCGCCCGTTTCGTTCAATTCGATGTGCGTCACGTATCCGGGCCAGATAGCACGATGCAGTACCTTTTGCCGGGCGAGGTCGTCAACGCCTTCAATGAGTATGTTCCCAGTCGCCGCGGCATATCGCTTGATCTTCGGCGCATCTGAAAGAAAATTACTCCACTGATCTATCTGCGCGATCGCTGCGATCAGCTTCTCGTCCGTCTTATCGGTGACCGGTGTTACAAGAGATTCGAAATCCTCATTCGCGGCCGGCTGCCAGAGATTGTCGACATAAAAGTCCACGATCATCGGGACCGGGTTATAAATGAGGCGGGTGTGCTTGTACAGCTCGCGGCCGGAAAGATAGATCGACCAGTCCTGGCCTTCCCTCCGCGAGAACATCTGCCCGCGGTAGTATGCCCAGGCGTGGCCGTAATACTCCTGTCGTTTATCGAGAGAAAGCTCGCGGATCTGCGACTCCGGATCGGAAAACGTCTTCCAAGCTGCTGTGATAGCCATTTTTGTTCTGCTCCAAAAACTTGCCATTTGCGTATACCGAATCAACTTAAAGTGGATTAAAATAGAAACAGCCCGACATGGTGTTGTAGCACCGTGTCAGGCCTAACCAATTAGATTTTACGAATGAGGTAAAACCGAAATGGCTGGCACTAAAATACCACGAGAATGTCCATCGTGCGGATCGCGGTTCGAAGTCTTTCCGTCCCAGATCAAGCGGGGAGGAGGGATTTATTGCAGCAACAAATGTCGCTACAAACCGCAGTATGATCTTGAAACAACGTTCCGCAATAGCTTTACGAAAACTGAGCGTTGCTGGCTTTGGAACGGTAAGACGGACCAGTTCGGCTACGGCATGCTCTATTACCAAAACGGCGATTACGCCGCCCACCGTCTTTCGTATCAGTTTTACAAAGGCGAAATCCCCTCGGACATGGTTGTCCGCCACACATGCGATAATCCGCCTTGCTGCAATCCCGACCATCTCGTACTTGGAACACAGGTAGAAAATGTACGCGATCGAGTTACGCGAAGGCGTAACGGTGCCTGGAAAGGTGCAGGCCCGCGAACGAACCTGACGGAGCAACAAGTCAGTGGCATCCGCCAGAGCTATAAGCAAGGCGAACGTATGATAGACATATCCAAACGCACCGGAGTGTCTTACGCATCTGTCGAAGCGATCTGCAAGAGACGAAATTGGAAACACATCTGATTTCATAGTGAAATGCCCTCGAACGCCGCGCGCTCTGCTTCCGAGACCCTTAGCGGGTTCTTGCTGACAGCCTCGAGTCCATACCTTCCAGCGTCGAGCGCATGGTCCATGCTCTTAGCAGGCTCCTCGGCAAGCTTGCCGTCGGGAAGAACATCCCACACGTAGTTCGCTATCTCGTCGAATAGGTTCCGGGATCCGCGAACGATATTCAGGTTGTAGTTCTGGACCTCACCAATACCGTCCCGAACGCTGCCTTTGTACTTTTTGCATCCGACAGCGCGATAACCCGCTTCCTGCAGGTCAAGGATCATTTCCGGACGGGAGTTGTCGCATATCATCGGGATGTCCTTCCTAACGCCGATCTTCTCGAAGCGACTGATCAGAGAGCGGCTTGTGTGTCCTGTTTCGTAGAGGAGTTCGTGCCAGAACAGGTCCTTCCTGGCCTTGTTTGGGGTGTCTTGCACGGCACCCTCGACCAATGCGCAGGGATCGTTGAATCCGAAATCGAGACCGTAGAACTGAGCCTCCGGCATCTCATTTACCGGCACGTACGATTTATAGATCAGGCCTTCGTGGGCAACGCCCCAGTAACCAAGTCCGTCGACCTTATAGCGCTTCGGATCAAGCCGTTTTAACGAGTCGAGAAAGTCGATCGTCGTTTGAGGGCAGAAAGGATTGTCCCAATAGTTCGCAAACACGATCTCGGCATCGAACAGTCCGTTCTCAAAGAAATCCTCGTAGATCCACGTCTGCTTCGAAATCGGGTTAAATGTGAAATGAAACTGGGTTTGCACCCCCTCGGCGTTTCGGAGCGAACCGACTATATCGAAGAAATCCTGCCTGCTGATCTGAGATTCACGAGTGATCGGTTCTTCGGCCCAGAAGTCGGTCGGGTCCGCGACCGATCGGAGTGTGTCAGGCTGCTCGAACGAGCCTCCCATCATCAGGTTTCCGTTCTGCCGGCAGATTATCTTCATTCCGCTGTCTAGAAACTGAAACTGTCCACGGAAACAGTCGAATCGCCGCTCGAGATCCTTGAAAAGCTGGTACTGTGCGTTTCTAACGTTTTTTTGTGTGTCACGAGCAAACACGCCGCGAAAGTAGCGCTGCGATTTGGCTTTGAGCAGCCATTGAATTGCCTTTGACCATGACTTCGAAGACCCGCGGCCTCCATACCAGATCTGATAGGGCTTTGCAGAGTTCCAAACCGAACCGTTCTCGCCGACAAAGACTTCGGGGATTCGCAGGGCCATTATCCTTTCGGGAAGTGCAGTCATTCTTAATCGTCGCCGGGTTCGTCAGGTCGGGGTATTGTCGACGCGACAGGCTGGATCGCAATCGCTGTTACGATGTCTATAGGCCGTCCGTCCTGCCCTGTAAGCTCCACCTTTTGAGTGTAAAGTTTGTGAGCTTTCGCTAGTTTGTCCGCTGCCCCTTGTGGGTCGTGGATCTCGTACTCATACCTGCGTTCGCTGACCTCGCCGTCGAGGCCAAGCTTCTCTATGATCTTCACCTTCTTCAGGATGCGGTCGACCCCTCGTTTCCTCGCATCCGCGAGATCAAATTGGCCATCCTCGTTCAAAAGATCGGCCAGGCTACCTTTCATCTGGGCGGAAAGTGTTGTAAGCACTTCACTTGGAGGAGAAATCTCCGCTTCCAGCCGGGCGTCAATATAACTTCGGATTTGAGGTTTTTTGAGGTTTTCGGACCCGGTTGCCGCTAGGGTCCAATAATTCCCTTTGTACCCGGCCATTTCCGCCGCTCGTTTCGCGTTCAAGTTGCACTCGCCGACGTAGAAATCCGCGAACTTTTTCTGCTTCGGTGTTAGTTTTAACTCCTTTTTGGTTTCCGGAGCTTCTCCGTTCGCCATAACGGTAATAAGTTGTGACTTTTCTTATCGGTCGCCCACATAGGATCAGACCGTTACTCGCCGACTGTTGAAAAATGATCGGCTTTCAGCTTGTTCAATTCGATAACTGTGTAGTTCAGCTCGCTTCGAAGTGCCGAGATCTCCGTCTCCCGGTGTTTTATCGCAACCTTTGCTTCGGTCAGCAGGTCTTTCGTCAACGTCAGATCTTCCTCGAGCTTCCGTATTCGTTCGCCTTGCCGATCGATACGTTCCTTCATGTGTTTTTCATTGGTCGAGAGGATCTTGTTTTCTGCCCGAAGTTCCGAGCGTTCGTCCTTGACGTCCGACAGCTCTTTGCGAAGTTCCTTAACTTCGGCTTTAAGCTTGGTCACATCCTCATACAGCATCTTCAGGGCGAGCTGGTCCGCGTCGATCAGCTTGCCCTCGTTCGACTCGAACACCTTGATTCGCTGGTCGCGTTTCTTCCAATACCGCTGCAGCACGGCGAGGACGATCGCACCTACTCCGAGAGTCGATACAACTGCGATGAGGATGTCAGCTGCTTCTTTTTGCATCGGGATATGTTCTGGGTCAGAGGCCGCGGCCGAGCGTTACGCCGGCGAGAATGAAACCGACGGTCTTTAAGGCATCAAGGAACTTTCCGAACGCCGATCGCGGCTTGTTCAGACGCTTCTCAAGGTTCTCGATGATCTGCATCTGCACTTTCATTACCTGCTCGTATAGAGCGATCACGTCCTTTTGTTTCGCGATGATGGTGTTGTTTATGGCGTCGAGCGATTTCCATCCCTCGATCGTCTTTAACGCCGATGCGATCGCCGCGTCCGATGCTCCGCGTTCGGCGAGCATCTTCGCGATGACGTCCTTTGCCTCGACGAGCTGCGTCGCCACGGAATAGAGTTTGTTCGCCGTCTCCTGATCGATACAGACCTTGTTCGCCGGACAGTCTTGAGCGGCGACGCCATATACCAAAATCAGACAAGTTATGCAGATCAATAGGATTTTCTTCATCTCAGTTTGCATGGTTGAAATTGATCTGCAGCTTCTTGCAGAGTTTATGAATGTCGTGAAGACGCTCGGCCGGCACATTATCAACTGTGATCAGGGAAGTGTCGACGTAGAGCTGCATCACCTTCAAATCTTCAAACCCCGCATCCTTTAACGCGGCTTTGAATTTTTCGATCTTGTAATTATCGACTGCAATCCCGATCTTCATATCAGCTTCCAACAACTTCACCGTCTTCCCACTTAAACTCAGCAACGGGCAGGTGGCGGTTGCATCCGACGCAGAATGTTGACCCATAAAACTTCGGATCACGGGCGTATGTTTCGGCTATTGAGAATCCCATTCGTGTTAGCGCTCCGCACCCTCCGTTGGTTCTACCGTGTTTCGCTGGATTGTTCGGATTGACCTCAAAACCACCCTCTCCAACGTGGATGTACTTGTCTCGATATGGCCGGACATAGCCCTTTGCCCGCTCGTCTGGACAAAGGACGATATAGTCCTTGTGCTGTCCTGTTTTTTCCGTTTGTTCCGACCGAACAACATCAACCGGACGCCCGCTTGTTGTGCACATTTTTGGCACTTCCATGTTCATTTCTCCAATTTCTCCAGTACACGTTTAAGGTCTTCGGCGGTCGCGTTCACGTTCGAGTTCGAATTGACCGCCCGGTTAAAATTCGCAAGGGCCGCGTTCGTCTCGGCCTTTGCTTCCTCGAGTCCGTAAACATTCCTCTGCAGATCTTCCATATCGCGGTTGAGCTCGCCCTGCGTCGTCGCTTTTTCCTTTTCGAGTTCGGTGATCTGGGTCTGGATGTTCGCGATGTGCTCGACCTTTGCGTTCACTTCCCTCTTCTTTTTCTCGATGCCCCGCTCAAACCGCCAGTCGCTGATGCCAGCGAAGATCCACGCCAGCACGAGCAGGGACGCAAGACACGCGATGCCGATCATCATCGGCTTGTTCGCGATCAGCTTTTCCAGAAATGTCGGGCTTTCAAGGCTCATAGTCGTTTTAGGTCAGCGGGAAATGCCCGGGTTCAGCATGTTCGGTTAGCTCCGAGGTCTTACGATCCCGCTGATATGGGTGACAGTTGTTTCGATTGATCGCCAAGGATCGGGTGTCCTTGGCCCTGGCCGTGTATCTTTGTCGCTTCGTATAACGGCCGATCGACCTGAAACAGCAGCTTATGTTCGCCTTCATAGCGAACTACCGGTGCGGTCCTTATTCCTTCAGCTGTGACGCGGATCAGGCCGTCGCTCTCGGTGAAACGGCCGGCGACGCACATCGCGACGATTCCCGGCCGCGGATCGTGATCGTATTCGCTGCCGTCATAGTTCGTGCCAGGCGTTACGTTCTGCGTGATCAAAAAGCTGATCGAATCGCATCGAAAGTCCCGTTCCTCGATGCTGATCCTGTACGTCGGGTGCAGTGTGAAGCTCGATTTGCCGTTGGCTGTCGCGATCCGAAACAGGTCGTCGAGCTGCCGGTCGACCTCCGTCAGCAGATCGGCCGCGATCGGCGAGGCACTGGTGACAACCGCTCCTTTCGGCGTCATCGCCGAATAGCCGGACGGCTGGCCATTGCCGCCGCAGGCAATCAGGAAACATGCTATGCAGATGAGTAAAATGTTCTTCATCAGAAAACGATCCCGCTCGTCACCCTCAGGTTGTGCTGCTGTTGGCTCCCGAACGCGGTGTTCTGATATTCGGCACCGACGCGCCATTTAGTGCGTCCCTTGATGACCGTATCGAGTCCGCCGCCCGCGACGATCGAACGTGTAGCATCAGGCCCAACTAAACGGTTGTTGCTGAATGCCACGCCGCCGAAATCGTCTCGGGCCACGCCTATCCCGCCCTTAACAAAGGGTTGGAATCTCTTAGCGTTTCGGTTCTGCATAGTCACGACAAAATGGCCGGCCTGCTGTGCGACCTTTGAGCCGTTCGGCTGATTT
>ERZ761584.177-NODE-177-length-24441-cov-16.433035_pt1 | contig 24441 bp, 31 predicted proteins | sample MGYA00512168_ERZ761584 | MGnify/ENA primary metagenome ERZ761584 (study PRJEB28899, sample SAMN03785564) | bioreactor sludge metagenome | biome: EBPR Sludge; feature: EBPR Bioreactor; material: 0.22µm filtered reactor supernatant | place: Saint Lucia: Queensland...
GTCTACCACCTGCCGGCCAGCCGCCGCGACGCCGTCGCGGCGACCGCCGCCAAGCTCCGGCTCCGCTCGATTCCCGTGGACCTCTCGCGGGCAGCCAGCTGTAAGTTCGCGCGATATTTGGCACAAATTTGCACGCTTTTTGACACTAACAGATGTCATATTGTTGGGCGTTATCTATCATGGGAGACGGCGACAACGGATGCAAAATTAACGCGCGCGATGCGGAGCATCGGCCGAGCCATCAAAACCAACAAACCGGCTCAGTATCGACCTCAATAGCATCGGTAACGGGGTGCCAGGTTGCGTAAATGTCCGCACGCGCGATCGACGTAGTTTCCATAGCAAGCGACGGCGCGTGAGCGGAAAACGTTGTGTAGACATAGTTGGTCGTTCCGTACTCGAAAACACGCTGTTCCAAAACCACGACGGGATGCCCGGCGGCCCCGGCTTCTCTGGTCGGAATCGGTGTCAGATAGATAACTTTGTACTTGTTGATGCCGCCCTCGACAATTGGCTCTGCGGCCAGGCCGAGTAAATCCTGAAAATCCCCAGAATAATCTAGCAAGCCAGAATCATCATCGACACTGTCATACATGTTTGAGGAGCACCACCCACTGCCACTCGGATAATCAATGGCGGAGCTTGTGGAATGATTGTGATCGTTGACCTCGCTTCCGCCGATCTTTGATCTAAGGTGTCTAACATCTGAGGTTTCGCGGCGCACCCACATGTGACCTCCCCCGTACCCAGGAACAAGCGAACCCACCCATCCACCTATCCAAAGCTGCTCATACGCATTTGAATACGAGAGAGACATCGACAAAAGCGCGTCCTCAACGTACCCGGCCCACAAATGATATGCGACCGTTTCCGCGTAGGTAAGTGTGCGGACCATGTCGCACGTCTCCGAATACGTATCCGCGCCCCGGCGATAATATGCCCACCCCTGCGAGTACACTGGTGGGTCGGTGACGTTATTCTCGGTATGCAACAACCATGTCGTGATTACCCGGTCATATGTTGGCCCCAGCGGCGTGCCGTTCTGGTCAGTCTCAAAGTAGTGTTCAGTCGTTGTGAACGAGGCGTCGCCCGTCACTTCAACAGTCGTGTGGGTGGAAGTAGTGGCCTGGGAAAACACCTCTGCTGAGACGGACAGTCCGAATCCGGCGCCCTGTAAATCAACGGTGCCGGAGATCGATACCTTCGCCATTTTTTTGATTTCCTGGTCCGGATTGATGGCGCCGAGGATGAACTCGCGCCCTGTCGTGTTCTGCGCAACGAGGATCAGACCATAGGGCCCTGAAATAGAATTCCAGAATGACGCAGGAAAGGCGACGTTTATCGGCGTCTCCCAGGTTGCCGACGTCCCGTCTATATGCCCGAACCGTCGCAGCGAAAACGCAAAATTTCCGCTTGAGTTAAAGTTCTTCGCGAACGACAAAACCCACCGCGCTTTTGCGGCATCAATCAGCACCACGTATGCGGCACCACCCTCTGCGTGTATTTTGCCGATCCCGCCGTATCGGCCCCCCGAGATCAGGCCATAATTCCGCCATTCCAGACCGGCCAGGTCGTCAGCCTCCTGTTCCGCCTCAGACCGCGTTACCGCCGGCTGGCCGGGGACGCGTAACAGAATGCACGATCCATTTGCGGGAGCCGGGCAAGTTTTCGTTTCAGCGTTCGGCAGCGTGATCGATCCGCCCTTCCACAGACCGTGATAGGGCTGGCCGATCATCACTATTTTGGCCATATCAGGGAGTTTGATTCCCATCAGGTCGGCTGCTTGTAATCAATAACCAATGGCACATTATTTGCGTCTGTAAATGACATCTGCTTGATCGGCGCCATGACGATCGTGATCAATCCGTCGGTCGATGTGATGCTGATGTTGGCCCAATGCGTGCGGTTTGCAAAAGCCGTTTCAGTGAGCGGGCTGGCGATTCCGCTCCCTGACCCTGAAATCTTCGGCCTGCCAATTCCGACCCTGGCCGGAATATCCGGCGCCGGCACGCCACCAGGAAGCGCCTTATCCCTGCGGCTCGTTGTTCCGGACGCCTCGTCCGTCAGGCGCGCCAGTGCGGCAGTCAGGTCTTTGGCCATCAGAGCGTCACCGAAAAGGGGTCTTCTTGTAACTCGGCGTCGTAGCTGCTGGTAATGATATGCGCCGCCTTCTGGCGCTCGCTGCTTTCGACCCCCGGAAACGTGATCGTCAGCGTGTGGTCCTCGGTCGTGCCGTTGTTGAAGACGATTACCGGATCACCAAGCTCGTTGCTGGTCCCGGCATCAGTCCCGGGCGGCGCGGTGATCGGATCGCCTGGATGCGTAATCCCGACCCCGGCAATCGACGAAATCGCCAGGTCGAAGCGCGTTGTTGCCCGGCCGGAGTCGCTATTGATTGTGTGCACCAGCCGCCTGACTTTGCCCGTCGCATCGACATGCGCCGTCCCCACGCGCACAGTCTTGTCAAGATCGATGGCGCCGTCAAGCGGCACCTCGGCGCTCACCAGGTTGCTGCGGTGGGCGGCTGCGATGCGCGCCTTTGCCACGGCGATCAGTGTCTCCATGGCGCTGTCAGCGGCCGCCCGGTTGGTATCCGTGGACAGCGCCACATCCACGGAATTGGTCATCCCGACCACCACCGGCGCCGTATCAACGGGGGGAATGCCGGTAATCTTGTTCTGGTAGAGCGTCACCGAGGTTTCCGCCGCGCTGATGTCAGGGTATTCGCCCTGCAACGCGCCGCTCATTCCTTCGCGGATGGCGCCAATCTCGGCGATACTCAACGGCGCGGCGATCGTAATCTCGTGGACTTCTTCAATCTCCTGCGAATAACCGAACGACACCACAGCATTCCAGCCCGTGCATAGTAGCGGATCGGTCGCCGGGTTCGGAATCCAGACTCCGGCCTCGACACCGCCGGGACCATAGATGATCGTCGCGCTGGTCGGCAGCGCGTCAAACGTGATCGACTCGATACTGCCACCGGACGACTCGATTGCCGACCTTACCAGGTCGCGGGTCGGCACCGCGAGATTTTGGTTCACATAGCCGCCCCACCCATAGGGAATTCCGTCCAGCGCGTCATAAACGCATGCGTATCCCTCGGATTTTATGCGCGGGAAGCGGTAGGAAAAAACCAGGTCGATCTGATTTATCATCGCCGCGCGCTCGGCTATATCAATCTCCAGCGACCCGTCGAGCAGGGAATCCTCATAGAACTCCATATCCGCGGTGGATTTTGCCGCCCAGTCTGTCAGGCGCAGGGTCCCGGCTGGGGAAATATCCAGGGCGGCGGCGACGGTCGAAAGGCGGTCGTTGGCATGCCCCCAGCGCGAGGCGCCGGCGTCGAATACCGCGCTTGAGTAATATCCGCCGATCAGCGTATTGATCGCGGCGACGCTCATTGCGGAAACCACGCCCTGCAGATCGTCAGTGCAGCGGAAGTTGATTACGCGCGCACCCAGATCAACCGCCGGCCGGTCAACCTTGCCGGTAAACAACACCACTTCGTTGGTCAGCGTCCCGCTGGAAAAGTCGCCGAACGAGATGACGACCGGCTTTCCCACAAAGCCAGGGACGAAGACCTCAGTAAGCGGCGCCGGCTTCATGGTGAAATCAGCGACGCGCGCGGCCCCCTCTTCGGCCTCGACAACGAGGTCGCCGATTACGTCGTCGCTGACATCGTCGCCGTCGAGCAGAACTCGCACGGAAAAAAACGTCGCTGGCGTTCCGATCGGGAGGACGACAAGTTCCGGAGTGAACCCTGCAGTATGCCGCGCGGCGCCATCGGTCAACCTGAACTCATCCATCTTTCCGGAGAAGACTGGCCAGGCAGGATCGCCATAGGAAATTCCGGGGAGGCGGCCGATATAAAAAGCATCCGCTCCTAGATCGGTAGAATTCTGCAGCGTGCCGAGCAGGGCGCCATTTGCGAAAGCATAGAACAAGCCGCCCGCGCGTGAAAACTCAACGTGGACTCGCGTGCTTGGCCCAACGATAACGCTGCCTACGGTCTCCAAAGCGGGTTCGGTGACAGAAAAAACCAGGAATGCGTCGCCACTGTTTTCTTCATGCGTCACAATCATGCCGGGAACGTAAAAAACAGTGTTTTTCGATCCAATGGCAATTTCCCCCGGCGTTTCAATCCACGCCTCAACCGCAAGGTCGCCAGCCCCTACAAGGTCGGCAAGCGTGACCTCGACGGTGCCGCCGAAAAGCTGGAGGGAACCGGCGCCGACGATGGCCGGATGGACTATTGACGCATGGTCATACGTGACCGCATTTCCGCGATCGTCGGCGATGGCAAAGTCAAAATTTAGATGCGCGACGACCTTGTCCGACAGCGGGTCAGGCATCAGACCTCCTCCGCGATCAGTTCCCAGGAATGGTCAGGGCCGCTACGTGTCGGGCGCAATAGCCAGCACGTCAGCACCGGGTAGAAGCCGACATGGTAGGCCACGGCATCCGCCACAGCGCCAACAGTGGCGACTTCGCCATTCATCGAAACCCCTGCCGCAACCGTCTGCCCGGAAGGAAGTTGCGCCAGACCATACGGTACGTGACCGGCATCGTTGCGCCAAATTCCGGACAACCCGACCTGGCGCGTCACAAAGTCGGCCGGAACTGTTTCCGGCGCAATGCAGGCGATCTCATGTTGGGTGTCGAAATCGAGCGACTGAATGCCCGATGGGACCCAACCGCTGCCAGATGTAACCACTCTCGTCCTGCGCCAGGTGCGCTGCAGGATACCGCGCCCTGAGATCGCCCGGAGGATTGTCTCTCCGCCGATCGGCTCATAACGCTGTGTCAGATCGAACGAGGCATACGCCGGCAGTTCGAAGCCGCCTATCTTGAGCAATTTCACCGACGCCCCCCTTTCCGCAATGCCTCACGACTGACATAGGCCGCTAGCCGGTCGACGGTGTCGTTGCCGGCGCTAACGCCGTAACGCTGCCCGTCGAGCACGAGCGTCAGGTTGCGCGCCGCCGCTTGGCTGGCGGCTGCCGGCATTGCCGGGACGCGCAGGCGGTCGATGGCGCTGGCGCCGAGCAGGCCGCCGGAGGCGAATTTTGGCAGTTTCATCGCGTTAACCGCGGCCATGAAGGCAGGGCCGTAGTAACGCGCCGCCGGGCGCTGGATCACCCACTCGCCGGGGGTGCCCCAGTACAGCATGTTGTCTGCTCGGTCGTGCGGGGCATGGCCTGGGAGCGGGCCGCCGAAGGAAAACTCCGGGACAGGTCCGGCCACGGCCAGATTCGCCCAGTCCGCATTCGCCGCGGCGCCGGCCTGTACCGTATTGACCGTAACCGTCACCGTCTTTGACTCCGGCAGCGCGTCGATCTGTCCCTGCAGCCCCTTGATCTTGGTCTCCGCGTCAGCAATCTCGACCTTAACCTCGATCGCGCGGGCGTCGGCCTTCATCTTTTCGAGCTGCGCCTGGAGGTCGTTGAGCAGATTCGCCTGCTCGGCTGCCTGCTGCTTCAGGCTTTCGGCCCTGGCCTGCTCCGCGGCCGCCTGGGTCGCGAACTGCGCCGCCTGGGCGTTGCCGATCTGCTCGACCAGGTCGGCGTTACCCGCCTTGTCGGCGAACGATTCGGCGCGCTGGAAAAACTCCTCGGCCTGCTTCTGGTATTGCTCGGCTGCCTTGAAGCGCTTGTCGATGCGCGCCGCGTTGGCGGCGGCGGCGGCGTAACTGCCCTTGTCAAAAAGATCCTGCGCCTGGTCGGTCGCCGCCTGTGCCTGTTCTTCAGGCGACAGGTCCTTGTTGCGCAGGTTCGTGACCTTGTCGGCGGTCGAGTTGCGCTTCTGGCGCGCCTTGTCGAGCAGATCGGCGGCTTTATCGGCGGCGCTCTCGGCCTCCTTGAGCGACGCCTGCCAGGCGCTGCGAACCGCATCGACCAGGCGCTGCTGGTCGGCGATACGGGCGCTGATCGACTCCTTTTCCTTGGCGGAAATCTTGTCCAGCGCCCCGGTGGCGACGTAGAGCTTCTGCGCCTCAAGTTTCTCGACCTGGACGGCGAGCTGCGCCTGGAGGGATTCGCGCTTTTTCGCCGAATCTACCGCGGCGGCCGTGGCCTTCGGCTCGGTCAGCAGCGGCTTCAGCAGCACGTCCTCGACGTCCTTGCCGAGTTCGCGCCAGATCGTCTTCGCTTCGTCGAAATTTCCGGTCAGCGCGGCCTTCGCCGCCGCCGCATAGCCGGCCAGCCCAAGGCCGACGATCTTGATCATCCTGTAGACGGCGTCGAAGCCGTTGACCAGTGCTTTGAGCGTCTCCGAGAACGCAGTCACCGCCGGACCGGCCTCGCGAAACTCTTGCGCCACGGCGCCGATCACGGTGGCCAGGGTCGAGCTGCTGCTGGATGCCTGATCAGTGGCGCCGACGAACAGCAGGAATTCAGTCTTTAGCCCCTGCAGCGCCTGGCTGACCGTTTTCGGCATACTCTCGAACTCGGCGGCGATCTGTGGGCCCATTTTTTTCAGGGCGTCGGCGATGGCAGTCCCCGTAAGAGCGCCCTCGGCGGCCAGCTTGCGCAGCTCGCCAATCGGCACGCCCATGCCGTCGGCAATCGCCATCGCTAGCCCTGGGGTCTGCTCGATCACGGAATTGAAGTCTTCGCCGCGCAGGGCGCCGGCGCCCATGCCCTGGCTGAACTGCTGCAGCGCCGCTGCCGCCGACTGCGCTGAAGCGCCGGAGAGACCGACCGCCTGGTTGATCGTCGTGATGATTCCGATCGTCTCCTTGCCGCCCATCCCGATGCCGCGCAGTGCAGGCGACATCTTGACGAACAGGTCGACCGTTCCCGAAAGGTCCGACCGCGTGGCGCGCGCCGAATCGGCCAGGCCGGTAAAGACGGTATCGAAATCGCCGGTGTACTGCGTGACCAGCTTCAGCCGGCCGGTCATCTGCGTATAGGTGTCAGCGAGGCGGATCAACTCGCTGATGCCGAGGCCGACCCCGGCGAACTGCAAGGCGTTGCGCCCTAAATCCTGCAGGCCCTTGATCTGCTTCTCGACGCCGGTAACGCCTGATTGCACCTGACCGAGCGCCTTGAGCGCGCCGGTCGCGGTGCCGTCGATGATCAGCTTGAGCGAAAGGTTATTTGCCACGCATCATTTTCCGGAAGACAGCTCGCAGGCCAGAGAAAACACCACCCACGGGTAATCCCATACCGCCGCATGGCCGTTGGCGGCCAGCGCTAAAGCGGCGGTTTCGAGTCCCCTGACAGAGCCGCCCGCCCGAGCGCCAGCGCCCGGCTCCGCATCGCGAAAAAATCCCGGTTGACCTCCTCGGCGGCGGCGAACACCTGTCGTAGATCGGATGGCGCCAGGCCGGCGACCGACTCGGTCGTCAGGTCGGTCATGCGCAGCAGGTCGGGCAGGCTGAATTCCTCGAACAGGGCGGCATCCACCAGGTCGCCCGACACCATGCCGGAATCCTTCAGCCACGCCCGAATCTCGCCGACCGTCAATTCCTTGACCTGAATTTTCAGGCCAGCGACCTCAATCTCGCGGATCACGCGCATCAGGAGACGCCGCCGATTTCGAAGAAGTAGAACGGCGATTCGGTTGCCGGCTTGGTGTCGTCGGCCAGCACTTCGGCCTCGCAGTCGAAGCTGACGAACTCGTCGCCGACCAGTTCGACGTTGGCGGCCGGGCCGAAGACGAGGCGGTAGAAGGTGCCCATCGCCGGCTTGCCGCTGCGCTCATTGACGCCGTCGAAGACTCCGGAGAATTCCTGCGAGGTGTACATCAGGCCGTCGACGCGCGAGGTGGCGAGGGCGGTGTAGTCGATCGTGATGTCGTCTCCGGCGACCATGGTGCCGGTGGCCAGCGGGATGATGCCGGCACGAACGCGCTGGTAATCGGTGCCCTCGACATAGGTCGTGGCGCCCTTCTCGACGGTCATCGCGATAGTCGTGTCGGACGGCTTCACCGTCTTGATCAGGCTGCCGAGCACGATGTCGTTGTGTGCCTCGGCAGTGACTGTGCCGCCGGTCACGGCGGTCACCTTGGCGCCGAAGGCGATCTCCAGTACCTCCACACTCATGTTGCGGAATGCGCAGGCCAACTTGACCGCCTTCGGCCGCTTGAAAGAGTCATGGTTGCCGCCGCCGGGGTTCTGCGTGTTCGGGATGGTCTTTTCCTCGATCTCGTGCGACAGCGTCAGCTTGGTCGCGTTGCCGGTCGAAAGAAGCTGCGTGCCGCCGCTCGTTTTCTTGAGGTAGAGCGGACCCTTGAGGATGGCGGTGGGTGCGGACATGGCGGAATTCTCCTGGTGGTGGTCTGGGTGGGATGACCCCCCGAGTCTTTCACGCGCGCGCGGCGCCGGTCAGGGGGATGCGTTTCGACACAGCACGGGCGCCGTTCCCGGCGTTACACCCAGGCGCCACCGTTCCAGCGCTTTAACGTCGCCGCCACCCAGGACGATCCGTTCCAGCGCTTCAGAGGCTTTTCCGCCCATGCCGAGCCGGTCCAGTATTTGAGCACCAGCCCGCTGGCGGCAGCCGCCGGAATCTCGAACTGGACCCACGAGACCTTGGCATCGACCGTCGGCGCTTCTCCGAGCGCCGCTGCGCCCGGCAGAAGGGGCTGAAAAGCCCACGTCATGTCAGGCTACCTTGCGGATGCTCCACGGGAACGCGCGCCCCGTGCCCGCCGTCTGCTTGATCGTCATATCCCAGCCGTTCATCAGGACGAACGAGGGCGAGGCCCACAGCGGGTCTGACTGCGCGCCGGCCAGTGTCGCCAGCAGCAATTGCCGGATCGTGTCGCCGGTTCGGCACTTTTCCTTGATGCGGATCTCCAGCACGTCGCCGGCAACCATGTTGGCGAGGTCGATGAAAAGCTGATACACCCCGTCAGTCGTTTCCGGCGATGTCGAGTTGAGCGTGTGCTCGGTGCTGATCGTCGCCGTCTGCGATCCAGTTGCATGTTCGGAAATTGCCATGTCAGCCTCCTATACCGATTGCGGTGACGTTGTAGCCGGTAGCCGGCGCGGTCGAGCAGCGGGCGCGGGCGTAGATCGTGCTGCCAGCGGGGACGTAGCGGATGTGGTTACCGGACGCGATATTCCGGCCACGCAGAATCGACGCCTTGATTTCCGCCGTGCCGTAGAAGAATATCGGCACATCCTCGAGGATGATCTCCTTGTTGCTCGCGTCGCCATAGGCCAGATCGACCGACGTGTATTGCGCCGTGATCGTGGCGTTGTCGACCTGCACCCCGATCTGCCATGCCCAAAGGTCTTTGGCCGTCGTGCCAAGCGAGGTCCACGATCCTTCGGCGGCGTTTCCCGGTGTGATGCTGGTGCCGTTGCTGCTGGTGATCGTGCCGATGGTTTCCGAGTAGCTGCCGCACGGGACCATCTCCGGGTTGGTCGGGCGCCCGTAGAAGTCTGCCACTACCCGCACCGTGCCGGCCGTGGCGTTGTTGCCCTGCACGCGGACAGCGACTGACGATCCGGCCTTGATGAAGATCGGGAATATGAACTCATCAAACCCGGTCGTCACCGCCTGCGTCTGGCCGCAGACAATGTTGCTGATGATGGCCGTGTAACTGGTTCCGCCGGCAGGGTCGACGCCGATGTCTAGCAGGTGGTTCTTGGCCGCGCCGGAGGTATTGCCGCCGCCGATGGCGATGAACATCAGTTGGGAGTCGTAGGCCATGTTGGCCGACGAGGCAACCTGCGTCCACGAGCCTTCGGCGTTATTGGCCCCCGGCGTAACGGACGTGCCGGGAGTGGCGCTCGGCGTCGTGAAGTTCGAGAAGTGCCAGAGGAAGGAGTTGATCTTTTTCGGAAGCATATCAGGCCAGTGCAGAAGTGAATTCCACCCGCAAAGCGGAATAGTCGGTGATCGAATCAGCCTCGCCGCCGGTCAGTGTCTGCGCGAAATCCTGCGCCGCGCCGGTGAGCGTATGCGGTCCCCATGAGGCAATCGTCGTCGTGCCCTGCTTGAGCGTGACGGCGACCGTGCCGGAACCGGCGAGGAGACGGTAACGCAGAATGTGCCCGGAACTGCTAGACGGGTCGCTGCCGGACGCCAGCGCCAGCGTGCAGGTGGTGGCGCTGGCCGCATAGATGTAATCGGTATCGCCATACGCCGTCTCGTCGACCATCGCGTAGAGGTCACTGCCAGAGGAAGGCGCCCACGACCCGGCAGAAACATCGGAAACTGGCGCGAGTAACTGCGCCGCTGGCCCGGACACCGGCAGAAACAGCGTCGTCCTGCGGGAATGCGCGAAGACTTGCCACGGGTTTTTCGCGATCCTTGCGTGTTCATCCTGCGTCAGCAGACGATCCCATATCAGGTAGAGGCTGGTTTCCCCGTCCCAAAAATCCTCGTTGCCGTCCAGATTGCTCAGGCAATTCAAGCCGAGCCGATTGAAGGTGAATCCCGCGGCGTCATCGGTAGCCGAGGTCTGCGCATCCTGGACGCCATTGATGTACCAACGGATCGTTCCGCCAGCACTCGTCATTTCCGCCGCGACAACTGAACACTGGCCGGCGACGAAGGCCACAAGGTTTGTGTCGACAAAAGTGGCAGCGTTACCGATGTCGTTGCGCACCGTCGAGAACATCTTCGAAGCGGTTGTCAGTCCAGACCGGATGCTGAATATCGGGTCCCCATCCGTGCTTGATGCGAACTGAAGGACGGACAAGTTGGTACTGACAGTGCGCGGCGTCGTAACCGCCAGCGCCGTCATCTGCGTATAGGAGCGGCTTGGGTAGTCTATGTAGGCATAGAGGCTAGTTCCATAACCTTCCGTGCTGACGCAGGCCGCGCCATCGGCGAATGTGCGCTTGGCGCCGCCGGTCCAGTTGATGAATCTTCCGGTAACGTGGTCAATCCCGGTCGCCGGATTGACCGCCGCAATCAGCCCTCTAGTGAGCGGATTGCTTTGATCTATTCCTACCTGGTATTGTGGCTGCTTTTTCCACATGGCTCACGCCACGTCGTACTTGATACCTGTGTACTTGAACTTGCCGGTATTGAGCGAGGACTTGAGCGCCACCCCGGTATTGTGCGCCACGAACAGCCCCCATCGCTTCGGCAGGATGCCGCCGAAGACTTCCGCAACAGAGGTCGGGGCGAGCCAATACTCGCGATCGCTCGTCGTTGAATCCACTTTGAGGGTTCCGAGAAGCCTGGCGACGCCTGCCAACACACCCGCGCTGGTGACAGTTTCGGCAGAACCCGTGCCATCAAATACATCCTGATAGGTGGGCGTGTCGTCATGCTGGGCGTAAGCAAACACGGCGATGGTCGTATTGATTGCGGGCGTCGTCCCAACCACCACGCTCCCGGAAACGAGCGCATCCACGTACTTGTTGCTGCTGTTGTCGATTACGTCCGACTCGCGCCCAGCCGTCCAGTCCGCCGAACTGGCGAGCGAGGTCAGGTCGAGCGTGATTGCCGCAGGCGTGCCGTAGTTGATGGTTTGGGTTGCCATTGTTTAGCCCCTCAGCGCGTACTCGACATCGGCATCGGTGACGGGTCCATCAAGCCCGAGCGTTGCAGGGGAGGCGGTAGTCCCCGCGCCTGTTGCGAACAGCTTTTCGCCGCGCGTCGCCTTTCGGCTGAGTGCCGCCTTGACGGCCGCCCAGCCGGCATTGACCAGGGCGCCCGCTCTGCCGGACGGGACATTGGTCAACGCGTCCTGCAGCCCGGCGCGTACCGCCGTCTTGGAACCACTGATCGATTGCCGCCCGGTCAGGATGATCTGCAGGTTGAATTGCTTTCCCTGGCAGGCCAGCGAGCGATTCGCCCAGTCCTGCGAGCCGTCCGGCGTGTCGAGCGGGGTCAGCGCCGACCAGGTGATCGAATCGAAAATATCCTCGGTGCGCACCTGGTTTTTCCAGACGATGAAATCCGGCGCGGCGTCGGCGTTGTAGGCCGCCTTGATCATGTTCGGACGGCCTGCTGTGATCCAGTCGACAAGCGTCTGGTCCGCAAGGATGTCAGATTTCAAAATGGCGAGTTGGGCTGGGGTCATGGACTTGCTGATTCCTTACGAAATGTCGACCCAGAGGTCATTGGTTTGCGGGTTGCTCGGCGCCGACGCGGCAACGGTGATGTCGAGCGCCACCCACGCCGTGCCGTCGCACCAGTACGCCTTGTTGTTGGTGCTCAGGCGGTAGATCGACCCGGCGAGCGCCATCGACGCCGTCGGCAGCGCGCTGACGACTGGCGCCTGCAGCGCGGCGAGCAGCTTCATGGCGCGTTACGCGAAGACGGTGGCGCGGATCGCACTCGAGGCCGGGGCCACCGCAAAGGTGATCGTGCAGGTATTGGTCGAGGTCGCCGTCACGTCGGCAACGACGAAGACATCGTCGGAAACCTGGCGCAACTGCACATGGATGTCCTTCGTCCCCAGGTTGTGGGTGACGACGATGCTCGTCGAGCTGCCGTCGCCGATCGTGGCCGAATACTTGCGCACGACCACGGCGGTGTCGATGCTTACCGAATCCGCCGCCACGCTGATACCCGTGCCGGCGCCGACGTTAAAGTCGTTGGTCGACAGCGTCAGGCCGTTGCCGGCGGTGTAGACCGCGCCGGCGTCGAACTGGGCGAAGGTGATGCCCGTGCTGTCGAGCGTGATCGGCGCCTGCGTCGAACAGACGAAGCGCTTGCCGCCGTTGGCCGTGCCGTTGGTCACGAAGACCGCGGCGCCGTAGATCTCGGCGGCGCTGTCGGCATCGGTCGCGCGGGTCGGCGCGCCCGAGGAATTGACGATGTAAATGCCGTTTTCGCTCTGCGTCGACTGGTCCTTGATGAGGATGCGGTCGTTGGTCGCCAGCACCGTGCCGTCGACCGTCTGGCCGTTGGCGAAGGCCGAGGCCAGCGTGCCGTTCGCGGTGGTGGCGACGCGCACCTCGTTCTTCCACGAAATGCCGGCGACGGCGCCGTCGACGTAGTCCTTGTTGGCCGCATCGGTGCCGTTGGTCGGCGCTGCCAGGCCGGTGATCTGCTGGCTGCCCATCGCCACGGCCGCGGTCGGCGTCGCCATCTGGTCGAGGCGGTTGGTGCGCACGGCGGTATTGAAGTCGCTGATCGTGCTTGCCGTCTGCGTGCCGGTATGGTTGGCACGCGCCAGCGGGTTGGTCGTCAGCGCCGTATTGGCGATCGTGCCGTCGGTCAGCTTGGCTGCATCGACCGGGCGCCAGGCGCTGCCGTTCCAGACATAGGTCGCGTGCGTCGTGGTGTCGTGGTAGACCTGCCCCTCGACCGGGGTGCCCGGCGCGCTGGCCAGGTTCTGGATGCGCGCGTTCTGCAGTTCGTTCTTGTTGAGGTCGATATTGACGAGGTGCTTCATGGATTTCTCCTCAGTTCAGGTAAGCGGTACCAGCAAAGGCGGCGTTGAAATGGACGGCGATGGCGTTGTTCGACAGGTACTCGACATCGCCAACGACGGTCGACCCGGCCGAGTCGATCACCGTCACCGACGGAAAGCGCGCCAGGTTGTGGGTGATCGTCCAGTCGGCGGCGGGAACCATCTGGCTGTGCGTGTAGCTGGCGCCGCCAGGCGGGCCGGGCGGGCCGACGGCGCCGTCCGCTCCCGGCGGCCCGGCCGGCCCCTGTTCGGCGACCTCGACCAGGTCGAGCGTGACGGAGGGGATCTCGATCGTCTCGGTGATCCCCGGCGCGACGACTACCACCCAGTCGCTGCTGGCGATTTCGACAACGTCGGTCATAGCGGAGAGGGCACCCGCGTAGCGGGGATCGTAGCGGCCATGACCGGCGTTAGGCCGCCGACAAAGCCGGCTTTCGGCCAGGAACAGCAGCCACGGAAGGCGGCGCGGGTCATGCTGGCACGTCCTCGAGCAACACGCCCAGCCGGCCGCGCAACAGCAGCGTTTCCTTGCCCAGCGCGTCGGACAGATAGAGGCGGTAAAGGGCGCGGTCGGGGATGTCGGCGGTGTCGGTCTCGTCGAGGTCGATGGCGACCGTGCCGAGCACGCCGCCAAGCGCGATATGCCCGCTGGTCGTCGAGAATTCCAGAGGGGCCGGCGGCTCGGTGGTTTCCAGCAGGCCGCTGATCACCAGGCGCGCGGCGCAGCCGGTCAGGTCGACCGGGGTTTTCTGCGCCCCGGCCTTGCGCGTGAAGCCCAGCGACCACGGCAGGCCGCGGACCAGCGAATACGGGCCGACAAGGTCGAATTTGGCGCCGATCATAGCGGAGAGGGGCCCCGCGCAGCGGGGATCGCAGCGGCCATGATCGGTGCCCAACCGCCGACAGCATGGCGGTTCCGCGTCGCATGGCGGTTAAGGAAGGCGGCGCCTAGCATGCATCCTCCGCACCAGCCGTCACGGTATTGACCGCGAACGCCAGCGGAAAGTAGCCGAAGCCGTCGGTCACCAGCGGCGCCGGCGGATCGATTGCCCGCACCAGGCCGGCGGCGCCGGGGCAGCGCCAGCCGTCGAGCGCGGCCATCGTCTCGGCGAGCAGCGCGGCGGCCGCGTTACGAATGGCCGATGCGCCGACGTGCTGGCGCACGTTTTTAACGCAGGCGACGACCAGCCAGGTCTCGCGCCACAGCGTGCCCGACCCGGCATCGTCGTCGAGCTTGCGGTAGCCGGCCAGCACGACGTGGAGCGCCGGCGTCACCTGCCCGGTCTCCTGGACCGCTGCGAGGTCGGCGGCGGCGAAAACGTTGCCGGACACGGCCGGGCATTTCGCCTTGAGGCGGTCGACCAGCAGCGGTTCGGCGTCGAGCAGGGCCATGTCAGGATCCGGTGAACGGCGATGTGCGCCGCCCCGTCACGATCTCGACCAACCCCTGGGCGCTCGATTCGGCGGGCGCCGCGGCGGCATCGAAGCGCAGCCGTCCGGCGGCGATCGCGGCGAGCGTGTCGCGCGCCCATTTGGCACGCGCCGTCACCGCTTCGGTCGGGCGGTCGGCATAGAGCGATTCGCGCGCCAGGTCGCAGGCGACCCGCGTCAGCAGCTCGGGAACCGGCGCCAGCGGCAGGGTGTAGCGCCCGGTCAGCGCGGCGTCGATCTCGGCGCCGGCATCGCCGAGCGCCCGCGCCACCAGCGCCGCGTCGATCTCGCCCGAGCCGTCGGTGTCCGTTAACTGGGAGAGTTCGACCTCCGTAAAGCGGGCGACCAGGTCGGCGAGCTGGGCATAGGCCATGGTTACGCGACGACCAGGCCGGTTTCGAGCAGCGGCTCGGTGAGGAGCGCCTCGATCTGCGCCGCGCTCAGGTCGGCAAGCGCCACCGTCGTTACTTCCGCCGGCCAGGCGCGGCCAGCGCGGCGGAATCCGGGCCGCAGGGCGCGCACGGAGAGGTGAGTCGGTACGGCTTCCGCTGCTTCTGGTTTCCTGCCTTTGGCGACCATGACGATTTCCTGGAGTGGTTGCAAACGCTCAGGAAAACCCCCTCGGCGAGGGGGCTTGGTCTCAGCGCTCGCCTGGCGATCAGCCGAGGCGCGGATCGACGTGGAGGTTCACCGCCTTGTAGTTGGTGTTGCTCTCGCCGCTGGCCAGGTACTCCTTCATCAGCACAGCCTCGGCCGCGACGCGCGAACTCGGGCCGCATACCAGGTGCGTGGCGGTCACGCCGAGCACCGAGCCGTCCGGGCGGCGCTGGGTTTCCAGCGCCAGGCGGGCGGCGGCGAAGGTATCCGCGTCGAGCGTCGCCTTCGAGCCGTAGGCCAGCTGGTGGAAGCCGAAGCCGGCCACGTAGCGGGCGTCCGCCCCGTAGAGGAACTCGCGCTCCATGAACACATGCTCGGAATCCGGGCGGGTCAGCGCCACGAATTCGGCCCGCTTGCGCTCCTGGAAGATCAGCGGCTTCATGAAGGTCCGCGACAGGTCCATCAGGAACCACGGCGCGCCCGAGCCGCCGCCGGTGTTGCTGTAGGCGGTTTCGGCGCCGGCGCTGGTGTAGCCGACGTGATCGCTGTCGAAGTAGTACTGTCCGTCGAAGCCGATCGTCGAGAAGCCCTGCGGCAGCAACCCCCAGACCAGTTCGTCGGGGTGGCGGGCGACGACTTCGCCCTGCATCGACAGCATCGGCGTGTAGATGCCGAGGCGGTCGTCCTCGATGTTCTCGCGCTTGACGCCGATGGTATGCTCATACGTCTTGTTCTTGAGCTGGGCGGCGCTCGCTTCCAGGTTGTTGATCTGGCGCTGGCCGACCCACTCGCGCATGCCGGGCAGTTCCTTCATCCAGCCGTAATTCTCGGTGTCGGTGGTGGAGGGAACGCGCATGGCGATCAGGTCAAGCGTCGGCGTGACCGAGCCGAACCCTTGCAGGAAGGCGGCGTTGAAGCCCTGTTGCAGGGCGAGCAGGACGGAGGCGGTGATTTGCATGGTGTAGCTCCTTATTGGCCGATCTTGACCCAGACACCGACGGAATCGACGGCGATGATCTTGCCGGCGACCGAGCGGGTGTTGGTTCCCGAGGTTTTGGCGACCGTCTGGTCGTCAACGATGTAGCAGTCGGCGCCGACATCGGCCTGGGCGATCGCATCGCCGGCGGACGAGTTGCCGAAGCGGAAGGTGCCGCGCTTGACATGCACCGACAGCGCGCCGTCGGCGCCGCTGGTGTTATCGACCGTCTCCTCGAAGCGGCCGATGGCGATCAGGCCGGTGGCGGTAGTTGCCGGCGCGGCATAGCCGGCGTTCAGGACGGCGATGCCGCCCTGGATCGGCTTGACCGACGCCTTGACCGGATAGCCGACGACATCGCCGGCGCGTTCCAGGGTGTTGCGTGCAGCGGTGAGTGCAGTCATGGCTCAGGACTCCTGTTTGCCGGTAGCGAACACTTCGGCGGTCAGGCCCAGGGCCTTCATCACCGCCTGCTCGGCGCCGGTCGATGGGTTGGGATTCTTGCCGCCGGGATTCGCGGCATCGGATTGCATGCCGCCCAGCGCGGCGATGGCCGGCGTCTGCTCGACGTAGGACTTGAGCGCGGCGAGGTTGGTCTTGCCCAGTTCGGTCGCCCACTCCTTCTGCGCCGGCAGCAGCTTTCCGGCAGAGAGCGCGGCTTCGACCGTGTCGGCGACCTCGCCCTCGTTGAGGCGGGCGGTCAGGCTGGCGACCTGCGTCTGCAGGCTCTGCATCGTCTCGACCGGCACGAACTTCGCCGGGTCGGGCGCCTGCGCCTTGAGCGCGGCAATCTGGGTGGTCAGTCCGTCGGCGGATTCGGCCTTGGCCTTGAGCGCGGCGACCGCGGCCAGGGCGTCGGCTTCGCCGGCGTCTTCCGCCAGGCCGATGGCGGCCAGCAGCTTCTTGAGGGTTTCGTTCACGTGTTCCTCCTGGGTGGAAAAGTCGTTCAAGGCCGTCAGGGCGACGGCCGCCATTCCGGACAGGCCGGGATTGTTGGTCAGCGCAGCCATGCGCAGGTCGAGGACCTCGCCGCTGGCGCGGTCGTATTCGAAGACGGGAGAAATGAAGCGGTACTCGCGGCTGGCGATGTGCCCTGCGGCGGCCGGCGTCCACTCGGGATCGACGGCGAACAGCCCGACCCCGTCGCGCCACTGCAGCGACTTGCCGGCGAACCAGCCGGCGGCCGGCGCCTTCTGGCCGTTCTTCTCGGCGTAGAGGGTCTGGTGCTCGTAATCGATGACCAGCGGGTTTGCCTTGGCGGCGACGCGGGCGATCAGCCGCGCGGCGGCGGCGCCGTCGAGCTTCCAGTGCGGGGCATCGGCGGGGCGGCCGGAGCCGTCACTGGAACGAAATACCCCGGCCGGCAGCAACTGCACCGCCTGCCCATCGGCGGGCAGCGCCGAGGCCAGGGCGGCAACTGAGGTCTTGCGGTGTGGATTCGCCATGCCGCCGATTGTGATCGGCGGGAAGGCGCCCGGTCAGGGGGAAGGGCTTCGGCGGGGGCGCCTGCATCCCGCTCCGCGGTCGCCCTGGCCTCTCCCGTCGGGAGAGGGGCCGGCGTATTGTGCGCCCGCGTTAAATTTCTTGCAAACCCGGGGTCGACCGTGGCAGACTGGCGTTACTGAATCTTTGGCGGACGCTGCCCGACCGCAGCGGATGCCGCCCGCCCTCCTGCGGGCGTCGTTATTTCCGCTGTTGCTGTACCCAATGGTCGGGACGAGAGCGCCGAATACAACACCCGCAAGGGGAATGAGCGCCGGGCTTCCAAAGGGCCTAGTTGAGTCCCGGCCGCCCGCACCGGCCACTGACCGGCGCGGTGTCATCAACTTAATCTTTGGAGGCCATCATGGCTTATCAACCGACCCCGGTCGACCGCGCTGGCGACGCCCTGCGCCGCATCACCTCGCTCGTCACGGCCGCATCGCTCATCAGCTCCGGCTCTTCGCTCTGCGATCCACTGCAGGAAGAAACCGTCGTCCTCGACCTGCTCGCCGTCGCCGAGCAGATCGGCAAGCTCGGGCAGGCGGCAATGGACGAGATCGAGGGGGCCATGAAGCGCGGTATTTCTCCGACAATGACGGCTTGAGGAGGAAGCGGCCATGTCCCACAAATCCACCGCGTTGCAAGTCGCCGGGCGCACCGTCCGGCTGGTCGTCGTCAACAGCCGGATCTACGTGCCGCTGCGCTTCCTGGTCGAGGAAACGCTGGACATGCGCTGGGAGGGGCAGCGCAAGCGGCTGGCCGCGCTGGCCCAGCGCTGGCGGATGGCCGATCTGCTGGTCTCAGGTCAGCGCAAGATGCACCAGCAGCCCTGTCTGCCGGCCGGGATGGTGCTGCCCTTCCTCTGGCTGCTGCGCCCGACGAAACCGGAAATACTGACACGTCTGGAGCGCCTGCGCGACGGCTGGGATGCTGCGCTGATGGCTTACTTGAAGCTTGACGGCAGCGAGCTGGCGAACATTGGCAGCTTTCAGATCGCCGAGATAGAGCGGTCGACATTGCCGCTGATCGCGCAAATCACCGAACTTGAGAAGCGACTGGCTGAGGCCAGGAGCGGCCCGGTTCCGCCAGGACGGGTCATGGCCGAACAGCGCTGGAAGAAAGAGTCGCTCAACGGGGATTCGTTCCGCGAAATGGCGCGGCTAAACGACCAGGGGAAAACCCTGGCAGCGATCGCAAGAATCCTCGGCTGCTCGCGCACGACCGTCTCGCTTTTTCTCGCCGGAAAATACAAAACCGGGGCGGCCGGAAAAGTATTCGATGAACTCGTCGGCGCTGGGTGGAAAAAAACGGCTTGTTTATGCGCAGTAAACGGGCCGCCAAGCGACGATCGAGGGCGTGGTAATACCTGACCATTGCCGGAAAATTTAACGCGCCACAGCGCGATTCTGTGATTCCACCCACCCCGGCCCCGCGCCGGGGTTTTTTATTGCCCGACCGCCTGCCGCAGGAAGCGGTCGAGGATGGCGAGTACCTCGCCGCGATCGCCCTCCGACAGCCCGAGGAAGGGACGCGCCGGGAGCGTGCCCTTCTTGTTGCCGAACTGGTGCACGGCGGCGCCACCATCCCACTCGCCGGCGAAGCGATTGGTGCCGATCTCGACGCCCTTGCCGCCGGCGGTGAGTTGATAGCGGATGGTGTCCTGCAGTATGCCGGTATCGACCAGCGGGCGCATGTTCATGAGCGCCAGCGATCCCTTGCCGGCGACTTTTCCCGCCTTGTCGTAATAGCCTTTCTTGTCGCCGACCCGTACCTGCCCGACCTTGCGCGTCTTGAGGTTGGTGTAGGCGGCATACTGGCCGCTGATCTTCGCCAGCCGGGCGAGGATGGTGTCCTTGGCCAGCGCCGGCCAACGCTGCCCGTCCGGCCCGGTGCTGCTGGCGAAACGCTCCTTGGTCGACTCCACCATCAACTCGCCGATACCGCGCATGGCCGGCGACAGGTCGTCGACGCGGCGCGCGATCTCCGCCAGGCGGGCAAGGACGGGGGCGCTTTCGAAGGTGACGGTGATGAAGTCGGTCACTGGCCGGGTTCGGTTTCAGCCAATAGCGCATCGGCGTAACGAAGCGCTTCCTGCCAGGCAGCGCTTCCGGGATTGTCCAGCAGGGCCCGGCGACACTCCTCAGCCCAGCGCAATACATCATCACGCGGCGAATATGGCGTAATCGGCGGATCGACCAATACAAAAGATGCCATCAGCTCATCCTCTCAATTACATCATAGACCCAACCCGGAGTTTTTGCTTTGACCGCAGCGTGGTAACGAATGAAACCCCTTTTCGATAACATCAGGTTAACCGCGTGCCAATGGAACTTCATGGCGTCGTCCGGAGAAATTTCACCCGCGTTGATTTTCTCGTAAAAACCTTTGCGCACCGAGCGCTCCGCGGCCTCGTGCGCTTTTTTCAGCGGGCCTCGGCCGACGTTGTTTTTGATACTTGCCGCGTAAACCGAACCATCCGGCCCAACCGCATAAATTCTCTTCAGGCCGTATTCCATAACAAGAAACAGGTCCTGAACCGACAGGCTCTGGGATGTGGGGTGGTTGTGAGACAGCACACCGCCATTCATGTCGGCAAGCTCTTGCGCTGTAAAGCTGACATGCGATTTACCGCCGCGCTTTGTCCAGAGCAGCTTTCCGTCAGCACCGACCAGGCCGGCGTACTCAACCCCAGGGGCGTCGGCGCTTGCCCTTGATAGCAGGTCGGTGTTCAGGGCGCGCAGCGTGCCCGGCTTCTCCGGCCTGAGCACCGCTTCCGCGTCCGCCGCCAGCGCCTTCCCCAGCGGACCCGGCAGCTTCGCCACCTTCTGCTCGACCAGCGCACGCAGTTCGTCCCGGACGCTGGCGCCGGGGGCGTAGCCCCAGCCCTTGTCGATTCCCGGCGGGGCGCCGGTTTCGGCGTCCATGTCGTCCCACCCCGGCGGCGGTTTCGTCGCGTCGCCCTTGCGCGGATTGGCGACAGCGGTGACGCGGCAGCGGCAGCCCCAGCCGTTGGGCGGGCTGTGCGTCGCCCAGAACGGGTGATCGTGCGGCAGGGTCAGGCCGTTCCACGCCAGGTGCTGCGGGCGCGGGTGGAGGACGCTGTCGTTGTGGACGTAGCGGCGGAACGGCAGCAGCTTCTGCAGGCCGGGATCGGCGAGCTGCGCCTCGCGGCCGGCGGCGTAGCTGGTGCGCAGGTTGGTCTCGTAAATGACCTTCGTCCGCCAGTTGAAGCCGCCCGTCGTGCCCTGCCCGGCCTTGCCCGGCCAGCCGAGGCGGTCGGTGATGTCGCGGAATTCCTTGCGGAAGGTTTCCAGCGTCGTGCCGGTGGCGATGGCCTTGTCGACCGCCTGGCGGATTTCATTGAGCAGGTCCGCCTTCATGGCGCCGGCGACGACGAAGCTGCGGTCGTGCTGCGCCTCCCAGATGTCCGTCCAGGTCTGTGTGCCGAGGTTGGTCTTCCGCCGGAAAAAGTCGACCTGTTCCGCGAACGGGAGGTCGAAGCGGCCGAGCGGGTTGACCGCGTCAGTCACCGCCGAGCGCCTCGCTCACCTCGACGCGGCCACGGGTGACGGCCGGCGCCGGCGATTCGGACAATTCCAGCGCACTGCGCTCGAGCTCACCCAATTTGAAGCCGGGGGCGACGCAATAGGCGTAGGCCGTCTCCTTGCTGTCGAAAGCCATCTCGACGGAAAAGCGCAGGCGGACGCTCATTGCCCGGCCAGCACGTCGGCCCGCCCGCGCAGATCGATCGCCGAGAGCGCGGCCGCCATGACCGTTACCAGGCCTTCCGCGGGGAGGTCGCCGTAACGCGCCAGCAGCTGCTCGCGGAACTGTTCGAGGCTGTCGGCATTGGCCAGCATGGCCTCGATCTCGGCGACCCAGCGCGCGACCTGCGCGTCGGCCTGTTCGGCGAGCGCTGGGGTGAGGAGGTCGGCGGCATCGGGCTGGGCGGTCTGGGCTTGCGCCTTGAGCGCCGCCCGAGCCTGGCCAGGGCCTACCGCCTGCGCCTGGCCCGTTGCGGTCGACGCCGGTTCTCCGGGGGCTTCCGGCTCGGTTTCCGGCACCGCCCCGAACACCGCCTCGCTGTTGCTGGCCTCGGGAATCCGCAGCTTTTCGTGCACCCACGTGACGGGAATGCGCGCGCCGCCGGCCGCCAGCTTGGGCAGCGCGTCGGCGTAGAGCTTGAGGTCTTGCGCTTCGCTAAGATCGAAAACCCAGCGCGGGCAGCGGCGCAGGCTGTCGAAGCCGGGCAGGTTGATCGCCAGTAGCGGATAGACCAGGTCGCGCGTCAGCGTCCCGGCCAGCGAACAGGCGTCGGCGCGCATGATGTCCGCGCGCACCTCGCCCTGCAGGTCGGCGACGCCGCTGCCCATGCCGGTGGCCTTGGCCTCGGCGCTCAGCACCTGGCCGAGAATGGCCTTGCTCTGCGCCCGTTCCGCCCAGTCGACCATCGCCAGGTGCACCGAACCGTCGCCGGTCCCGGTCACCTTGTTGATCTCGATCTCCATTTCCTTGGGCATGATCGCCCGCGCGTCGTGCCCGAGCGCCGTCACCGCGCGCATCAGGCTGGCCTTCTCGTCGGGCAGGGCGCCCTGGTAAAACTTGCCGAGGATGATCGGCAGGCCGTAGGTTTCGAGGAATTCCGCGAAGTCGCCGACCGCGTAGCTCTTGTAGATGAACGGCCACACCAGCACGCGGTACAGCGGCGCCCGCGACAGGTAGCCGGTCTTGGCCTTTTTCGGCTGGTGCAATATCCAGCCCATGCTGACCGGCGGCGCGCCGTCGGCGGTGGCGTCGTTCAGCCGCATCTCGCGCCGCTTGCTGTCCATCCGGAACCAGTCCTGCGGGCGCGGGTGGAACTTCGGGATGCGTTCGCTGCCGAGCCGCACCCAGTCCAGCTCGATCGCCGCGAAGCCGTGGCCGACGCCGTCCATCATCGCCAGGATCACGTCCTCGAGGTCGTCGACCGCGTTGCGCAGCACGTCCTCGACCCAGGCAGCGGCCTTCTTCTCGGCGCGGCTGGCGTCCGCCGGCGGCGCGATCGCCCAGTCCAGCGTATTGACCGCCCCGGCGCGCTTGGAAAACTCGCACTGGAGGTGCGCGTCACGGTCGATCATGTCCTCGAACAGCCGGTGCTGCGCGGTGATGTCGCCTTGGTCGGCGTGTTGCAGGATCGCCGCCGCCCGCGAAGGAGTCAGACCGGAAAGCTGGCCCTCGATGTAGGTATTGGCGAGCGTCGCGATGCGCGCCGTCTGCGGTTCGGCAATGTCGCCGAGCTTGAACGGATGGCCGTATTGGTCGAGTAGTTGTGCCATGATCGGTCCTTAGAACATGCGCCGGCAGGCGCTGCCGAAATCGTCGTCCGCGCCCGGCACCCGCGGCAGCGACTGGAATCCGGTACAGACCCCGCCGCCCGGCCCGCTCGCCGAATTGAGCGCGAGGAAGAGCGCCCAGGTGCGGTCGGCGTGGCCGGCGGCGTCGGATTCGGCGACGAAGCGCGGGGCGCCGGTGGGGCCGGTCAGCTTCTTCAGCTTGTGCAGGTCGGCGCGGAGCGCGCCGTCGCCCAGCGGGATGCGGATGCGGCGGTCCTCGAAGGCTTCCTTGCCCAGCGTCGCCAAGGTCAGCTTGGCCGGGCCGGTGAACAGCACGCCCTCGACGCGGCTGCTGCCGTGGCGGCGCCGGGCGTCCTCGACCGGCTTTTCGCCCATGCCGGTCTGGTCCATGCAGCAGCGGGTGACGCGGTAGGCGTTAAAAACGTCGTCCAGCAGTGCGTCCTGCTCGGCGAAGGTAACGCGCTTCCTCGCGACGATTTCGCGCGTCCACAGCACGTCGCCGACCTGTTCCAGGACGACGATGACGAAGAGGTCGTTGCGCGCGCCGATGTCGACGCCGACCCAGCACGGGCCGCCGGTGTAGTTTTCCGGGTTGCCGGCCTGCGCGTGCTCGGCGCCGTCGATCAGCTCATAACTGAGCCAGGCGCTGGCTTCATCGAGCCACTTGAGTTCGAATTCCTGCGCCCAGCTATCCTCGTCGTTCATCGCCGCCTTGAAGGCCGGGATGTCGAGCGGCAGGCCGTCGGCGACGGCGCGGTAAATGTCGACCGTGTGCCGGCTCCACACCTCGGCGAGCTTGGCGTCGGTCATCAGCTCGTAAAACTTGTTGCCCTTGCCGTTCGGTGTGCTGGTGACGACCAGCCGCCAGCCCTTGCGGGTGACCGGGAACAGGGCGCGCCAGATGGCGTGCGAATCCTGGTGGAAGGCGAATTCATCCAGGAAGACGTTGGCGGAAAAGCCGCGCGCCGTGTCCGGGTTGGCCGGCAGTGCGGTGATCCGCGAGCCGCCCGGAAAGACCACTTCCAGCTTCGTCACTTCCGCCATGCCGGCCGTTTCGCGCCCCTCGATGACGCTGCACGCGGCGCCGTAGGCTTCAATGTGGCGCTTGACACCGGCCTCGATCGCCTCGCGCGCCTGCCGTTCGCCGCGGCTGAGGATCACCCAGCGCGCCCGCTTGCCGGCGGCCTCGGCGGCGAAGCAGTCATCGACGATTTCCAGCGTGGTGGTGAAGGTCTTGCCCGTCTGCCGCGCGAACATCCCGATCTTGAAGCGCGCCTTGTCCGCCAGCCA
>ERZ761584.178-NODE-178-length-24439-cov-6.383653_pt1 | contig 24439 bp, 26 predicted proteins | sample MGYA00512168_ERZ761584 | MGnify/ENA primary metagenome ERZ761584 (study PRJEB28899, sample SAMN03785564) | bioreactor sludge metagenome | biome: EBPR Sludge; feature: EBPR Bioreactor; material: 0.22µm filtered reactor supernatant | place: Saint Lucia: Queensland...
GGCCCCGCCCCCGCCCCCGCCCCCCGCGACGATCAGATAGTCCGCGCTCCCGGTCCCCGTGCAGACGAGCGAGCTTGATGAATTGAACGTATGGATCCTCTTCCCGCCGCTGCTCGTGACCGTTCCGCCCGTGCAGAAGAGCGCCGGGTTCGAGAACAGGTTCGGGATCATGACCGGCCCCGGGCCGATCTGCGCCAGCGCGATGCCCGGGAGCGCTAGGAGGAGCGAGAGGAGGATGCGGCGGATCATTGCAGCGCCTTGACGATGTAGGTCGACGTCCCGTTGATCCGGACGACGGAGATCACGAACTTGCTCGTGTTCGTGGTCGTCAGGGAGTCGCCGGTGTTCGAACTGACGGTAAAGCCGGAGAACGTCGTCGCGCCAGCGCTCGCCCCGTTCGTGACGAGGACCATGCAGGAGCCGTCCGCCGCCGGGGCCGTGATCGTGTAGGCCCCGTTGTTCGTGACGTAGTGAAGCGGACGCGCGCCGCAGTCGACCGTGAAGCTCCCGGTCGCGATCGAGTTCGACGTAACGGTCGCGCCGCCGGAGATCGTCTGACTCGCGAGGTCGAGGTAGGCGAGCGTTCCGCTCGCCGCCTGGAAGGTCGCCGTGTAGTTCGACGCGCCCGCGTTCGCGCTCGCGAACGTCGTGTAGCCCGTCGAGGAGCCCTTCAGCTTGATACCGCTCGCCGTGAACGACTGCACGCCCGTCCACACGTTCGCGTTGGTCAGGTTGAGCGACGCGACGACCGCGCCGGTCGTCGGCGAGATCGTCAACGTCGAGTCGGAGTTTGACACCGAGGAGACCGCGGCGGCGCCGGCGCAAGATCCCCAGCTCGGCGCGGTGTTCGAGTTCGACAAGAGGCAGAGGCCGGCGGTCGCGGTCCCGGCAAGGATTTGAAGCCTGGTCGCGTCCGAATAGACGACGCCGCCGTTCGACGCGGTGAGCGATCCGCCGGTCCCGCCGTTCGCGATGCTTTGCCCCGCGAGCGTGTCGGTGACGGCTGGCAGGGACAGGACCGACGTGCCGAGAGCGCCAGTGACCGGTTGAATGGTGACGGTCCCCGACGTCGCGTTCCCGAAGGCGATCTTGCCGACGACGGAGCCGGCCGCGCCGACGACGACGCCGCCCGTCGAACTACTCGCGAGCGTGACCGCTCCCGTCCCCTTCGCGTTGATCGAGAGCCCCGCGTTCGACCCCGAGTCGGTCGCCAGGAGGGCGACCGTCCCACCCGTCGCGGCACCGGTCAGCTTCAAGCCGGCCGCTTGCGAGGCGGTCGAAGCGTCGATCTGCCAGACCGGGTTTGTCGTTCCGTTCGGCCCGACGGAGATCGCCGCGGCTGACGACGTCGTCGCGACCATAGAGGCCATGTTGACGGTCCCGGTGAAGGTGGGCCCCGCGGAAAGGACCATGCTCCCCGTTCCGGTGACGGAGTTCGAAAGCGTCACGCCGCCATAGGTCAAGGCTGCGGACATGGTCGTCGCCCGCGCGAGCGTGATCGCTCCGGTCGACGTCCCCCCGAGCGTTATCGTCCCGGAACCCTTCGCGTCGATGGAAAGATTCTCATTGATCCCCGAGGAGATCGCCGCGAGGGCGACACCGCCGCCGGCCGCGGCTCCCGTGATCTTGATTCCGGTCGCGACCGACACCGTCGACGCGTCGATCGAGAGGACGGGATCGGTAGAGCCCTGACGACCAACTGCGAAGGCGATCGCGGCGGTCGACGTGATGACCCCAGGTCCGGACGCGCAGATGGCGCTCGTCCCGATGGTGCATCCATTGATCGCGATCGACGTCGCGGTCGCGACTCCGAGGGCCGGAGTCACGAGCGAAGCCGACGTCTGCTGAACAACGAAGCCCGTTCCGGTCGTTCCCTTGTTAGCCAGGGTTCCAGCGTTGTTGTAGAGGATGAATTGATCCGTCCCGCTGGCGATTGAGGTCGTCCCGACCGTGATCGAGGCCGCGGTCGCCGTGATCGTGCAGCTTGATCCGAGCGTGCAGGACGTCGAGTTGATCGTGATCGAAGAGTTGACCAGGACCGAGTTTGGTATAGTCCCGGCGCCGGCAACGGTCCCGGAGAAGGTCGGGCTCGCGATCGTCGGGCTGGTGGAGAGGACGACGTTCCCGGCGGTACCGGTGGTCGGGAGGTTCCCGAGGACGCCGGCATTGTTATAAAGGACGTAACCGCTCGTCCCGCTCGTGATCGTCGTCGTCCCGACGGCGACCGAGCCGGCCGCCGCGACGATCGCAGCGCAGGTGAACCCGGTTCCGGGTGTCCACTGAAGAGCGTTCGCGGAGCCCGTGCATCCCGCCATGGCGTAGGCGACGGGCGATGCGGCGGAGCCGGTCCCGTTCATCACGACCGTGTTCGCCGCTTGCGTCGCGAGGTTCGTCAATCCGACCAGGCCGGTCGCCGTAAACGACGTCGTGATCGTCACGCCGGTCAGCGTGGGCGCGGTCCCGAAGACGAGGGCTCCGGAGCCAGTCTCATCGGAGATGACCCCGGCGAGCTGAGCGGAGGTCGTCGAGGCAAACTGAGAGAGCGGAGAGGTCGTCACGCCGCAAGTCGGGCACGCGTAGGTGACGACGCTCGACGGGAACGAGAGGGTCAGCGGAGAGGTCGCCGCGAAGCTCCCGGATGACGGCCCGGAGAGCGGTCCGACCGTCGTCCCGTTGATCCGCGCGTAGACGCCGGTCGTCGTCGTCCAGAGATCGCCGTCGACCGGGGAGGTCGGGGCAGCGCCGGCCGGAAGGTTCAAGCCAGCCCGGGCGGTCGTCGACGCCGCGGTGACGAGCTTCCCGATCATCACGCCGCCGGACGTCAGGAGCGGGGCGGCCCCCAGGTAGTCCTGCTTCGACGACCACTGCGCGTTCCACTGCGCCGGGGTCGGGACGAAGCCGTACCCCCAATTCGGGTTGCTCTGCGCGAGCCCCGGAACGACGGAGGCCGCCCATAGGAGGGCGGCCGCGAGGAGCGATAAGATCGTCCTGAATTTCTTCATAGCGAGAGCCAGTTAGAGGTCAGGAAGGAACGCGGGACCGTGTTGTGCGGAGTTCCGGAGCCCGAAGATGCGTTGATAATTGTAATACCTGTCGGCACCGTCGTGGTCAGAGACGAAGCAGATCCGAATCCGAGGGCCGGGTATGTTCCGCCGCCTTGAACCGGGACCGTTCCCGACGGATACATGTTATAGGTATGGTTATGCCCCGGGTCGGTCAGCGAGTTGGCATGAGTGTGAGTACCGTTCTCGCCGGCCGTCAAGGCGTGAAGGTTCTCGCCGAGGATCGAGCCAGGGACCGTTCGCGAGCCGCTCGTCACCGGGACGCTACTTAGGTTCGTCGTCGTTACTCCTCCCTGCGTGTCCGCCGCGATCATCGCCGAGCCGTTCATCTGATACGTCGCGATCGCGGAGTTCGCGGCGAAGTCCGCGTTCGCGCTCGCGCCGCGGGAGATCGCGCCGCCGGAGGAGTTGTAGAGCTGGCATTGCGTGTTCGGGCAGTCCGTCCAGAGCCGAACGAAGAGCCAGTAGGTATCGGCGTTCGCGCGCCCGGTCGCGTTCGACGACGCGTTTCCGATCGTCTGGCCGTTTGCGGAGACCGTGTTCGGCGGGGCCGCCGATCCCATCGTCTGAACGACCTGCCCCGGATAGGACGTCCCGGGGAGGACCGTCCAGTTCGCCGCGGAGCCATCGGTCGCGTCGGGGTCCGTCGTGTTGTTTTCCGCCGTCGAAAACCAGAGCCGGCCGACGAGGACGCTCGACTGAAGGATCGTCCCCTTCGGGTAGCCGCCGATCTGGCTTGAAAACGTCCCGTCGTAGAAGACCGGGGCGCCGGCCGAGTTCCACCGGCTCCACTGCGTGATCTGCTTGAGGATGCCGTTGAAGTCCGCGCCAAACGGCGGGCATCCTCCGGCGGAGGAAGGGACGAACGTCAGCGGCGGGAAGCCGTCCGTCAGGGAGGCGGCGCAGTTCTGAATGCCGATCTGCGATGCCTGGGGGATCGTCCTGATGTACGGAGAAGATGCGGAGTTCGCCCACGGAATATTAAACCGCGTCGGGGCGTCCGATTGCTGCATCGCCTCGACGGACGGCGCGAGGAGCGCGAGCGCGGCAGCGAGGGCGTAGCGAAGGAGGTTCATGGGGGCATCCCTCATGCTTGCTGGATGTTGATAACGACGCCGGCCGGGTTAGGCAAGACGTTCAGCTGGGAAACGATGGCGAGCTCAACGGGCGTGAGCGGGAACGTGAAGGTATAGGTCAGCGTCATGTCGAGCCCGTCGGCGACGTAGCAATCCCCGCGCCCCTTGAAGAGCGTCATAAGTATTTGATTGACTGAGGGGATCGAGCCATCACTGATGTTCCCAGCCGCCTTCGCAAGGATCAGTGTGCGGAAGTTGGCATCGGTGAGGACGTAGTTCTGGTTTATGTTCTCTCCGGAGTAGAAGCCGCCCTGGTCAAAGCCGGTCCAGCTCGTGCCCGCCTCATTGAAGCCGAAGAGCGTCACGACCCCGGGGATTTGAATCGCCCGCTCGACGCCGACGATTCGCCCCCACACGTCGAGCCCGTACCCTTGAGCGGTTAGGACGTTCCAGATCATGTCGTAGAAGCTCGTCATCGGCCCCGACAAATCCATCGCGTCGTTGAAGCTCTCGATCCAGGAGACGAGGATCGGCGAGTTCGCGTATTGCGCGATGATCGTCGTCCAAACGTCGAAGGTCTCAACGACGCCGATCGGCGATATGCCGATCTGGAACTGACCGATCGCGCTCGAAGCGTTTATCTTCGGGTAAACGGGGCCGGTCACGTCGTCGCCACCAGGATGTTCGGAGCGGTATTTTGCGGGACCTGATCGGCATTGATCGCGACCGAAGCGGAATCGGCCGCAGCACTACTCATGTGCTCATAGGAGTTCAACGCCGCGCTGCTCGACGTCGTCGCGTTGCTCGTCTGATAGGTTCCGGCCCCGCCCGGGGTCCCGGTGAGCTGCGAGAGGATCGTCGTGTTCGCCGGCACGCCGGACCCTTGAACGAGTTGACCGACCTCGATGACACCGGTCACTGCCGACGCGGTTAAGGTCGTCCCGGAGCCGGAGCCGGTGAACGAAGCGCCAAGCGTGGTTGGCTGGTTAATCGTGTACGATCCTGCTCCACCGGAGCCGGTTACGATCAATGTGCCGTTTGCGACCTCCCCGCCATCGTCGAAGACGAACTGGTTCGGCGCGAGGGCGCCCGTCAACGATGTGGCTATGACGGTCATCGTCGTCCCGCTGATCTTCGCGTAGAACGTCGCCGCCGGGGTGTTCTTCGATCCGATCAGGATCGACGCGACTTGAGCCCAAGATCCAAGGGCGTTGATCGCCCCGACGTACTGAGCGGCGTAGACGGTCGACCCGATTCGCGTCCGCGGAGGAGCCGGTTGAATCTCGCTCTGCCCGGTCGCTGCGGCTATGAGCGCCGCCTGAACCTGGGTGGTTGCATCGGCCGGGATCAGGGCATTGTTGACGAGCGTGACCTTCCAAAGAAGCTGAAGCGGCGACGGGACCGTGAACTTGATCTGATATGCCGGAGGCGATGCATAGAGAGGGTTCTCATCGTACACCGTTACGGTGGTATTTCCATCCATCGGTGCGCCGGCGCCCTTCTTCGATAGGATCGCGGCTGCGATGTCGGCCGGCGAGCCGCCGGCGACCGATATGTAGATCGAATAGGCGGAGATCACGACACCGTTGATCGTGACCGGCGCGTTCGTGTTGTTGTTGTAGCCGTAGAAGTCGAGGACGTTTGCGACCTTCGCTATGGCTCCGAGGATCGCAGTGATCGGCCCAAAGGAGTTTCCGGCGACGGAGTCGCGGCGACGCGATTCGAACGATGCCCGGCTCTCGACGTCGCGACCGACGACTCCGGAAACGACGGCTACCGAATCCCAACCGTTGATCGCTTGATAGATGCTGACCGCGTTCGCTGCCGGGACGGGGACCTCGCCCGGCACTGTGCAATCGAACTGAAACGTTATCGCCCCGCCGTCGGTCGGAAGAGTCCCGCCGACGGTGGCGGCATAAGTGTTGCCGGAGCTGTCCTGTATCAGGGCGCCGACGGGGATCGTCGCGGCCTGCCCGGAGCAGGAAACTTGTAAGGAGGTCGGCTCTGCGGGGTCGCGCTCAAGGAAGTAGATCCGGCCGATCGCGTCCTGCATCCTCCCGGAAGCGTAGGCCGGGTCAATCTGTTGCGTGTAATACTGAAACGTCGCGTAGGTGTTCGATATGATCGCCGCTTCGGAGCTGGCGAGCTGACCTTGTGGCGTCGTGAGCTGATAGTTCAGATTCTGCCCGAACGCCGCGTTGATGTCCCCCTGAACTCCCGCGAGGACCGCGGGACCGCTCGGGGCGACGAAGCCGGTCGGGCCGAAAGTGAAGGTCGGGACGAGCGTCGTCATGGTTCGTCATGCCCCCTGTGGGTTGGCGACTTCGAACGTCGCCGCGGAAGTCTGCCCCGTTTGATCCGTGACGTGAACCTGACCGCCGACGCGCCGATCCGAGAGCGTCACGAGGTAGACTTTCGCGCTCGCGACTTCGGGAACGGTCAGGGCGGCGGCCTTCAACTGCTCCTTTAGGAGCGAGAGCGTCGGCGACCTCCCGAAGACTTGCTGATACCACGGGATGCCGATCGTCGTGTCGAAATAGACCTCGCCGAGCCAGGTCCGGATCGCGCTCGCGGCGTCCTGAGCGAGCGCATAGGGGTTCTCCGCCTTCGCGATGTTGCCGTTGACGTCGAGGATGAGGTCCCAGGTATCCTGTCCGAGGAGTAGCGTGTCCATGCTCTACGTCCCCGGGATCGGAGGTTGATTGTTGCCCGCGTGACGATGAAGGCTGAGGTTGACGAACGATGCCGGGTAGGCCGCCTTCGCGGTGACGTCGCCGTACATGGCCCTGATCTCGCCGCTCACGTCCAAATCCCCGGTTATGGTCGCCTTCCCGCTCGTGTTGCTCTCTAACACGAATCCGCCGGCCGCGGCGAGCTTGAAGGTCCCGTCCGCGCGCAGCCATAGGTAGCTCTCCCCGACTTGGTTGAGCATTCCCCCGACGAAGACCCCATCGGAGATCGAGAACCGGCGATTTGAGCCCGGCGGGGCGACCCCGGGGGAGGCGGCGACCTTCGATATGTCGCGATCGGAGCATATGACGTAGCCGAACTGGTCGACGACCGGGTCGCATATGATCGTCCAGGGGCCGCCCTGCATCCTCCCGACTTGGATGCCGTAGACCGTCTCGTGCTCGACGGCGTTCCCGTTCCCGTCGATCTGAGAGACCAGCGGCTGAACGTCTACCGTCCCGGGGCCTGGCGGCTCGCCTTGACCGGCGTGAACGGCGACGACGCGGACGGGCTTCATGATGTCGAGCCGCGCGAGCATGCGCTCGACCGCGAACGCGATCTGGTTCGGAAGGTTCGCCGAATCCGACGGGGCCTGCTGGCCGGCGCCGAGGTCTGAAGGGCTTGCGTTGCTCATCGTGGCGGGATGATCACCGGGTTAGGGGAATCCTGATTGTAGCAGTAGAGCGTCGAGGACCATTGTCCCTTCGGCATCTGCGCGTCGAGCGCGAGGTCGAGCTTGTAGATCGTCCATTGACCGTTCGCCTTCGCGAGCGCCGCCTCCCGGGTCCTGATCTCGACCTTGGCGCCGAACGCGATCTCCGGGTTGAAGATGTTCCGGACCATGATCCCCTGCTGAGTGAACGACGGCCGACCTATCATCGCCCCGTCGGGCGGGGCCGCAATCAAGGGGATTTTCGTGACGGTCGTCCGCGATCCGAAGCGTGGCCAGATCGCGAGGATGTTCCCGTTCACGATCTCTGCGTTGATGTTTGCGTCCCGCGCGCATTCCTTTAGCTGAGCGTCGACGGAGCCGCGGTAGTAGGGGTTCATCAGCGTGACGTCGACACCGTTGTTCTCGAAGCCTACGTTCATCTGACGGGCAAACCCGCTCATGATTGTCGAGACCGGGACGGAGCCGCGGTAGCTCGTCGGCTGCACGTTCCCGGTAGCCTCCGCGAGGCTGGATTGACAATCGAGGATGAATGGGACGTCCGGGGCCGCCGCCATGTCGGCATAGGCGGAGACGATCGTCCCGCGGAAGACGGTCGTCATGCCGATCGCGTCATCTCCCGCCTTGATGGTAAGGATGTTCTTCGGGACCAGGTTCAGGACCATCCCAAGCGTCGATAGCTGGTTCATCGTCGATTCGGTCATGCCGTAGATCGAGACTTGGGCCGCCGAGTTCGAAGGGGCGCCGGAGTTCTGGATCCTGACCGACATTCGCTTGTCCGTGATCGTCGTCGTGTCGGAGCCCGTTCCGGCGAACGTGATCGGCTGGTTCGTCTGCGTGTTGCTCGCCAGCTCGACGGAGACCTCGATCTTCTTTCTCGTGAAGGATTCGGGCACCTATGCCTCCAGCGCCGCGAGGTCGGACGAGTCGAGGTAGACGAGCTGATATTGATCGCCAAGGCCCGTGTAGACCGGGTCCGACGATCCCTGAGCATCCCAGAAGACGAAGTCGCCGATGAAGCCGAGGTAGGCGGATCGAACAATCCGGTTCAAGTTCTCGGCGATGACGCCCTGAATGATCGCGTTCGCGCCGACGTAGACGTCGACGTAGAGTCCATAGGCTTGCTGAAAGACGTTGATCGTCACGGCCTGCCCGGAGAGCTGGATTTGAACCTGCTGATTCGGCAACGCTTTGAGCGGGATGATCTGGCTCATTGAACGCTCGCGAGTGGGAGTGAGACGATGTTGCCATGCCCGCCGATGGTCTTTGGCTGCACATTCCCGAGGCCCTGCTGGCCGGCCGAACCCGGCTGCTGCGTGTTCGAGAACGATGAGATTTCCGACGACCTGATCTGCTGAAAGACGATGTCGATCTTGATGACGCCGACACCGTCGGTCGACGTCCGCTCAACGCCGAACCTCTGAATATTGCAGCTCTGGTAAAGCCGCTCCGGGGTAACGATGTCGTAGAGCTCAAGATCAGCGGCGGCGGTCTCGACCTGCGTTAGGAGCGCCTCCCGCTCGCTCTCCGACCCACCGGAGATCAGGCGCACGCGGCATTCGAACGGAAGCTCGACCTTGTCGTAGCTCATGAAGCCGCTCGACCCGCCGTCACCCTCGATCGGATAGTCGGCGATGACGAACTCCTTCTTGAACGAGAAGCTGTTGAACGACTCGAAGTCGAAGGCCGGACGCCCATTCAGATAGATTCCCCACGGGTTCGCCGGCCCCCCGAAGAGGAGCGAGATCGCGTCGGCGAAGATCAGAGGGACCGCGTTCGTCAGGTAGGATGAGAGGGCCGGGACGCCGGGGACGTTCGGGACGATTGGCATCGGGTCACTCCAGGCTCGTGTTGTACTGCGAAGTGAACGATCCGCGCTCGAGCTGCGGCTTGATGTCGTCCGCGATTTCCTTCGCGTTCGTCGCCTTCGTGTAGACGTTGACCGTCCCGACGCTGACCGACGTCGTCGAGGAGGAGCCGCCGCGGGGTAGTCCGGCGAACTGCCCGCCCTTCCAACCGTACCAATCGGCCCACCCGCGCCCGCCTGGCTTCGCGGCCGTGTCGAGCGCGAAGTCGACTTGCTTCTGCCACGTCGATTCGTCCCGCGCGTCGAGGCCGGTCGCGGCCGTGAACGCGTCCCCGAGCCCCTTCTTCGGCATCCTGGGGTTCACCCCGCCGTAGTGAAGCTGGAAGGGCCCAAAGGAAGATCCCGCGTCCCCGATGTAGTTGTAGAGCCCTTCCGACTGCGCGACCTTGACCGCGACGTCCGGGTCGATCCCCCGCTTGATCGCCGCGGACCTGATGTAGTCGACTACCTCCCCGGAAGACCGCGCCGCCGCCCGCGGGGAGGCCGAGGGAGCGACTTTCGCGGCGGCCGCCCTCTCCGCCGCCTCCGCGCCCGCGAGGTCCGCCCCGGGCTTCCCGTACCATTCGTCGGCCTTCCGGCGGAGCCACCCGGAGATCGCCTTGTCGGTCTCCGAATCGGCGTTCCCGGCATCGGCGAGGCGCCGGAGGACGTCCCCCGGACTACCGAAGCGGCGGACGAGGTCCGCCCGGTTCCGCGTGCTCCTCGCCTTCCCCTCGTCGGAGTCGGCGGAGACGTTCCAGCCGGCGAAGAGCTTCGAGAGGCTGTCAGCGACGGTGGACAGGGCCGGGGCGACGAGGGTGAGCATCGTTCGCCCCAGGCTCGCCATCGACCTTTCGAGGTTCGCCGCTGCCTTCTGATACTCCTGCGCCTGGCGAGCCGATTCGGCGGTCGTCGTCCCCATCCGTCGCGACGTGTTGAGCATCTCCTCCATCTCGCGGCGCCCGCGCATCAGGAGGTTGATGGAATCCTCGTTCATGCCGGGGATCATCGAGAGGAAAGCGGCCTTCCTGGCCGGATCAAGCCCGCTACGCTCAAGTGCGCTCGCGATGTCGAGGAGGAGCGTCGCGGAATCCTTCAGCTGCTTGTTGTCGTCGAAGAGCGAGACCCCGAGCGGGCGAAGGACGCTTGCGAGCGTCCCCTGGCCGGTAAGCATGAAGCGGTTCATGTCCTGCGTCAGGCCGCCGAGGGTCGCTCGCATCGATTCCGCGCGCCCGCCGGATTGCTCCATCGCCCCCTGCCAAGCGGAAAGCTCGCGGGCCGACATGTTCATCGTCAGCGCGGCCTTTCCCGTCGAGGCGTCGAGCTGCGTCATGTAGCCGAGGAACTCTTTCACGCCGCGGCCGCCGAGGAAGAGCCCGAGCGCGGAGATCGCCTCCCGGCGGAAGCTCGACATGACGTCGACGACCTTCTTCCCCTGCGCCTCCGCGCGGGAGCCTACCTTCTCCGCCTCTTGCTCGAAGCGGCGGAGGTCGTCGAGGACCTCGCGCTGATCGCGCGAGAACTGTCGGTGATCGAGCCCGAACTCCAGGACGATGCTGTCGATAGTCGTCGTCACCTGTCCTTCTCCATCGCGTCCAAGTTCTTTTGAACGGTCCGCCTATTGTGCGCGTCGATCGCCCGGACCTCAAGGAGGTCGTGAAGGTCCTTAACGCTGATCCGATGCAGAACGGAGATCAGGCCGGGGTCGAGGGAGAGGACTCTTCCGATGATGGGGGGGACGTTTGGGTAGTCGACGGTTCCTCGCTCGGCGTCCAAGATTTCACTTGGGAGAGCAACGCCGAGAGGGCGTCGAAGACGGAAAAATTTGTGTGAACGCGGATGACCTCCGACCGCAGCCACTGACGCGTGGCGATCTCGGCGATGTCGCCGTCGAGGAGGGATGACGCGACCGGGAGGCCGGTCGCCTTGTCAGTCGAGCTGGGGTCCCGGACGATCTGAACGCACTCGTCGATCAGCTCATTCATGAACGGCGAGATCCTCGCGTAGTCGACGTCGGCCTTCAAGACGGTGTTCAGGAGACGGATGCCGACTCCGACCATACCGAGCCGGGCGACGTCGAGAGGGATTTCGCTCGTCGAGCCCTTCAGGGCGAAGACCATTCCCCAGGCCCACGCCTCCGCGCGCTTCGCTCCCCACTCGCTTATGAGGAAGTGCTTCCCCGCGTCGCGACCGATCCAAGGGGTCGCCGGGGCGCGAACGACTTCCTTGCGCCGGTCGTCATACATACTAGGTCCCTCAGATCGGGAAGGCCGTTAGCTGCTGCCACTTGATGCGGTAGCGCCGAGGCGTCAGGGTGCGCTTACCGTCCGGGAGCTTGTAGGTCCCGAGGAAGCCCTTCGTGCCGATCAGCTTCTTCCCGATCGAGGGGAGCGAAATGATGCCGTTCGCCGGGTAGCTCCGGAGCGCCGCCATCTGGCTTTGCATCCAGTTGTCGAAGTAGTTGTTCGACGGCGAGTCCGCCTGGAGCGTCAGGCCCATCGGCTGCTCTTTCCAGACGAAGCCTCCGGAGAGCGTCCCGTCGACGCCCATCGAGGTCTCGACGAGCTCAATGTCGTCGAGCGAGAAGACGTCGTCCGGACCGAACCCCTGGATTTGAAACGGCACCGGGTTGAGGACCGGGATCGTGAGCATGATGACTGCATTTGCGGCAGAGATGTCACCCATCTTCGTCTAGTCCCTTCGGTTCACTGTAGCGCGATGCTGTTGAGCGTGATCGCCTGGACCGCGCCCTTGTCGATGTACCAGAGCTTTGCCGGCGGAGTGGTGCGCGCCGCGCGGACGGCGGCCGTCGCCGCGAGGACCTGCAGGAAGTAGCCCTGCGTCTGAAGCGTCGCCGCGATCTCGGCGCCGGCGGCCCCGTTGACGGCCGCGATCTGCGAGTTCGAAAGCGGACCGGGGCCGAACATGCCGAAGTTCAGCGCCGCGTCGATCGGATCCTTCAGGGCCGCCTCGATCGCCGTGCGCCCGCCGTCATCATAGGCGACGGAGCGCGCGGTCGCGAGGAACGTCAGGAGCGAGGACTGGCAGTAGCTGTTGAACCAAATCTGGTTGATGTAGCTGTCGAGCCAGGCGAAGTCCCCCGTCACGAAGCCCCGTTGGAACGTGACGAAGTTCTGGTTCGCGTTCGCGTAGGCTCCATAGAAGTTATAGCCGTTCCCCTTGTCGGACGTCTGCGGGTTTCCTCCAAGGTTCGCCGCGACGGTCGGGTCGGTGACGGAGGCAACTAGCCCCGACTGAGATTTGTATGCGAAGCTGATGCGGCCGTTTCGCTCCGAGAAGTCGATCGAGGCCGCGGCCCCAGAGACGAACGCCGCGAGGTTCAGGTCCGTCTCGTCGTAAATCAAGCAGGTGCCCTTGCTTCCGTTCTGAGCGAGCAAGTAGCCGAGGCTCGATGTCGCCGGGACCGCCTGGGTCGGCGTGATGTCGGTATCCCAGCAGATGTACGCGAAGCGGTCGTTCTGAGACGTCGTCCACGCGGCGAAGGCGAGCTTCTCGGTGTTGCCCGATCCGCCGTCCGGGTCAAACGACGTGAAAAACGTCGCCCAATTCCGGTTCTGAGCGATCAGCGCGCTCATGAACGTCGCCGGCACGGCGGCGATCGCACCCTGCGATATGACCGCTCCCTGCGCTGCCTGGAGCTTCAGGTCGTCCGCCGCGGTTCCGGTCGCGTAGGTTATGGTCGACGACGCGCCCGTCGTGTCGCTGATGACGAGGAAGCCGCCGGAGACGCTGTCATAGGTAACGCCAGGGCTTTCGCTCGTCATGGATTCCGAGGCAACAGACTGCGAGGCGGAGACGGTGTAAGTCCCGGTCCCACCGGTGCCGGTCCCGAGCGCGGTGATGTACGTCCCCGCCGTCGTTCCGGCCCCGTTGATAAGCTGCCCGACCGCCAGGACGCCGCTCGCGACCGCGGAGACCGTCATCGTGGTTCCGGAGATGTCGGCGGTGAACGAAGCCGCGACCCCGCCCTCGATGTCGAGGGCATCGGCAATCTTCGTCGCGGCGTTCGAGAACGACGTTGAGCCGGTCAGGTCGATGGAACCGCTCTTGACGACGCCGTCGATCGTGATCGAGAGCGTTCCGTTGATCGCCTGAAGCTGAGCGAGCGTCAGCGACGAGACGGACCCGCCGCGAAGGAAGGCGCCGACCGCTGCCGTGTTATACTGAGCAACGAGAATGTTCGCGGGCTTCCTGTTCGACCCGTCGAAGCCGCCGAAGTAGCCGGAGCCATAGCCCGACGCGCCGCCCGCGATCCGCGCCTCCGTCGAGCCGGAGCCGAAGTAGCTCGCGACCGCAGATGCGCTTGGGAATGAGAGGACGGAGCCGAGCGGGACCCGAGTGCTGTTCGTCAGAAGGAGCCCGACGGTATCGACCGCCGATCCTCCCGCTCCCTGAACACTCGGGACGACGTCGACGAGTTGGGAGGCGGGAATGGTGCCCATCGGTAGTTCTCCTCAGCGGAAGGTCGATCTGCTGAGCGGCTTATACATGAAAAATTCGCGTTGCACACTATGGAGGATATTCGGCATCCACGCTGATGATCTCGACGGAGACCGCGTCGGCGAATTGAGCCGGCACCCGAATCGTCTGGTTGATCTGCATTTCCGCGTCGAGGATCCATCGGCTCTCAATCTGCTGGTTCTCGTTGACGAACGGGACGAGCCGCGGGTCGTCCGCGTAGAGCGGGGCGATCTCCGGGGCGATCTCTTCGAAGAAGGCGGTAGCGAAAGAGTCCCGAAATGCCGACTGAACGGTGGCCGCCATGTCCGCGGAGTAGTTTAGATCATAGCTGTGGAAGTCGATCTGAACTGTGAACTTCGATCCAGTTTCCAATAGCTTGCCGGAAGCGGCGATCGAGCGCGAGGAGATAGTTTGCGACGGCGAGACGATGTAGGTCCCAACCCCGCCGGAGCCCGTCCCTAGCGCGCGGACGCGGGAGCCGAGCGTCAGTCCGGTCCCGAAGAGGAAGGCGCCAGGAAGTATCTCGCCGCGGTCAACCGCGGAGACGGTCATCACGCCGCATGATGACGTAATGGCAGAGCCTGGGACGACCTCCTGCGGCTTCGATACGCGGTAGGTCCCGACCCCGCCGGCCGTCCCGGTAAGCTGCTCGGTGATGATCGCCGCGTCCACCCCGACGCCAGCGATCTCGGCACCGACGCGAATCACCCCGCTTGCGATCGCGGAGACGTCCATCGTCCCGCTCGGCATTTCGTCCGGGCTTTGTGGCTGAGTTGGAGCGATCGCGCCCGTGAAGGATGCTGCGTCGGCGGCGATGGACCCGGTGAAGAGGACGTCGTCCGGCGAATCGATGTTCGTCCTCAACCTCTGAAGGCGAAGCGCCGACATGACGGCGAAGTTCGGCGACGAAGGCTCCGCGACGCGGTTCGGCATGCCAGCGACGACGTCGACTCCCTCCGGAAGGACCGCGAGGAGGAAGGCGCGGAGAGCGTCAAAGACGTCAGACCTGTCCGGCGAGATCGAGGTCATCAGGGGGCGCGGTAGAACGAGACGTTGACCAGCGGGCTCCCGGTCGCGGCGATGAAGCGGAGCGCGGAGAGCGTCCCGGCATACGTTACGGGAGCCTGGCCGGAGACGAGGATCATCCCGACCGACGTCGTCGGGGCTCCTCCGTCGTCGCGCCAGCGGACGTTCGCGGTCTCGCCCTGAATCATCGCGGCGTTCGCGCCGGTCGGGATTCCGGAGGCAGTAAGCGACTGCGCGGAGGATGTGCACGGCGCGGAGGTAACGTAAGTCCCCGCCCCTCCGGCCGCCGGGCCGCTGACGACCGTCGTCCCCGCCGTGATCCCGGTCCCGGCGAGAACCTGTCCGGGCCTGATCGAGCCGGCGACGGACGATGCCGCGAGCGAGGTCCCGGTGCAGGTCCCGGTAAAGCTCGCGCCAAGGCACGCAGAGAGCCCGACGGAGGAGGAGAGCGACGCGGCGGCGATCTGGCAGACGCCGACCGGGACGACGCTCTGCCCCGGCTGCATCTGCGCTTTAGAATGGCCGGCGCCTCCGACGGCGAGAGCCGCCGCAAGGAGAAGTGCTTTGATCTTCAGGTTCATCGTCGCCTCGATCAATTCGGATGACAGGTAGGATCAGGATAACGGGAATCGTCCCGGGCTCCAATGGCCTCGCGTGAGGATTGACCTCATCGTTTGGAAAGCTGACGACCTTCTTCCGGTTCATGCCCCGTCCTGAAGGGTGATGCAAAACTTCGTCCAACCCGCGGTCGTGTCGAAAGACTCGAGCGTCTGGTTGACGAGCCATACGGAGCCGTCGGGAAGGTCGATCAGATCGCCGCCCTTGAGGCGGACGCGAACGACGCCCTCGATGTCGCCGGTGACGTAGATCGCTTTCTTGTCGCCACCGAGGTTCAGACCTTCGATCTGTTGCAGGTCCCGGTTCGTCAGCGGCTGAACCTGAGCGAGGATCCGGACGGTCGTCGTCATGGTCCTGGTCGAAACAGTCTGCTCCCGGGAGACCCGGTAAGTCCCGACCCCGCCCTTCTTGCCGGTCAACTGCTCGACGATCATCGTTTGATCGGCGACCCCGCTCGCGAGGAGGGTCTGCCAGGGCATTAGGACGCCAGAGGACAGGCTTGCGACGGTCAGGACCGTTCCCGCGATCGACCCGGAAAAACCTCCCGGCGTGGCGTATTTCGGGACCCTCGTGCCGTTCGAAAGGGTCACGTCGCCGACCGACGACCGGACGCCGATGTAGAGGGCCGGGTTCACGGCGGATATGTAGGGGCCGACGAGCTGATGAAGGTTCATTGACGCATCACCGGTTAGTGGTCCCCCGGGCCGGGGCTGACGGTAGGGACGACCCGAGAAGGGTTAGGTTATGAGCCTTCCTCCTCAGAGCGAACGGCGAACCCTATCGTCGCCCCAGGCCCGAGAGCTGTCGATCAGGTGATGCGGGTCAGAGTCCAAGTCGCCGTCCCGGTCTTCCGGGCTTCGAACACCGCTGCGGAAATGTCGGTCGCCGCCGCGTTCGACGCTACAACCATCGAGCCGTAGAGCGTCCAACCGGTGTTCGTCGTGATGGTCGCGTCCTCCGCGGCGACGGTCGAGACGTTCGTCACCGTGAACTCGAAGGTGTCGCCGGTCGTCGCTTCGGGGAGCGCCGTGTCGAGGTCGGATGCGAGCGGGAGCTGATAGCTCGCCGACGCGCCGCCGGCCTGGTTCGCCAGGATGCCGGAGATCAGCTGCGCGGCCGTCAACGTCGCGGAGGTCGATACCGCGGCCTTCGCGGGACGCTTGACGAGGGTCGCATAGCCGCGAATGACGGCGGCCCCTTGCCGGCCGGTTCCCTGACCAGCTCCGCCGACCAGTTCGGCCGCGCCACCGTTGGAGTTTCCGGCCGTAGCCGCGCCGCCATACGTTCCGGACTTTCCGCCCGCTCCGGAGGTCGAGCCGCCGGCGCCACCGGTGATGCTCGCGTTGCTTCCGGTCCCGGTCGCGGTGGATGCGTTCGGAGCCTGCACCTGACCAGGAGTCCCGCCGCCCTCGGAGACGACGTTCCAGACCGCCGCGCCGACGGTAGCGTCAGAGCAGATGTAGACCGAATCGGGGGCCGGCGTGTTGTAAATCCAGACCGAACCGGCGGAATAGCCCTTCGACGAATCGTCAGTGACGGTCGGGGCCGCGCTCGCGGCGAAGTTGTTCGTGAAAGCAAGGTTGACCGGGAACTCGCCCAAGGTCGGGTCCCAGAGGGTTCGCTTCGTCATATCATCTCTCCTGAAGGGCCCATAGGTACGCGGGCGGTTAGCGGAACGTTGAAGGGGGTACGCCTTACGGTTTCTCGACGACCTCGTGGTCGATGCTGTTGAGCATGTGACCGGTATCGATGAGCGGCTTCGAGAATCCCTTCCGCGCGATCGTCGACTCGGCGAGCGGCGGAGAGTTCGTCTCCTGAATACTCTGCCTCAACTGACCGGCTATGGCAAACCCGGCCTGGTCGAGAACCTTCTCGACGTCGTAGTCGTTCTGGACGAGGAGGTCTCCTACCGCCTTTGGCCACTCCGCGCTCTTCTTCGCGATCATGTTCCGGAAGAACGGGCGCGGCGGGATGCCGGCGCGCGGAGCCCCAAACTCTTGGATCGCGGCGATCATCGCGACAGGCTTCCCGTCCGGATAGGTCGCGTTCTCGAGGAAGCCGACGCGGAGCCCGCGCGGTTTCGAGACGCGGTCCGCGATCTCCGCGAGGAGCCGGGAGACCTTCTCTCCGCCGCGCATCTTAGCCATCTTCGATCCCCCCGTAGGACCCGGGGGCATATGGCCAATCCGGCAGCTCTACGATCTTCCCGCTCAGGGCATGCGGGCTATCGCCGCAAAAGTCTATGTAGCTCTTCGTCGGGTCGAGGTTCTGAGCGCGGCCCGCAAGCTCCGCGCCGGTTTTGATGAAGTAGTGGCAGAGCGTCTCCCGGACCGGAGCGGGGAGCGACTTGTCATCATCGTCGAGGGTGTGCGTCGTGAAGCACAAGACGCTCGGCGAGAAGCTCGGCCGATCATAATCGCCATTGAAGATCCAAGACGGCGGGCCGCCCTCGATCGTTATCCCATGGGGCTCATTGCAACCCGGGCACCAATGCATCAGTCGGACGTGCGGCTTCCCCTCCCAGGTCCCGACGGCGCGGCGGAGCTTCTTCCCGACCGCTCCCATCACGCGCTCTTCTTCGCCGCGGCGAGCCGCTTCCGATTCTTCGGGTATGCCCTGACGCGAGTTTTCACGAGGAAACCCTTTCGCATCAACGACGATACGGGAACCGGCGAGAGTTGAAGGCCGGATAGTAGCCCGGGAAGATCGTTCCAGGCATCAGGAGCGGGTTCGCGAGGTAGTTCGCCGTCCGCTGCGGAGCGGTCGCCGCCCAGAACTCCGCGCCGTACTTCGTCTGCATGTACCAAGCCTGCGACGGCGAGCCTGAGTTCGCGTCGCCCATGTCAGCTTGAACGGAGACGGAGCCCTGGTTCGCGCTGTTGATCCGCCCGACGATGGGGGACGCGGGGGCGCCGCTCGCCGACGGGTTCCCGCTCGCGTCGCGCGGGGCGTTCAGCCAGGCGATGTGAGAGACGAGGAGGTAGAGGATCGTCTGAAAGCCGGACGCTCCCTGAGCCCCGTAGACGGGGTTCGAGACGTCGTTCATGAAGACCGCCGATGCCCGGTTGAAGTAGCCCTGACCCTGCGCGGGAGAGCATCCGGAGAACTCCGGGAAGAGGGCAATCCAGTCGTCGAAATTGTACGTCACGGCGGACATGAGCGATTCTCCGAAGCGCGCAGCACCGTAGCACGAAACTAATCGGCGAGGGCGAAGATCGCTCCTTGCGTGACGAACGGGTTCTGCTGGTTGACGGCGAGCCACTCTTCCCAAAATTTGGCATCGACTTCGGTGATGCCGATGGAATCCAGACCGGCCGGCGAGGACGTGCCGGAGCCGGCGGAAGATGGGCCCTTGAGGGTGACGCTTTCGTAGGGGCGCATCTGAGTCCCCCCGGTCCCGTCGGCGACGGAAACCGCAAGGTTGATCGTCACCCCGCCGGGATGCCTGCACGCAACCCTTACCGTCTGCCCTTCCGCCATCTTCCGCCTCCTTCGTTCTGAGCTCTATCGCTCGCCTGGCGTCAAATCCCCGACGTCACGGTTCGTCGACTTAAACTGAGCCCTTCGAGGATCCTTCGGGTCAGTCGGGTCGATCGGCTCGAAGCCGGACGTCACGCCTGCGATCCCGCGAGCCATAGCACGAATATCCTGCTCCGTGTCGGCGATGAAGATCATATTGTTTTGGACGATCGGGTTCAGCTTGTTCAGCTTCAGCCACTCAAGCATGAAGTCCTTGTCGACCCCAGGGTTGATCGCGGCGCCCTCGACCATTTCCGGCGGGGGCGGGAAACCCTTCGGCACGACCCCGCGCGGGTAGGCCGTTCCGCGAATGCGGACGACGGGGCCAAAGCGGATCGGGATCTTCACGCGGCGAAGGCCGGTCTGCGTCTGCTCGTCTACCTCCTCGAGCCGGGAGAGCTGCATGTCGAAATATGGGATGCCGACCTTGAAGCCGACGAAGCACTTCGCGCCCGCATAAGACTGTTCGGCCAGCTCTCCGTGCGCGTTCTCGACAAGGTCCGGCCTCTTGATCGTCTCCTCATTCCTGGCCTGGATCGCCGCGCTCTTCTCCGCAGCAGCAGCCGTCTCTTCCTTTTTCTTCGCCATCTCGCCTCCGATGAAAGCTCTCTATGTCAAAAACCCCGGCCCTCTTCGCGAGAGGCACCGGGGTTGTTGTACACTTTTTTCCCCAAAGAAGGGAAGAGCCTGAGGCCTGGAAAGGTTCAGACGCCGAGCATTCCCGCGATGCCCATCGGCATGCGCGTGATCGTTCCCCAGACGCCGGAGGTCATCTTCTGCTTCCACGACGACAGTTCGGGGATCAGCTTGTGCGAGCGGAGCTTCTCGTTGAACGCCGGGTAGGCGACCTTCTGGCCGTCGATCGTGTCGATGATGACCTGGAAGGCGTTCCCGACCGAGGAGTAGCCCTGCGGGTTGATCGCCGACTTCTGACCGTACTGCGGGGCCGAGACGACCTTCATGTTCGGGAAGCCGTCCTTCAGGAGCGCGGCGACGGAGACGCCGAACGCGTTCGTGAACTTCATCGCGAGCTGGGACTGCGGCGAGAGCGCGAGCGTCATGGGGGCATCCATGTCGACGGCGCCGTTGGTCTGCGAGATCAGCTGCGTTACGACCGCGAGGATGTCATTGTAGACCTCGTTCGCGGTGGCCGCCGGCGTGTTGCCGTTGAACCAAGTCGTGCCGCCCCAGGCCTTCACGGCCGGCGAGAGGTAGGCGGAGAGGTAGGGGTTGTTCAGCAGGCCATAGTTCTGCAGGCCCGTGATGCCGAACGCGTAGGCGAGGTTTCCGAAGCGGTTGAGCAAGCTCGCCGCCGCGCCTTGAAGCTCTGAGACATAGTTGATCCGCATCAGGCCAGCGCGCTCGACCTCGCGCTCGCCGTAGCCGACGATCGTCTGGTAGAGGTAGCTCTGGAACTGCGGGTAGTTGAAGTTGACGCCCGCGCGGCCGTTGCTGGAGAAGTCATCGTAGCTCGACACTTCGCCGGTCTCTTCGACGACCGGGAACATGCGGGTCTCTTCGAGCCAGTCGCCGGCTTTCTTCTCGCCTCCGAGGATCTTCGCGATCTGCAGGGGCGTGAAGACGATACGGATGACGTCCGGGTCGATCGCGGTGGTCAGCATCGCCGGGATCGCGGAGTTCGGGTCGGTGACGAGCGTTCCGGCCGCGTCCATCGCCATAGAGGCGGCGAGATCGCGGATCGATGCGCTCGTGCTCTTCATCTCGTCGTGGACTAGCATCCGGGTCCCGAACAAGATGAGGCCTCCAGCCTCCAACTGCGGCCGGAGCTTGTTGAACTGCTCAATTGCTTCGTGGCGCTTCATCAGTCTTGCTCCTGGCTCAGTCCTTGAAAGTTGGATTCCGTTTCAGCGTTGGGGTGACGGCGGTTAACCGCCCGCGTTCGTCGTTGAGCTGATCTTCACCAGATCGCCCGGCAAGCCGGTCGACCGCGCGTAGAACTTCGTCTCAACGGAGACGAGCGCGGAGATCACCTGCGAGGAGACTACGGTGTTGTTGTCGACGACGAAGGTCGAACCCGAGCCGCCGGAACCGGTGAGCGCCTGCGTGATCGTCGTCCCCGCGACGACGGAGCCGGTCGCGTTGAGCTGCTGTCCGACCGCAAACGTCGCGGTGGTCGTCAGCGTGCCGATCGTCAGCGTGCCGTAGGTGCCGGAGACGGTCGTCGAGGCGACGGTCTGCTCCGGGATGCTGACGCGGTACGTTCCGGCGCCGCCCGCGGTTCCGGTGAGCTGCGAGAGGACCTTGGTTCCTGACGCGATGCCGGAGCCGGAGATCGTCGCGCCGGCTACGATGGTGCCGGAACTGACCGCCGTGACGGTCAGGACGTCGCCCGCGATCGAGCCGGTGACGGAGAAGGTCGAGGCCGCGATCGAGGAGCCGGTTGCGGAGGGTCCGGTGGTCGGAGATCCGGTCGCGGCGAACGACACTTTGCCGGTCGCGAGGTCCGCGTAGGCCTTCTGCCCGTAGAGCGCCTCGGTCGTGCCGTCGTTGACGACCCAGAAGTCGCCACTGATCTGAAGCGCAGTCTGGGCGCCAGGCTGAACCTGCATACCGGCCGGCGAGAGGAACGTAGTGTTCAAGGCCTGCTGGTTCCGCATCAGGAAGCCAGACGGAGCGCCTGCACCGAAGGAGTTCGCGAGGGATGGCGTCCCGTTCGGGTCGAGCGGGGACGTGACCCACGCGAAGCGACCGACGTAGAGCGCCGAGCCGGAGACCAGGCCGCCAGGGCCAGCGTCGTAGCTGAAGAGGGGGTTCTGACTCGCCCGGTCACCAGCAACTGCCGGAGACGGCTGCGAATAAACTTGGGTCTGAAAGCCGCCGGTGCCGCTCATCTAGGTCTCTCCGTTTCAGTTCTTTCCGAAAGTTATGGATAATCCGGACGGGGTTAGACCGCCGAGATGTTCGCGAGCCCCGGCGCGATCTCCCGCGCCAGCTTGAACGAATCGTCCGCCGCGTCGAGGGCGAAGACCGGGTCGGTCTTCTCAAGCGGCTTCGCGCCGATCTTCGGCAGCGTGCGAAGAACCGGGAGGAGCGCGTCGGCGTGCATCGTCTTGGCGTTCTCGACGCCCTTCATCGTCAGGGCATGACGATAGACGTCAGCCGCGGTGTCGAAGGCCATCGACGGGGCGATCTCGCCGACGTAGGGACGGACCTCGCTGATCGCGACGCGAACGGCCTGCTCGTTCTTCTTCAAGTCCGCAATGCGGTTCTCGAAGGCCTGCGCCTGCACCTTCAATGCCGCGTCCATCGCCTGGGACGTGACGGTGTCCTTGCCCATGTCGCCTTCCTTCTTCTCGGGTTCGTCGTCCTCTTCGTCGCCTGCGAGGGCGTTCTTCGGCATCATGTCGCAGACGGTCTTGATGTCGTCCTCGCTCATTCCCTTGCCGCGCAGGAACTCGGCGACCTTCCCGCTATCGAAGACCTTGCCTTCGATCTCGCCGGAGATCGGCTCGATGGTGTCCTGCATGACGGCTTCTTCGGGGGCGGGCTCGTCGGCCTTCGAGCCGGCCAGCTCTTCGTAGGCGTCGACGGCGGCCTTCAAGTGCTCCAAGGGACCGTCCATCGCCATTCCCGGACGGAGCTTGCCGTCGAGGGCGAGCTTGATCCCCTCGAATAGCTTCGCGGTCGTTTCCTTGAAGTTCTTCGTGTTGATCGGAGCGAAGAGATCCTTCGGCAGCGTGACCTTCTGATCCATCGCCAGGAGAGGAGCGAGAGCGCCTGCGACGCTGCGATTGATCACGAGTGCAAGCTTCGTCGGCTTCGCCATGATGTTCTCCATGCTATCGCCGACGACCACGTCGGGTCCGGCCCTACCGTCTTCAACAAGGGCAACGTGGTTGAATACGATGTCCCTCATCACTCCGTCGTAGCGAGTACCACGGAAAATTCCCGGTGTCATGTCCGGAGTGTAGTGATACCCCGCTGAAAGCTCTCGCTTCTTCCCGTTCTCTATGCCGGCGATCGCGTCCGACGCGTTGATGAAGAGCGAGTTGTCGAGATAATTTTCTCCGCCTTCCTCGACGAACTCCGCATCCGTTCCGAGCGATCCGACGGTGTCATAGGGCTGATGATCGTCAGCCGTCACCGGGATGTGTTTCCGAAGCAATTGCACGCCGTTAAGCGTCGGCGCCGCCTTCTTCAGCTCCTCCGGGTCGCGGAGCAAATTGTAGATAGCGTCGCGATCGAGGCCGAGGTCCTGCCATCCCGGGATTTCTGCGCCACGGTACGGGCAGACGTTCGCCTTCGTAATGTGTGTGCGCTTGACGACGAGCTGCCCGTCCTTCCGTTTCTCGCGGACGGTCTCGCGATCAAGCGCGAGCTTCAAGGCCGAATCAGTCGCGCCGATCTCGTGCTCTTTCTCGCGCTCTTCCTCGGCCGTCCACTTCAGGAAGCCGTCGCGGAGGCCGGCCCAATCCTCCGGCGTCATGTCCTCGTTGATGCCGAGCCGGGTCTTCATCATCGCGTCGACCGCGGGGTGAAGCGGGCGCGGGAGCATATCGAGCGAGGCCCAGGCATAGCCGGAGTGCTCATCGTTCAGCTTCGGGACGAACTTCTCGCCTACCGGGAGGACGAACGTGTGAAACGCCTTCCCCTTCGGCGTGACGACCTTTTCGATGTCGCGGAGGCCGGCCGGATCGGCATCGATGCCCATCTCCTCGCGCGCCTCGCGGATCGCGGCCTGCTCCGGGGTTTCTCCCTCATCGGCTCCGCCGCCGGGGAGGGCCCAATGCCCCGGGAAGTTTTCCTCTTTTTTCGAGCGGTGCAAGACGAGAACGTCGCCGTCGGGGGCGAGGAAGATGATTCCAGCCGCGTGGCCGTTCGCCTTCGCGATGGCATCCTCGTCGTAGGCCCGCTTGATGAGGCCCGCCGGGATCGCTGCGTTGGGGTTCAGGTTCACGACGGCCTCCGGGATAGGCATTGGCACTCGACGTCGCGCAACGTCTCCGCCGCTTTCATGACTGCCATCTGGATTCGCTCCCTCGTCTCTACTGTCACGAGGGAGCTTGGAGGGCCGCAAGCTATTGCTCGATCATCCTCTGAGAGGTCGAGACTGAGCGGATGAGCCCAGAAGTCTCCCGGACCCATCTTCGAGATAGATTCGAAGCCGAAATTTCTGCCCATGTCCCGCGCCATAGCACGGAACAGGGCGCGCGTGAAGATCAGCCGAATATCTGAAAGCCGAAGTAGACGCTGAGGAGCGCGAAGATGGTCGTGTTGACGTAATACTGAGGCCGGCCGGACGCGAGGCCGAGGACCAGGCCGAATAACCCCATCGACGTGCAGGCTACCAAGGCGAGGATCGAAAGAAAGATCGTCATCGCGGCTTCGCCCCTATCATGATGTACTCCCCCGGCGCGTTCTTCTCCGCGTCCACCTTCGCAGCGTAGCG
>ERZ761584.179-NODE-179-length-24267-cov-7.306336_pt1 | contig 24267 bp, 30 predicted proteins | sample MGYA00512168_ERZ761584 | MGnify/ENA primary metagenome ERZ761584 (study PRJEB28899, sample SAMN03785564) | bioreactor sludge metagenome | biome: EBPR Sludge; feature: EBPR Bioreactor; material: 0.22µm filtered reactor supernatant | place: Saint Lucia: Queensland...
GGCTCCGGGGAGCCCAGAGGTACTGCTCGGCGACGAGGTGCAGGACTGGAGCCCGCTCGAGACGCACTTGTTCTGCTCGGTGTGGGGAGCGCACGCAGACACCGTGGTTCTTGCCGGAGACGTCGATCAGTCGATCTACTCATTCCGCGGCGCCGACGCGCGCGTGTTCATGAGTCACCCGGCGCCGCCGCCACAGCACGTCGTGCTGCAAGAGTCGTACCGCGTGCCGCGAGCAATCCACGCCGCGGCGCAGCGTGTGATCCGCACGGTGAGCGATCGCGAGGACGTCTCGTACCGGCCGCGAGACGCGGACGGCGTGGTCGCGCGATCTCCCTCCACGTGGCAGGAGCCTCACGACGTCGTGCGCATCGTCGAGGACTGCACCGCGCGAGGTGAGCGCGTGATGGTGCTCGCCTCCTGTGGCTATCTGCTCGCCCCGCTGCTCGCACTCCTACGCGAGCAGGGAATCCCATTCCACAATCCCTACAAGCGCAAGCGAGGCGACTGGAACCCGCTGCGATCCGCTCGCGGCAAGGGCAGGCGTGTCGTGACGGCCGCCGACCGCGTGCTCGCGTTCCTCGCTCCGGTCCTCCACGATCGGGACTGGACGCGGAATGAGCTCGTGTGGTGGCTCGAGAAGCTCTCCACAGAGAGGGGCGGCCTCGCGCGTGGCGCGAAGACGCGCGTGAAAGAGGAGAGCTTCTCTCCCTCGCGCGACCTGCTCAGCCTCTTCGCGCGCGCGGGAATCACTGAGGATGGTCTCCCGGAGTGCGAGCACGCGCGCTCAGCCATCGGATGCGATCTCGCGTGGCTTCGCCGCTCGCTGCTCGAATCAGGCACGGGATCCATCCGTTTCGCCGCACAGGTCGCAGCGCGGCGCGGCCCCGAGGCGCTCTGTGAGGATCCGAGCGTCATCGTCGGCACCGTCCACAGCGTGAAGGGCGGCGAGGCCTCGACCGTGATCCTATTCCCCGATATCTCCGCGCGCGCAGCGAACGAGTCGAGCCACGCGGACCGTGCGCGCCTATTCTACGTCGCGATGACCCGCGCACGCGAGCGGCTCGTACTGTGCGACGCGGCCTCAGACTGCGAGGCGGGCTTCTGGTGAGCCGCAAGCCTCGCTATGCGGAGATATCGCGGCTGCCGCGGAGGGTCGTGCTCGACACTGCGGCCGGCATCGGCCTCGTGGGCCACGCGGAGTCGGACCTCGCGCTGCTCGTGGGAGGCATCCCCACCGGCATCACGTTCTGTGACTGCGACCAGGCCCGCGCCGTGGCCGTCGCGCTCCATGATCTCGCGGACGAGATCGAGCGGCCTGCGCCCGTCCGCGATCCCGAGATTCCGGTCTCGCGCGAGGCGTCTGCCTCGACGCTCGCGGCCATGCGCGCAGCCCTAAAGGCCGCGAGGACGCCGTCGTGAGCGAGGCCATCACGACGCGGCAGATCCTCCACGCGCTGCGCGCGCTGCCGGAGTGCTGGGCGGTGAAGACCCACGGCTCGGCCTTCGCGGCCGCGGGCACTCCCGACATCCTCGGCTGCTACCGCGGCCACGGCTTCGCGCTCGAGGTAAAGGCTCCGCGCGGGCGGGTGACGCCGATCCAGTCGCGCATGCTCGCGCGCTGGGAGGATGCGGGCGCTGCGGTCGCGGTCGTCCGCAGCGTGAGCGAGGCGCTCGATGCGATCGGCGCGAAAGCGCGAGGATGCGATATGGCGCGAGAAAAAGAGGCACCCCTAGCCACGGGGCGGGCGTGAGATATTTTGGGCTCATATCGAATCATGGTGGCCTTAGCGCCGACGCGGAAAGGTATTCGGAGCCAATAATGGCTCCGAGGGGGGTATGGGAATGGTGGATCAGCGTGATAGCCCCGAGGTGCCCCACTGGATCAGCGTAGAGGCCGCTGCTCGGATTCTGCGGATTAGCGGCAGGACGATCCGCATCGCGATCCGACGTGGCAACATCGCGCGATTTCGCCGGGTGGGATTCGGCTCGCCATCACGACGACGCTACTACGTCGTCCTCGATGATGTCCGCCGCGCGATGGAAACGGAAAGCAGGGAAAAAGCGGACACGGAATAGTGACGCGGCATCCAATCTCGTCTAGATCGGAGAAACATGAATCCCCCTGTGAAAAGCACTGGCCGAATCCGTGGCCGCGTCGAGAACCTCAAACCGTGGCGGAAGGGCGTATCGGGAAACCCGAAGGGTCGACCGTCGCACCGCTCGATTTTCGAAGCCGCGCTCGGATCGCGAATCGTGAAGAGCGTGGATGAGCTCGTCGAGGTGCTCGTTGCGCGCGCGCTCGAAGGGGATGCGCGCATGATGGTTGCGCTACTCGATCGGCTCGTGCCTCGGATCGATCGGCACGAGATCGATGCGGAGTCGGCGCCGACGAAGATCGTGCTCGAGTTCGCGCGTCCGCGCGTGGAGGGGGACGAGAATGCCTCAGGATCCGGTGACCAGAGTTGAGGACGAGAGTCGCGCGTTGGACGAGGCGGATAGCGCGACGGACAAAGAGAGTTCCGAAGAGATTTCCGAGATCCGCAAGGTGCTCCAAATGAACGCGGACCCATCGCGAAAACTCGACCTTCTCGCCGCGATCGTGTTCGCGGGACAGCGTGCGGAGCCGCGGGATGGCTCCGAGGACCCCACCGAGGGAGCGGAGTGACACGCGGCGTGCGGAGCGATACCGAGCTTCGCGTCACGATCCCATACACGCCTCGCCCCCTCCAGGAACAGTTACAGCGGGAGTTGGATCGCGTGCGATTCGGGCTCCTGCTCTGTCACCGGCGGTTCGGCAAGACCGTGTTCGCCGTAATCCGACTCATCCTCTCCGCGTGGCTATGCCAACGCGAGCGACCTCGCGTCGCGTACATCGCGCCGCTGTATCGCCAGGCGAAGGCCATCGCGTGGGATTACCTGAAGCACTACACGTCGACAATTCCAGGAATCGAGGTGAACGAGTCCGAGCTGCGCATCGACTTCGCGCAAAACGGTGCGCGGATTCAACTCTTCGGCGCGGACAATCCTGATTCGCTACGCGGGATCTACCTCGATGACGTCGTGCTCGACGAACCGGGGCAGATGCAGGGCCGCGCGTGGCGCGAAGTGATTCGACCGGCTCTATCGGATCGCGAGGGACGTGCACTATTCATCGGGACGCCGGGAGGACGTGGGTTCTTTTGGGAGCTCTATCAGCAAGCTCTCCGTGATCCTCTATGGCTCGTGCGTGTGTACAAGGCGCCGGAAACCGGGGTGATCCCCGATGCGGAGCTCGAGTCTACGCGGCGCGGAATGAGCGCCGAGGAGTACGAGCAAGAGTTCTTGTGCTCGTGGTCTGCCGGCGAGCGCGGAGCGTACTACGCGAGACTAATCGAGGCGGCCGAGCAGGAAGGGCGCCTGTGCGAAGTCCCCTACGACCCGAGCCTCCGCGTGGTAACGGCGTGGGACCTCGGAGTGCGCGACTCGACGGCGATCGTGTTCGCGCAGCCGCACCCAACACAGCCTCGGATCATCGACTATTACGAGTGCGCCGGCGAGGGCCTCGCGCACTACGCGAAGAAACTCTCCGATCGCGGCTACGTGTACGGGGACCACATCGCTCCGCACGATATCGAGGTGCGCGAGCTGGGTTCCGGGCGGTCGCGAAAAGAAACGGCCGCTGCGCTTGGGATCCACTTCCGCGTGGCGGCGAACCTGCCCGTTTCTGACGGCATCGAGGCGGTACGAAACTTCCTGCCGCGCTGCTGGATCGACACAAAAAAGTGTGCCGATCTCATCGACTCACTGCGCTGCTACCGTGCGGAGGTCAATCCGCGCACGGATGAGCTACTGCCTCATCCTTTGCATGATTGGAGTGAGCATGGTGCATCGGCGTTCCGGTATCTGGCGATCGGCATGAACGCGCAACGCGAAACGCGACGTCCGCGTCCGGACGTGAGGTGGGTAGTATGAGCATCGAGCAAGCGAATAAGGTGCGAGAAATCGAGCGGTGGCGCGAGCGATTCGCAGCGGAGCGCGAAAGGCGCGACATGGAGCATCAGGAACACATCGCAGAGCTGCGCCGGCGGATCGAGGAGCTCGAAAAGATGAGGGGAGGAGGCCATGGCAAGCCCCGCTGATCTCGTCGGATTCGAGGCCCCGGCGCGTAGTGCCATGTCGGATCGCGAGCTCATTGCGATCGTCGAGCGTGAAATCGAGGACTCCGTCGAGTGGACGGGCTCGAAGCTCGCGAGCGATCAACGGCGCGGACTCAGTGACTACTTCGGCGAGAAGTACGGCAACGAGAGAGCGGGGCGGTCGCAAGTCGTTTCGCGCGACGTGTTCGAGACCGTCGAGTGGATCAAGCCTGCGCTGCTCGAAATCTTTCACTCGGGCGACGAGGTGGTGCGCTTCGATCCGGTCGGGCCCGAGGACGTCGAGGCCGCCGCGCAAGAGACCGCGCTCGTCAATCATGTTTACATGATTGAGAACGACGGCTTTCTCCTCACGTACCACGCGACTGCGGACGCGCTACTGCAAAAGATCGGCGTCTTCAAGTCGTGGTACGAGTTCGACGAGCGCGTGGAACGGGAGGAGTACACGGGGCTGTCCGATCTCGCGCTACTCCAGGTGTTCGACGCCGAGGGCGACGTGACTCCGCTGGAGCACGCTGAGACTCAGGTATCACTCCCGGACGGATCGTTCACGACGCTGCATGATCTCGTGTGCGAGCGGAGGCGAAAGGTCGGGCGAGTGCGCATCGAGGTCGTGCCGCCCGAAGAGTTCGGGGTCTCAAAGGATGCCGTCACGCTCGATCGCGCGCGATGCGTGTGGCACCGCGTGAAGAAGACGGAGAGTGACTTGATCCGGCAGGGATACGCGCCGGAAGTCGTTCGCGCACTGCCGAATGCTTCCGCCATCTCGAGCCGTAGGAGCCAAGACGCGGACACGCGGAGATCCCAGGAGGGTGGCACCGAGACGGACGGGCCTCGGCGAAGTGACGCTTCGCGCGAGGTGTGGGTAACGGAGGCTTATGTTCGAGTCGACTACGACGGTGACGGGTACGCAGAGCTGCGGAGGGTGACGCTCGGCGGAGATTCTGCGCTCACGCTGCTCGATCACGAGCAGGTTGACGCGCAGCCTTTCTCGGCGTTCTCGCCGATCATGATCCCGCACCGGTTCTATGGGCTTTCCGTGGCGGACATCCTGCGCGACTTGCAGGAGATGCACACGCAGATCCTGAGAAACTACCTCGATGACCTGAACCTGAAAACGAATCCGCGACATAAGGTGCTCGCGAGTGGAGCGGAAGGCGCACCGCTCGTCGACCTCGACGAGTTGCTCTCCGCGCAGCCCGGTGGATACGTGACGGAGTTCGCGCCGGGCGCGCTCACGCCCCTGGTCCAGGAGGACGCTTCGGGGCCCGCGATCACAGGCATGGAGCTCGTGCGCACGATCCGGGAAAATCGCATCGGGGTATCACGGTATTCCGCGGGTCTCGACGCCGACACGCTCAACAAGACGGCGAGTGGTATCCAGATGATCCAGAATGCCGCCATGCAGCGGATTGGGCTCATTGCGCGAATCTTCGCCGAGACCGGCTTCCGGCACCTGTTCCGTCGCGTTTCGATGCTGCTACGCAAGCACCAGGACCGCCCGCGAACGATTCGCATGCGCGGGAAGTACATCGAGGTAGATCCGACGTCGTGGAGGCACGAGGTGGATGCGACGATTGCGGTAGGGATCGGGCATGGCAATCGTGATGCGTTGATTGCCGGTCTCGTGAAAATCATGGAACTACAGGGTCAGATGACACAGGTGGCTCCCGGGCTGATCGTGCAGCCGAAACACGCCTATGCGGCTGCCGAGATGCTCGCGCAGAAGCTCGGCTTCAAGGATGGCGGCACGCGATTCTTTCGGGACCCCGAAGGCCCCGACGCGGAGCCCCCGCCGCCTCCGGCACCCGACGCGAAGATCGTCGAGATCGAAAGTCGAGAGCGCATCGAGATGGCGAAGCTCGCGATCGAGGCGCAGCGCCTTGCGCTGGATGCAAAGAAGCTTGCCGCGGAGACGCAAGGGGAGTCGCGTCGAATCGCGCTCGACGCGGCGAAGGCCATGGCAAGCGTGGATCAGGGGAAGGAGCCCGAGTAGGGTGTCGCGGACGCTTTTGATCGGAACGCCGGCTCACAAGCCGGAGTTTCCTGGGACGTTCTATGAATGCCTGAACCAAACTGAGCGCGCGTGCGCGGCGAACGGCGTGCGTTCATGGTGGGTCTGCGCAAAGGGCTGCGGAGTCGAGTGGAATCGCAACAAGCTGGTGAGTGTGTTTCTCGAGTCCGAGGCGACTCACCTGCTTTTCGTCGACACGGACATGGCGTGGAGCCCGAAGACGGTGCTGCGATGGCTCGAGGCAGATCGCGAAATCGTGGCGGGCGCCGCGCTTGCGCGGCGGTTGGATCGCGCACAGTGGAATGTGCAGCCGACGGATCCGCCCTCGGAGGTGGATGCGGATGGGTACGTGAGGGTTTCGCGAGCCGGAACGGGTCTCATGATGATTCGCAGGGACGTCCTTGCTCGAATGTACATGGCATCGGATCCGTACTACGAGACCTACGAAGAAGGGCGGAAGCCGCTTCGGAGACTCTTCTACTTCGACATCGATCCGGAAACGCGCGAGATGCGCGGTGAGGACTTCAACTTCTGCCGAGATGCGCAGGATCTCGGTTACGGGGTGTGGTGCGATACGGATGCGCGCCTCGGCCACATCACCGAGGTGCCCATTTCTGCCGGGCTCGAGTCTCTCTTGCCGGCGCTCCACATTCCGCGAGGTGGTGGGGCGTGAGGGAAGCGCAGGCGATTGCAGCGGGACGGCGCGCGGCGGACATTCTATCGGACGAGGTTTTCGTGGCGATGATTTCGCTGCTTCGGAATGCTGCGGTCGATCGGTGGGCTTCAGCCACGACGGTCGATGCGCGAGAAACCGAGCACAAGAGGCTGGAGGCGGTTGCGTACCTCGTTTCCGAGCTGAAGGCGCTCGCGGCTCAGGGGCGGCGAATCGAAGCCGAGATTGCGCGCCGGCGTGACGACGGCGAAGCGCAGAGATAGACGCGCGTCGAGCGCATCTCCGGCATAGAGCACCGCCTTTTCCCTATTTTCCCTATCGCGCGGGCACGCATTCGCGAAAAGTGTGCCAAGGTGGCCGCGTGCAGCAAGGCCAACCTTCCGAACACGGTACATTGCACGATCTCGACGCCATCGCGTCGGCCATGAAGGGCTGGGCGACTCGCGAACGGTCGGGCGATCTCGGCGACGCGGCTGAAACGCGAGCCGCGGATCAGGAATCGGGACCCACCGAGACCGCGACGGAAGAGCCGGTCGAGCAGCACGCCGAAGCGAAGCCCGAGGCGTCCGAGGAAGTCGCCGAGGAAGTCGCCGCGCAAGAAGAAGAGCCCGAGGACGTCGAGGCAACCGTCGAGCTGGAGATCGACGGAAAGGCCGAGAGGTTTACGCGGGAAGAGCTTCGCGCCGGAGTCCTTCGGCAGCGTGACTACACGCGGAAGACGCAGGAGCTTGCCGAGGGGCGTCGGATCGTCGAGGCGCAGGCCGAGCAAGTCGGGACCCGGCTTCGCACGCTATCCGAGCGAATCGCTCAGCTCGACACGCAGCTCAAGGGGGAGGACACATCGGCCTACGACCAGCTCCGGCAGACCGATCCGGCCGAATGGTCGGCGCGGATGCTCGAGCGACGGCAGCGCTTCGAGGCGCTCGCTCGCGGACACGCGGAGTATCAACGCACGTTGTCTCAGCAGCGCGAGGAGATGCAAAGGCGAGAGGCCGAAATCTTGCGGGAGAAGATTCCCGCTTGGAAAGATCCCGCAGTTGCGGGACGAGAGTACGGCGAGCTGATCACGTTCGCCGTGCAGGAGTACGGACTGACGCAGGACGTACTCGAAAACGTCGCGAGTGACCATCGCTTCGTACTGCTCGCGCGAGATGCGCGGCAGCATCGCGAAGCGACACGGAAAGCCGACGTCCTGAAGCAGAAGATGCGCAAGCTGCCGCGAGTGCAGCAGCCGGGCGCAGCGGGGCAGCGCGAATCGACGGGGGACGTCGAGTATCGCCAGAGCCTCGAACGACTCAGGACAACCGGCGGCCGGAACATGGATGACATCGCGGCCGCCTTCAAGGCGAGGTTTAGGGGGCGCTAGCCCCAAAAGCCTCGCCAGGGGGCAATTCCGTGGCGCAGACCACTAACCTCTACGACTCCTACGACAGCAAGGGCAACCGCGAAGACCTCTCGGACATCATCTACAACATCTCGCCGACCGACACGCCGTTCTTCCAGCTCGCGGGGCGCACCAAGGCCACGAATCCGATGCACGAGTGGCAGACGGATTCGCTCTCGGCGGCCTCGACCTCGAACGCGCTCATCGAAGGCGATGAGTACGCGCTGGCCGAACCGTCGGCCACCACGCGCGTCAACAACCGCACGCAGATCTTCTCGAAGGTGTACGGGACCTCGGAGTCGCAGCGCTGGATTGCGAAGGCCGGGCGCGATGACGAGCTTTCGTACATCCGAGGGAAGGCGGCGAAGGAGATCAAGAACGACATCGAGGCGACGCTCCTCAACAACCAGGCCAGCGTGGCGGGAAACTCGACCACCGCGCGGAGGCTCGGCGGTTTCCCGGCGTGGCTCGCGTCGAACACGAGCTTCGGTTCTGGTGGCTCGGACAACGGCTTCTCGTCCGGAACGGGTCTCGTCGTCGCGCGAACGAACGGTACCGAGCGGAGCTTCACGGGCACACTGCTCAACGCGGTGTTCCAGGATGCTTGGACGAACGGCGGCAATCCGAGTGTGATGCTGATCGGCGGGAAGCAGATGACGGTCTTCGTCGGATTCGACGGCATCGCGTCCCCGCGACACGAGGTTAGTGATCGCACGATCTACGATACTGCCGAGGTCTACGTCGGCCCGTTCGGCTCGCTCAAGGTCCTTCTCGACCGCCACATCCGCAAGACGACGAACATCGATCGGGATGTGTTCCTGATCGATCCGGATCGCGTCAAGATTGCGATCGGTGACGACTTCCACACGGAGACGCTTGCGAAGATCGGCCACTCCGATCGGGAGGCGATGGTCGTTGAGCTGACGCTAGAGGTGTGCAACGAGGCTGCGCACGGTCTCGTGACGGACCTCAACTAGTACGATGGCCGGCGGGGGGTGTCTCTCCGCCGGCCTCAGTCGTCCACGCAACGCCGGCGCGAGAGCGCCGGAGGGGGCCGGGAATGCACAGCTCAATCCGTCGCGCGGCGAGGTCTCTGCTGCGAAGCGGAGCGTTTACCGCTACTGCGACTCACGATCTCGGCCCGGGTGCGATGGACGGCTATGACGCTCTCCTCATCCACTACGTGGTGACGAGCTACGCGACGGGAAACGTGACGATCAAGGTGTCTGCGATTGCTGACGCTCCTGGGAGCCGCTTTCTCGCGTGCGACAATGCAGCGTGGACGACCTCGGCGATTTCTTCGAACGCTCAGGGGACGCTCATCGTAAACGCGCCGCTGCCCAGCGACATTCTCGTAACGCTCACGGGGGCGTCGACTCCGGGGATGTCTTTGGCGGTTTACGTCGAGAAAGTGAAAACGGGACACTAGATGGCTGCGATTCGCCGGCGATTTTTCGTCGAGTGCGATTCGAGTGGACGAGAGAAGCTCATCCATCACTCGCAGCAGTATTTCGGAGATATCCTCGCCGCGAATCGCGCCCTGTATAACGCATCGACGCGAACCACGCAGCTGAACCCCGGGGACGGATGGCGCCACGTTGCGAGCATCCCCCTCGGCGTGGTCGAGGGCTGGGGCAAACAGGGTGCGTGGATATGGCGTCCGGATGACTGGCAGATCATCAGGCGCATGCTCAACGATTCCGAGTGGTCGGCCTTGAGGACTGCGCCAGGGAGGCTCTAAGTGGCGATCACGAGCTATGCCACGCTCGCATCCGCGGTCGCCGAGTACAATCCGCACAGTGATACCGGGACGAAGGTTTCGCTGTGGGTGTCGCTCGCGGAAGCGCGCATGAATCGCGAGATCCGCGTGAGGCAGCAGCACAAGCAAGAGACGGGATCTCTTGCTGGCGCCACGGTGACCGTCCCTTACGACTTTCTCGAAACGGTCGATTTCAGGCTAGAGACCACTGGCGGTGGATACTACGAACTTGAACGGAGGCCGCTCGTGGATCTCTACGCGCGACGCGCCTCGGTCTTGAGCGGACTGCCCGTCATGTTCGCGCTCGATGGCACGTTGCTGCGCGTTTCGCCGTCTCCGGATAGTACCTACGCCTATGTCTGGACGTACGTTTCCGCGATCCCCGGGCTCGAGTCGGCGGGGGTGAATTGGTTGGTGACCGACGCTCCAGATATCTACCTCTACGCGACTCTCACGGAGGGCGAGCGGTTCTTACAGAACCCGGATGGGTTCGCGTTTTGGGATTCGCAGTACCAGCGCGCTCGCGATTCGCTCATCGGATCCGATCGTCGCGGTCGGTGGCGCGGCGGGCTTCAGGCGGTGCGCACGCTATGAACGCCAAGATGACATTTGGCGAGTGGCTTCCGGATCTTCCGGCAACCGACGTCGGTGCGAATCTGACCATCGCAACCGATGTCTACCCCGTCTCGGGTGGGTACCGCCCGTTCCGGCAGATGGCAGACGTTCTCGGTGCCGGATCGCTCGACGCCACGTGTTGTGGTGCCGCCTCGGGCCGGAGACGTTCAGACGGGACTCCGTACACTGCCGCCGCGAGCGCATCGAAGCTCTACGTCACGACATCTGCGGGGGTTCTCTCGGACCACACGCCCGGCACGTGGTCGCTCAGCTCTACGAGTACGTGCAGGTTCGCGCAGTACGGGGATCGGCTCTTCGCATCGGTTCCGGAATACGGAATACAGGTGCACCTACTCTCCGGAACATCCGCCTTTGCGACGCTTTCGGCGGACTGCCCCTCGGCGCGGTATCTCGCCGTCATCGGCGAGCACCTGGTAGCGGGGAGCATCGTGGGGCGCGGGGTGAATGCGGGTGCAATCGGTACCGCGCGAGATGCGGTGCAGTGGTGCTTCTTCAGGAATCCCACGCTTTGGCCTGCCGTGGGGACGGACGCTGCAAAGGCGGGTCTATCGGATTATCGCGTCCTGCCTGGGTTTGGCGGCGAAGTAACGGGGCTCGTCGGTGGACGCGAATACGGGATCGTGTTCCAGCAGCGTCAGGTTTCGCTTGCGGTACTCGATCCAGGCGGAGCTTATTTTCGCTTTACACCGATCGACGACAAGAACGGGGTGTACATTCCTGGCTCGCTCGTGTCGAGCGGATCGACGCACGTGTACTACTCCGAGTCTGGCTGGATGCGGATGGACGGTCCCAACGCTCCGCAGCCGATCGGCTTCGGCCGGCTCGACGAGTGGTTCCGCGCCGACATGCAGTGGTCCTATGTGCACCGCGTGTCCGCTTGCGCGCATCCCTCTTTGCCGCTCGTCGCGATCTCTTATCCTGGTGTCGGCAGCCCCTCTGGGATCGCGAATCGGATTCTCATCTACAACACGACTCTCAATCGGTGGAGCGTGGTGAAGGGCATCACGCTCGAGTGGCTCGTCGACGCCACGATCGTAGGGAGCAACGTAGATACTCCGATCTCGTCGGACATTGACGGATCTCCCTTCGACGTGGACGCGGCGGGTGGGACCGGCTTCCCGCAACTCGCTGGTTTTGCGAGTCCGACGCACACGCTCCAGGCGTTTACCGGCAGCGACCTACTCGGGAATCTCATGACTGGAGACATCGAGATCGAGCCGGGAAAGACCGCTTACGTGAGGGCCGTGCGCCCCGTGTACACAGGGGGCGGATCCATCTTGGTGCGCATCTTTGGGCGTTCGACGCCGAGAGATACGGCGACGATGCGCGCTCAGGCGCTTCCGAGTGCCGTCGATGGACGCGCTGGGGTTCGGTCGCGCGCGCGGTACCACAGGCTAGAAATCTATACGCTCTCGAATGCCGGTATCGTCTCGGGCTTCGACGTGGAGTTCGAGCGGGCAGGTGCGCGATGAGTCCTCAGATCACATCGCAGAGCTACGACGACGAGACCCCTGGGCGCCTTTGGGGGCGCCTGCGAACGGTCGCGATCTCCACGACGGCGGCGAGTGGGGATGCGACGATCCACGCGACGGCTAGCGGGGTGTATTTCCTTTGCTTCGCGCTCTGGCTCACGTCGAGCGCGGGGATCGACTTGACAGTCAAGAGCGGCTCGACTGCGATCACGGGGGGCATTCCGATCACGTCGGGGGGTGTGGTCTCGTGGAGTGGGTATGGGTATCCGATCATGCGTGGACGCGCGACGGGCGAGGCGCTCGTCTTGAATGCGTCCGCGTCAACGGACCTGCGCGGTTTCGCGCTCGTTGCGGAGAAGGCGTGAGGATCGGTGCGAAGCCCATTACGCGCGATGAGGTCGAATCGGCGTGGCCCGGGATCAAGGGATACGTCGCGGAGGCGCTTGCGCATGGCACGGGGCGCATGGGCCCAGACGACGTTTTGCGGTATCTCGTTTCAGGCGAGATGCAAGCCTTCATCGTGTTTGACGCAGATGCCGCGAAACTCTTGGCGGTGCTCGTGACGGAAGTGATGGACTATCCGACGGCGCGCGTGCTCGACTTGGCGCTTTGTGCCGGAGAGCGTCTCGACCTCTGGATTTCCGCGCTTCCGTGGCTCGAGGGATTTGCGAAGCAGGCGGGGTGCACGCAGATGCAGGTGCACGGCCGAGCGGGTTGGTCCCGCGTACTCGCGCCGCGCGGATTCCGCGAGGCCGCGCGCGTGCTCTTGAAAGGGGTCCGTCATGGGTGATTCTGGCGGCAAGACGACGAAGGCCACGGGATTCCGGACGAATATTGCGGAGGTGCAGCTTCCGGCGTGGTACAACACTGCGCTTCAGGATTTCCAGAACAGCGCCTTGGGCATCTACAACCAGAAGCGCGCGACTCCGCCGCCCTCGATGTATGTCGGGCTCGATCCGGCTACTTCGCGCGCGCTTTCGATGACCGAGGCAACCGCGGGCGGGCAATACGGCTCCCAGGTTCCGCGGTCTGCGCTTGCGGAGTGGCAAAAAACTCTCTCTGGAGGATACGCGGACCCTGCCGCGAATCCTTGGCTACGCGCGGTGGCTGATCGCGCGGGGCTCGAAACCGAGGGGCGCGTGAACGCTGCGTATGCGACGGGTGGAGCGGCGGGAGGAGGCGCATACGCGAACGCGCTTGCCGATGCGCTCACGCAGGAGCGCACGCAGTTGTACGCGCAAAACTACGACGCCGAGAGGCAGCGTCAGATTGCCGCGCTCGGACTGACTCCGCTCATGGAGCAGATGCAGTATGCCGATGCGGCTCGGCTCGGCTCGGTGGGCGCGCGGCGCGAAGAGGATGCGCTGGCGAAGGCCACGGAGGAAAATCGGCAGTACATGGCCGATTGGGATGCCCTGGGTCGTTACCAGGATGCGCTGTTCGGGAATCCGGCACAGCGTGCGATTACCGCGACGGAAAGCGGCACATCGCAAGAGCGCACGGACCAGAGCAACAAGTTCGACTGGGCTGCGTTTCTCGGCGGTCTGTTCTAGGGGGTTGTCGTCGTGAGTTCACTCAAGAAGATGATCCCGATCAACAATCAGGTGTACGGGGAACGTGCGAACATCGTGCCGGACGATGGCGGCAAGAGTTCGAGCGAGGCATTCGGCGCGTTCATCAAGAAGGTCATCATGATGGCGGCCGGCGGAGCTGCTGCGGCTGGCGCTGCGGGTGCCGCTGGCGCGAGTGGTGCCGCGGGCGGTGCTGCGGGTGGCGGTGCGGCCGGCGGCGCTGCTGCCGGTGCGCTTCCCGCCGCGTTCGGCAGTGGCGCGTCGGCGCCGCTCGCATCTGCTGCTGGGTCGTCCGCTTGGATGGGCGCGGGATCGGCGGGGCCCATGGCAGGACTCGGTGCCGCTGGATATGCGCCGGCGGTCGCGAGCGCTGCCAGTGCATCGCCGAGTCTCGCATCGTCGGTTCTTCAAGGCGCATCGAGAAACGGGATTCAGGGCGGGCTACAGGGCGCGTTGTCCCACTACGCGCAGACTGCGCAGCCGGGTTCGTTCATGAGCAACTTTGGGGCCGGGATGAGCCGTAGCGGAAACATGATCGGCGGGTTGCAGGCGCAGTTCATGGATCCGAACGCAGCGGCGACGATCGGTAACATGAACAACTTCGACATGATGAACATTGGCTTGCAACGCATGCTGTCGCGCGACAAGCGGCAGCGTGAGTGGTGGGAGTGATGGCGGTTTCATCGCGATGGCTCGCGGAAATCGAGCGGATGATCGCATCCGGAGAGTCTCCCTCGCCCTACGATCCTTCGATTGGATTGCGCGGTAGCGCGACTCCCGACGTCCCGATGCAACCGGCGCCTACGGCAGACGTGTCGGCCCCGGCCGACACGGCCTCGTCCGGGCTCTCCGCGCAATCAGATTCCTCTTACTGGGACCGGCTCGCGGGGTCTCCGAGCCTGGGGCTCTCGTCGTTCCTCACCGCGGCATACGATCCGACACCTGGCGCGCAGAATAGTGGCGCTGCGAAGGGGCTCGCGATCATGGGTGGTCTACTGCGCGCAGGAGGGCGCGCGCTCGCGAGTGCATACGGCAACCCTGGCTACGCGATTGCAGCACGCGCGGCGGATGATGACGCGACGCTTGGGCAGCAGCGCGTCGCAGCCTATCAGCAGCAGGTCGATGCTTCGCTAGCAGCACAACGCGATGCGAAGCGGAGCAGCGCTGCGGATCAAGCTCGGCAGGCCGCTGCGCTCGCAGCATTGCAGGGCCTCGATCCGACGACGGAATCCGGCAACGCGGAAGCCGTGGCGCGATTGACTGCGCTTGGAGAGGTGGACGCTGCCACCAAGGTCCGCGGATTGCTGCGCGAAAAGAAGCCGCCGCAGCACCGCACGCGAGGCGAGGATGCTTACGAGGTATTCGAGGAGTTCGATCCGGAGACTGGCGCATTCGTCGAGCGCTCGCGCGCTCCGAGGTGGAAGCCTGGAGCGGGCGGCCGTGATGGCGGCGGAGCGGACCCCGGAGTCGTGACGAGCGGAACCGGAATCGCGCTCGATGACTACGGGCAACCCGTCGACCCGTGGTCCGTTCCTCCATTCGATCCGCAGAACAAACAAGCCGCAATCACGGCGAGGACGATGGGGCGCCAGCTCGAACACGACTCGAAGGATTTCGTGACGCTCCAATCTGCGCGACGGCAAATGGACGAGCTGGAGAAGGCCGAAGGTCCGGCGGCAGAGATCGCGACGCTCTACCAGTTCATCAAGCAGCTCGACCCGGGTTCGGTCGTCAGAGAGGGCGAGGTCTCGCTGTCCACGCAGGGGATGAGTTACTTCGATCGTCTCGGCCTCGCGTATAAGAAGGTTGCCGATGGCGGAGTTGTGAGCCGCGACATGAAGCAAGACCTGATCGACACGGCACGCAAGCTTTATCGCGCGCAGTTGCCCGCACAGATCGAGCGCGAGAAGAGGGCGTTTCGCATGGGTGCGCTACAAGGGGTCCCGCCGGCCGCTCTGGGTGGATCGCGTCTTAGCGCGGAAGATTGGGATACCGCTTACGGGAAGTCCGTCGAGAACCCCGAGATCAAGGTGGTTGGCGGAGTGAGGTACCGCAAGGTGCCTGGCGGATGGCGGCGGGAGTGAGATGGCGGATTTCCTGACAGACGCGGAAATGGAGGCGCTCGAGGCTGGCGAGCGCAGAACCGCTGCGGACGTGGCCGAGATCTCAGACGAGCAGATGATGGAGCTCGAAGCGCGTGCGAACGCGAAACCGATTGGTATGGGTCGCGCTGCATTGCGGGGCGCCGTGCAGGGCGTGACCGACCTTGCGGAGGGTGCGCTTGGCTTCGGCGGGACGCGAGCGCTCCTCGACTCGATCGCGCGATATCGCGGGAAGCAATCCGCGCGAGCCGTATTCGAGACGCTCATGGCGCCTTACATGCCCCCAGAGCCCGTCACGGAGGACGAGATCACAACGGAACGCGTTGTGAGGTCTGCGACTACCGGAATCCCGATGTCGCTTACCGGGGCGTCCGCGGTTCCAGCCGCACTCGGTGCGGTGGGTTCCATCACTGGTCCGCTGGCGAGTGAGGTGATTCGGCGAGGTGGAGGCGGACGAGTCGCGCAGACCGTGGCAGGCGCTGTGGGTGGCATGGGGCCTGGCATTGCGGGTAGTGCCATGGGCGCTGCGATGCGCGGTAGAAGCGTGCCGCTCGCTGGAGCACGGAGTCGAGAGGCCGCGGAGCTCGCCGCGGCGGCGGACTTGCGCGGTGCGGTGGGTGCGAGTGCGGTGGAACGCGCGACGCAGCGGTTGCGCGAAGAGGTGCGGGCTGGCGCGAGTATTCCCGGGCACGCGAGGACCGCGCAGGTGTTGATGGACGATGCACCGGGAGTCGTGGGCTTGGAGGCGGCAGTTGCGCGGCGATTCCCGGACATTCAGTCTCGTGCCGCTGCGAGGCTAGACGAGAATCAGGCGGCGGTGAATCTCGCCGAGGACATGATGGCCGGCGCTGGCCCTGACGCTCTCGTGTCGGGTTGGCGCGATGCGAGAGACATTGCGCGTGCCGGAGTACGGGAAGCCTACGAACGAGTGGATCCCTCATCGGTGGCCACCGTGAGTGCGGGACGCATCAAGGATGCGGCGCAGCAGATCGTCGAAGAGGCCGGAGAGGAGCTCGCCTCGAAGCTGCCTTCCGAAGTGAATCTGATCGCGCGCTATGGGGATGAGATCGACTTCTCGTCGCTCCAGAGACTGCGCACATCGCTATCCGACACCGTTCGCGGCCTGTCCCGAGATCCAGGGAAGGCCACGGACCTACGCTTCGCGCAGCGTCTGCGATCGTCGGTCGATCAGACCCTCGACGATCTCGCGCAATCCGGGCAGGGCGCCGCGCCGGCGTTGAGGGAGGCGATCACGAGGCGTGCAGAGTTTGGCAGGCTCTTCGATCAGCGACATCCGGCGGTACGGGCACTTGAACAGAACGAGAGAGCGACGGCAGTCGTTGACACGATCGCGAGCGGTGGAACGAAACGCCCCGTCGAAGAAGCGCGCCGGGTGATAGAGGCCGTGGGCCGAGATACGCAGGCGCACGAGGGGTTGAAGCGAATGTGGCTCGATCGCGCGCTCGGTGGACAATCGTTGTGGGATGCGCGCTCGGAATCATCGATTCAGTTCCTGCGAAAGAATGCCGCGGCGTCAAGTGTGATTCTCGGGCAAGAGGGGCATGCCGCTGCGCTTCGGCTGATCGAGCGTGTCCGCAATCTTCGATTCGGTCGCGTTGGCACGCGGGGAATGGCGCTCGGGACGGGATCCTCCATTCCTGAATCCGGCGAGCTTGCTGACTCGGCTGGTTCCGCGCTCCTCGCCCTGTTGCGCGGTCGGCCCGGGCAGGCCGCATCGGTTGCAGCAGGGAAAGCTTATGATTGGCTCGTGAGGTCGACTACACCCCAGATGCGCTCCGAGATCCTCGCAGATGCGCTCATGGATCCGCAGCAGGCAATTAATCTGCTCGAAAGCGCGAGACCCGAGAGACTCGAAGCGTTCCTTGCGTCTGCGCGGAGTCACGTTGCGCGGCAGGCGGCACGGCAAGCCGCGACGGAGAGCGAATAGAATGTCAGCCATCGAATCATGGTCCACGACGGCCGCATCGAACAACGCCTCGGCGCCGAACGGATGGCCGGAAAACATGTCGAGCGCGGGACTGAATGACTCGGGTCGCGAGATGATGGCGGCACTGAAGACGTGGTACAACGATCCGGAGTGGCTCAACCGAAACTACGGGGCCACGATCACGCGGTTGTCGACCACCCAGTTCCGTGTGGTCGGTCAAGACGCTACGGCATGGTTTTCCACGAATCGCCGAGTGAAGATCGTCGGTTCGTCCACCGACCACGGATTCGTCGAAAGCTCGAGCTTCTCGACCGATACGACGGTCACCGTGACGATGGACTCCGGAGATGTTCCCGCGAGCCCGACGCTTGCGCTCGTGCACCACAGTGCGACGATTGCACGCGCAGCGTTCACCGGAGCCGTTCCGACCGGCGTTTCGTTGCCGTGGTCGGGCGCCATTGCGCAGATCCCGTCCGGGTATCTCCTCGAGGATGGCTCCGAGGTGGCGAAGGCCACCTATCCGGACTTGTGGGCGGCGTTCGGTTCTGCGCACATCTACGGGACGCCGTCGAATCCCACGCTCAACTTCCTCCTGCCGAACAAGGGTGGGAAGGTGTTCGTGGGGTATGTCGCTGGCGGCGATGGCGATGGTGACTACGGGACGGTAGGTGCGACGGGCGGCGAGAAGAAGCACGCGCTGGCCGACACGGAGTTGCCCGCGATGGCGTCGGGCGGCACGCATGCGCACACAGTACCGTTCACCGGCGACGCGCCCGTCGTGACGGCGGCCGGCGGCAACTCAGCGGCGACGCAGAACCATACCCACGCGATCAGCGGGGACGGTGCTCACACGCATACATACACCGGCACGGGGACTTCGCACGAAAACAGGCCACCGTTCATTGTCGGCGCATGGATCATCAAGACGTGAGGGGGAGAGGCATGATTCGTTACGTGTTCGTTTTTGCGCTCGCCTGCGCCGCTCAAGCGGCTCAGGCGCAGGTCAAGGTCGACCTCTACACGGCGGCCGGTGTCTCCACATCCGAGGACTTCTCGGGATGCGCTGACGTCTCCGTCCGTGGGGATCAATCGGTTTCGGACGCATCGACCGATGCGAAGCTCGAGGTACTCGCCTGCCGCGGATCGGCGGATGCGTGGTCATCCTGCGCGGTGCTCCGAACGATCCCTGGTGACATTGCAGACGGCTCCGCGGCTTCGATTGGAGCGCCTCCGGCCGATCGCCCATACCTGATGACCCGTGCCGCGGTGTCTCCGTCGAGTGATACCGCGCGAGTCATTCTCGCGTGCGAGGAATATGCGTCCGCGAGAGAGCGTGGGTGTCGCGTGGTTCCGTTCGCCGCGTCCGGTGCGGGAACCTACGGGCCCTATACCATCTACGGGCAAACGCTGCGCTTCGACCTCGACGGCAACGCGACGAGCAGCGCGGATACTACCGGCGCGACGGCCGAAGTGACCGGGAATACGGATTTCGGCACGCTCACGTTTTCTTCGTGCGATCTCGTAGGCGGTGACGACGCATGCGCGGTGTATGACGGGACGACGGGGGCGGCTGGCTTCGTGGCCACGGCGCCGCGGACGGTGAGCGTCGAGATCACGGCTGCGGCGAATCCCGGCACTTTCACGCTTTGCGCGTGGTAGGAGATTTCAAAATGCGTCGCCTTCTCTACGCTTTCGCCATCCTGTTGGCTCCCGCTACCGCGCTGTCCGAGACGTGCACCGTCACGACCTCGGCCACGTGGACCTCGGCGACGCAGGATATTTCCGCAACGTGCACCGAGGATGCGTCGGACACGTTCGTTTTTGACGACGGCGCCACGGTCACGATTGCGGAAGGAACCGCGATCACCGTGGCGAAAGCGATCGTCACTGGTGGGGCGCTCGTCGTAAGCGGAACGCTCAACCTGACGGGCTGCAACGATGCGGACGCGCGGGTCTACGGGAACGCTCCGTGCGGTGCTACGAGCGGAACGTTCAGCGTGCAGGGCCGCGTGTTGCACGATTCCGTTGTGGACGGCGCCATTTTCACGCAGATGACGAAGCAGACGTCGGACGCTTCGCGGATGCGGCTCAACTTCAACGCGACTCCGAGCGGCGGCAATTTCGCAGCCGGCGACATTCTGTGGTTCGAGAGCGGTCCTGCGAAGCATCACGCCTACCGCGTGGCAGCGGTGAACACGGCTGGGTGTGCGAGCGCGACGGTTGCGACCTGCTACATCGACATCGAGATGTACCGGAGCGGCACGGCATTCGGTACGTCTGCGTTTCCTGATACGGCCAACTACGCGCGGAACATCGCGTATCCAGACACCTCGGGCTCGCCGTCTGCGCCGTCCTTCAACGATGGACGGTTGGCGAGTACCGCCAACGCAAACTACGTCACGAACGGGCTCGACAAGAAGGTTGTCGTATGCTCCGCAGGGGCAAGTCCGTGCACGGCGTCTGCGCTGCTTGCGGCGAACGGTGCCTATACGGGGTGGTACTACGCTGCACAAGAGACGGGGACAGGCGTTTACACCGATGCTTCCCTCATCACGCGAACGATGATCGTGAATAGCGAGAATGACGTAGCCACGCCGATCTCTGGAGATTCCGGCACGGTAGACGTGCTGCACTTGATTGATCCGGTGCCCCTTGAGGACCTTCTGTCGTCTGGGGATCTCTCCGTTGGTGTGCGTGCTCCGAACGGGATCATCTGGCCAGGCTTCTGGAACGCCGATGCGTGGAAGCTCATCCGTCCCGCGCAAGTTTTCTACACGGGGAGCGAGCCGGATGGAAACTTCGGAGTGTACGGCCCAGATGGATGCCTCGATGTGGATTACGGGCATCTGAAGGATTTCGCCGTGGTCTTCGTCGCGGGCGGCACGAGTGCGACAACGGCGCAGACCTCTTGCACGGCGCCGTTTTCGTATACGCTCGTGCAAGAGTACGGCGGAGGAAACGGGACTGAGTTGACACACGCGTCCAACGGCGGGGGGTGCGATCTCCAAGCGGTGGACCTGGCGCACTGGGCGAGCGTTTCCGTATCGAACCTTGCGATCACGGACCACCGGACGCCGGCAGATACCAGGACGACATGTTGCGCGACGGGTGGAAGTGGTGCGTCGTGTGCATCTGGAACCGGCAACCTCGCATCGAACGACGATACGACGAGCGCGGTTCATGGGCTCTATCTATACAACGCGACGAACGTATCGGTCACCGGCTACTACGGTCGATATATCGGCGATGACATGCTCCTATGGTCTGTCACCTCCGCAGTGCCGGAGTCTGGCATGACGCTCGCAGTGGACGGCGCCGTGTGCTGGTGGCTCGCACAGGGGACGAGTGGGGAATGTATGAGCACGGCGAGTGCAGCGCGCCCCGTGGTAGTGACGGCGACAGACGTCGTGTCGATCAACGGCAACGCAGGCGCGAAAAACGGATGCTCAGCCGGCATCGTGAGCACGACTCCGAGCGCGACTGAGAGCGTGTCCGTTTCGCGAGCGGTGCTGATCGACAACCGATCGAGCGCTCCCGGCGTCTACAACTACGCCGGAAACTCGGGCGGCTCGCTTTCGAACGCGCTCCTTTTCGCGCGCGATCAGGACGGCGGGACCTCCGCGCGCACATGCGATGCCACGTCCTCCACGAACGTGTCAAACACATGGATTGACGGATGGGCTGCCATTGATACCGGCTCGCCTGGCAAGTATATCACGCGAACGTTCTGGCAGCCGGAAGCCTCGAGCTCTCCGGTGTCTGCCGTGCTGGCATCGCAGGCGAACGTCGATCACGTCTACACACACAACTACTTTCAGAATCTACCGGCGAAAGCGCTCACGGCTGCTAGCGCGAACGGTTCCACACTCGAGCTCAGGCACAACTTCTTCCACTGGTCGGCGGTGACTCAGAACGCGCTCGGCGTTCGGAGCGACGGGTCGCAGCCGATTGTCGATGTGTCGTACAACGTGTTTGACGGTGCCACGATGTTCAACTGTGTCGGAACGACGTGGGGCGGCCTCTACGGCGCAAACATTCACGACAACATGATTTCGAACAATGCTGGGGGCGTGAACCCGGCCGTGTCGAACATGAATCGCTGCACTGGGATCGGCGCGGTTCACTTGTTGAACTCGTCTCATTATCTGCTCGGTGGCTTGCTCCCGTCGCTTCCGAGCGGATACGGGCCGCAGGGAAGAGTAGGCATCGGGGATCGTTCGCTTCTCGACGAACTCGACATCCGATCTCCTTTCAGAATCAAGGCCGGCGGCGGTAGTGGATGGATTCCGAAGGGGTACTGATGCGCGATCAATCCAGACACCTCGGAGCGAAGCGAACCGAGGATCTCGCACCGATGCGAGCGATTCGGACGACGGCGCCCTACCGGCGCGTCAGGAAGGAGAGGCGGCGCGAGGAAACCTCGATTCGTGGAATCATCATCGGCATGAAGCACGAGATCGGCGGGCGCGCAATCCCGCTCGACTCGCTCACGCTGCAAGGCATCGAGGCGCGCGAGGAAGGGGGCGTGCGCCTCGACAAGTGGGGGAGGACGCATTCGGACCGCTCCGCGTGGCGAAGTTTCTTGGCCGGCTTCGCGCTCGCGTGCGCATTCGTCGCAGGCCCTGCGCACGCGGCCGAGGTGACGGGTGGTGAGCTATTCCCGTCAACGCCGGGAGTCGGTCCTACCGTCGCATGCACGGAGCCGACGACACAGGGCGACGGCCGCCCGCTCGGAGCAACGATCGCAACCGGCGGGCTCGCGGGGTGCTTCGCAAAGATCACGGACAACGCGAACGTCGTCGCGTGGGAAGGGTGGCTGCGTCCGCCGGCGCCATCGGGCGGAGCGCGACACGACTTCGGCGCGCATCTCCCTGGCGACGTTACGCGCTATCCCGTCGCGATCTCGTGCGCGTGTTACAACGCGATGGGCTGGAGTCCATCGGCCGTCGGTCGCGTGTCGCTCGTGCTCATCCGCGAAGGAGAGTAGGTGGACGCCGAGACGCGTGTCGAGTTCGAGCGACGCGACAAGCTCAATATGTGGCTCGGCGGTCTCGCATTATCCGTCTCCGTCACCTTCGGCTCGTGCGCACTCGAGCGCGCGTTCACCGCGCACGCGCAAGTTGCATCGATGGAGGAGCGGCAGACGAACGCCGCGGCGAAGGACCAGGAGCACGATGCGGCCATCGAGAAGGCGACCGAGACACGCGAGCGTGTCATCCGGATCGAGGGCAAGGTCGAGGGCATCGTGGGCACGCTCGCCGATCAGCAGCGGATTCTCGAAGAGATCCGCCGCGAGGTGAGGAAATAGTGCCGACCCTCCAACCGCGCGGGATCCGCAACCACAACCCCGGGAACCTCGAACGAGTGCGCGGCGTCACGTGGCGCGGGCAAGCGCCGCGGCAGACGGACTCGCGCTTCGTCGTCTTCACCTCGCCGCGCTGGGGCCTCCGTGCCATGGCCCGCGTGCTCACGACCTACTACGAGCGCAGAAACCTTCGCACGGTGCGCGCGATCATTTCGCGATGGGCTCCGCCCTCGGAGAACCGAACGCATGCCTACATCCTCGCCGTGGCATCGCGTCTCGGCGTCGGCGTCGATCAGCCGATTACGCGCGATGAGGGTACATGGGTGCTGCTCTGCGCTGCAATCACGCGGCACGAGAACGGCACCGATCCGTACCACGCAGACGTCTACCGCGAGGCGATCCGCCTTGCGTGGGGAGGGTGAATCATCATGACGAATCGCACCGATCCCGGGGCCCGAGATCCGAGCCCCCCGATCTACAAGCTCCTGCGCGCCGGTATGGCGGGCCTCATCGCGACGGCCGTCACGTGGCTCGTCTCGCATGGGATTCTCGGAGAGGCCGAGCGCGGCGTTGTCGAAGAGGCCTCGGTCATCGTGATCATGGGTGCGATCATGGCATTCGGCGCGTATGCGCGGGATCGAGGGTGGTCGATCGGCGCGTTTCTTGCCGTGCCGCTCGCCTTCGTCTTCGGCGGATCGCTCGCGTGCGCCTCGATCCCGCAGCCTCCGGCCGAGGCCTACGCGGCGACCCTCGGCACGTACCGCGCGTTGGCCGGCGGGATGGCGGCCTACTGCGCGTCGCCAGAGGCCGAGCCGGACCCGTGCGTGCGCGCGGCGAAGGCGACGCTGCAAGCCGATCGTGCGATCGACGCGCTTGCAGGATTGATCCGCTCTGGCGAGGCTACCGAATCCGCATACTCTGCGGCCGAGATGCAACTTCGCGACGCAATGCCGTCGCTCATGGAGACGCAGCCGTGAACCCCGCGCTTCTGATTCTCGCGATTCTGCAAGCCGCGCCTGCCGTCACGCGCGCGGTGATCGAAACCATCGAGCTGCTGCGTGCTGCGGCCGAGGAGGATCGGCACGTGACGACCGACGAGCTACTCGGCTTCGTCGCGGCGGCCCGGGCCGCCGGCGCAGACCTTCGCGCGGTCGTCGTCGAGCGCCTGCGCGAGGGCGGCGACTGGCGCGCACGCGTCGAGGACGCCGATCAGGTGGCCGACGCTCTCGATTCCGCGCGGGGCCGCGTTTCCGGCGCGTGATCGCGGGCG